>TARA_R110002012_G_scaffold321600_1_pt1 | contig 18084 bp, 17 predicted proteins | sample TARA_R110002012 | Tara Oceans TARA_R110002012 (sample SAMEA4396515) | marine metagenome | biome: Westerlies Biome; feature: [DCM] deep chlorophyll maximum layer (ENVO:01000326); material: water (ENVO:00002006), including particulate matter (ENVO:01000060) such as... | depth 40 m
CATTACCGCTTGGATCGTTCCAGGTTCTCGCGAAGTTGAGAAAATGGCACATGAAGAAGGTTTGGTTAAAATCCTGGAAGAAGCTGGATTCGAACTACGTCAACCAGGTTGTTCTGCTTGTCTAGCGATGAACGATGACAAGATTCCTTCTGGAAAATATGCAGTCTCTACTTCTAATAGAAACTTCGAAGGTCGTCAAGGGCCTGGAGCTAGAACCATGCTCGCATCTCCTTTAACAGTAGCAGCAGTAGCCATTGCCGGTGAAATCTGCGATCCAAGAGAAGTGTTTCAAAATTAAAAATACGAAGTCAGAAATGGGAAGTACCTGTTTGCACCGAGCAAACCATTCAACTTTCCAACTTTCCAACCTTTGAACTAATTAAAAAATGGCTTACGATAAATTTACTGTTCTCACGAGCACTGCGGTTCCATTACCGACAGACAATGTGGATACAGATCAGATCATCCCAGCTCGATTCCTAAAGGCTACAGAGCGTGAAGGTTTCGGCGACAATCTTTTCCGTGACTGGAGATATGATGTAGAAGGTAACCCTAAAAAAGATTTTGTCCTGAACGATCCTACTTACAGCGGTAAAATCTTGGTTTCAGGAAGGAACTTCGGTTCTGGGTCTAGCCGGGAACATGCTGTTTGGGCATTGTATGATTATGGATTCAGATGTGTAGTATCCAGCTTTTTCGCAGATATCTTCAAAAATAACTGCTTAAATATCGGAGTACTTCCAGTGACTGTTTCCCCTGAGTTTTCTGATAAACTTATGGATGCAATTACTACAAATCCTGAAACTACGATTACTGTAGACATTCCGAATCAGAAGATTACCCTTGACTCCACAGGGGAATTTGAGTCTTTTGACATCAACGAATACAAAAAAGATAACATGCAAAATGGCTTCGACGATATCGACTACTTATTAAGTATGTCAGATGAAATCGATGCTTTTGCTGCAAATAAATAAGTGAAAATGGCCGCAGGGAAGCGCATTGAAATAATGGATACTACGCTAAGGGATGGTGAACAGACCTCTAGCGTTTCCTTCTTGCCTTCTGAAAAGCTGCAGATCGCTAAGCTTTTGCTGGATGAATTGAAGGTAGATCGAATAGAGGTTGCTTCAGCTAGAGTTTCAGATGGGGAATTGGAAGGGGTGCAAAAAATCACACACTGGGCAGCTGAGAAAGGCTATCTGGATAGGGTTGAGGTTTTAGGCTTTGTGGATACACCCGCTTCGGTGGATTGGCTGTTGAAGGCTGGTGCCAAAGTGATGAATCTGCTTACAAAAGGTTCCCTTAATCACCTTGTGCATCAATTGAAAAAAACTCAGGATGAGCATTTTGCAGACATCCAAAAGAGCATTGAATATGCTCAGGAAAATGGGATTGATGTAAATGTGTATCTGGAAGATTGGTCGAATGGAATGCGGAATTCTCAGGAATACACGTTAGCCTTGATCGGATTCCTGACCACACTTCCTGTGAAGAGAATTATGCTTCCAGATACGTTGGGACTGCTTTCTCCGGAAGAGACAAAGGCATTTTTCATCCAAATATCTACCAAATTCCCGAACGCCCATTTTGATTTCCATGCGCATAATGACTACGATCTTTCTGTAGCCAACGTCATGGAAGCCATCATGTACGGTGCTTCTGGAATTCATACTACGATCAATGGGCTTGGAGAAAGAGCTGGAAATGCTCCATTGGAATCAGTGATTGCAGTGATCAAAGATTTCACTGATCTTCAGATCAATGTGCAGGAGCAGAAAATCTACCGCGTAAGTAAGTTGGTAGAGCAGTTTTCCGGACAGCATATTCCAGCAAATAAGCCTGTAGTCGGTGAAAATGTATTTACTCAAACTGCAGGAATTCACGCTGACGGAGACAATAAGAAAAACCTTTATTTCAACGATCTGCTTCCTGAGCGATTTGGTCGACAGCGGAAATATGCCCTTGGTAAAACTTCCGGCAAAGCCAATATTCTAAAGAATTTGGAAGAGCTGGGGATTTCTTTAGAAAAAGAGGAACTGACGAAAGTGACTCAGCGAATCATCGAACTGGGTGATAAAAAAGAGCGGGTTACTACGGAAGATCTGCCTTATATCATTTCCGATGTATTGCAGAATAACTCTATTTCCAAAAATATTTTCATCGAAGGCTACCATATGACCCATTCTCAAGGTCTAAAACCTTCTGTGCAACTTCGCTTAAACATTTACGGCAAATCCTATGACGCACATGCATCTGGAGATGGGCAATATGATGCATTTATGCGGGCAGTCAAAGAAATTTACAAATCCCGAAAAAGACAACTTCCTAAGTTGATCGATTACCATGTTTCGATTCCTCCTGGAGGCAAAACAGATGCTTTTGTGGAGACAGTCGTGACTTGGGATTATGGAAAAATATTTAAAACGAAAGGGCTAGATCCCGATCAAACAGTGGCTGCGATGATGGCCACAGAGAAAATGCTGAACATCGTCGAATCATTCAATCAAACACCAACGAAAGAAGAATCCAAGTTTTATGGAAATGAATATCGCGCTGTTGCCGGGTGACGGCATCGGACCTGAAGTAATCGACCAGGCTGTGAAAGTAGTGAAAGCTATTGGCCAGAAATTCGGACACAAAATCACTTTTACAGAAGCAGTAGTAGGAGCCGCAGCTATTGATGCGACTGGTGAACCTTATCCAGATTCAACCCACGAAATAGCTGCTGCATCAGACGCAGTTCTTTTCGGAGCTATCGGAGATCCTAAGTACGATAATGATCCTAAAGCTAAGGTTCGTCCAGAGCAAGGTTTGTTGTTGATGCGTCAGAAATTGGGCTTATTTGCCAATGTTCGTCCTACATTCACTTTCCCTTCTTTAGTGCATAAGTCTCCCTTGAAATTGGATCGTGTAGATGGTGTTGACTTTGTGTTTTTCAGAGAATTGACTGGTGGAATCTACTTCGGCGAGCCAAGAGGAAGAAACGAGCAAGGCACCAAAGCTTTTGATACCAATGTGTATAGCAAGCATGAGATCGTACGCTTGGCGAGAATGGGTTTCGAAGCTGCGCAAAAAAGAAGAAAACTCCTGACTTGCGTGGATAAAGCAAATGTGATGGCTACTTCTAGACTTTGGAGAGAAACCGTACAAGAACTTGCTCCAGAATATCCAGATGTGACAGTAGAATATGAATTCGTAGATGCGGTAGCGATGCGATTGATTCAGTGGCCAAAAGCGTACGATGTCTTGATTACTGAAAATTTATTCGGAGATATCTTGACAGATGAGGCTTCGGTAATTTCAGGTTCTATGGGCTTAATGCCATCTGCATCCTTGGGAACTTCCATCAAATTGTTCGAACCAATTCACGGTTCTTATCCACAAGCCGCTGGAAAAGACATTGCAAACCCATTGGCCACAGTTCTATCTGCTGCGATGATGTTTGATTATGCTTTTGATCTGAAAGAAGAAGCTAAACTAATTTCTGATGTAGTCAATCTTTCACTTGATGAAGGATATGTAACCGAAGATATTGCTGATGGCGGTACATCCTATAAAACTTCTGAAGTTGGCGATTGGCTAGCTGCGAAGATTTTGGCTTAAGATTGGAAAGTTAGAAAACTAGAAAACCACCTTGAAAGAGGTGGTTTTTTTATGCTTAATAGTAATGATAATCTAGAGCTAATCTTTCATTTGCAAGACCATGTTATATTTGATTATAACCTAAACACCCTATGCTATGAGATATCTTCCTATATTTTTTGTAATTATTGCTTTAAGTTTTGTCTCCTGCAGTTCGGCAGAGAAGATTGAAAAATCTTCCAAACAATGGTACAAAGGCAATCTTCATACGCATTCTTATTGGTCTGATGGTGATGATTATCCCGAGATGATTATGGATTGGTATAAGTCTCATGACTATGATTTTGTGGTTTTATCTGATCATAATACGCTGGCCCAAGGGGAAAAATGGAAGTTAATTCCGAAATCTCCCTCTCATGAATTGGGATTTCAAAAGTATGTAGAGAAATATGGTGATCAGGTTATTTATCGAAAGGACTCAGCTGATAGGATAGAAGTAAAATTGAAAACCTTGGCTGAATATGCTCCGATGTTTGAGGAAGAAGGAAAGTTTCTGATCATTCAATCGCAGGAGTTAACGGAGAGTTTTCAGAGTAAACCACTTCATATGAATGTGACGAACATTCAGAAATTAATCCCTGCAGAAGGAGGGAATTCAATTCCGGAGATTTTGCAAAATGGTTTGGATAGAGTTAAAGCACAGCGGGATTCTACTGGAGTGCCAATGTTTTTGCATATCAATCACCCAAATTTTGTCTGGGCTATCACGCCTGAGGATATTATAGCCTTGAATGGCGAGCGATTTTTTGAAGTTTACAACGGCCATCCTCAAGTGAATAATTATGGAGATTCCCTTCGACCTAGTATGGAAGTTTTGTGGGACAAAATCCAAGCATCGTATTTACAGGCTGGCAAACCCTTACTTTATGGATTGGCTGTGGATGATGCGCACAATTACCATGTTTTCGATCAAAATAGTAGCAATCCTGGAAGAGGCTGGGTAATGGTTTTGTCTGAAAGCTTAGATCCGGCATCTTTGGTTGAAGCTATGGAGCGTGGAGATTTCTATTCAAGTACTGGCGTTATTTTGAAATCAATAGACTTCAGTGGAAAAACGCTAAATGTCGAAGTGAAGGCGGAAGACGGTATTTCTTATGAAATCCAATTCTTTGGCACCAAAAAATCTTCCTCGGAAGAAAGCGGAATATTGCTGAGCGAAGTAAGCGGAACTTCAGGATCTTATACTTTGGAGTCAGATGATATGTATGTTCGAGCAAAAATCATTTCTTCCAAACCCAAAGAAAACCATTATCAGATCGGTGATACAGAAACGGCCTGGACACAGCCAGTTAAGACAAGATGAAGTTATAAATTAATGAATACTAAAATTATTGGTTGGTTTTACGTGACAATTGGAATATTTTCCTTTTGGTTATACAGGAAAATGTGGGTAGGGTTATCTAACTTCTTTGATAAGTCAGCAGATTTATCCAGTAATATATTTTCCTCTAACATCTTTTTCGGTCAATTATTTTTCTACATAAGTTTATCAACCCTATTAATTATTTTTGGAATAATAAAAATCAAAGAGGGTAAAGTAAGGAAGCTTAATCTAGTAATTATATTTGTGATAGGCCTTTGGTTCCTTCTTGAGATACCTATGTATAAATGTGATTTTTATGGAATACCTCATTCATTTTGGCATTCCCAAAAATTCCATTTTCACTAAAGAGCATACTTTGCACTAAAAATATAATGCATTGATGGTTTGATCTAAATTCCCTTAATTTCAAAGTTCAAATCACAAATCGTTATTTCATTGCAATCCCGACCATATTCCTATCTTTTTTCCATTTCATATTTTGGTGCACGATACAAAGGTTGGGCTCCTCAGCCCAATCAGCCAACAGTACAGCGTAGGTTGGAGCGGGTGATTAGACATTTGTTGGGTCATGAAGATTTTTCTCTGATTGGATCAAGCAGAACAGACTCTGGAGTTTCCTGTGTTGGAGGGTATGTGCAGATTTTCCTTCGGGAAAAAGTTGAAATGAATTCACTCTTGCCCGAATTGAATGAGCGCTTGCCTCAGGATATGCAGTTAAATTCCGTGCAGGAAGTCGCCACCAATTTTAACTTGATCCAATCCGTAAAGCAGAAAACTTACCGCTATTATTTTTCTAACTTAATAGATTTCCATCCTTTTGCTTCGGCTTTTCTAGTCAATATAAAGGAGAATCTGAATTGGGAAGCGATGAGAGAAGCTTGTCAATTGTTTAAAGGGAAGCATGATTTCAAGGCGTTTTGCAAGCCTTCTGAAAATAAAATAGATTATATCCGAGAAGTTCTATCTGCTGGTATCCTAAATACAAACGAGTTTTTAGGGCAGTACTTTCCTAAAGAGATTTATTACTTCGAAATCACTGGTACTGGATTTCTTCATCATCAAGTGCGAATGATGATGTCAGCCGTTTGGCAAATTGGAAAAGGGGAAATGGAATTGCCGGAAATATCTGCCCGGTTTGAATCCCCAGAGCTATTTGAGAAATTACCTCCAGCACCGGCAAATGGTTTGGTGCTTTGGGAAACAGTATTAGATATCCTTTGATCGGTAAAACTGAGAAATCTCCTCGGAAGGTTTAATTTTTTATTTTAAACCTTCGAGGTCAAAAAATGTTTTCAAAGGTTCATCTCAAACACATAATCATCCATCACATAACCACTTCCTATATCTATGACTTCCTCCTTGATATTTTCAAAACCCATGTACTCGTAAAATTCAATAGCGCCCTTATTGTACTTGTTTACATTTAGTAGCAGACTTTTTTGCTCATTTTCTAAGGCAATCTTTTTAATAGCCTGAATTAATTTCTTCCCAATTCCTTTTCCCTGAGCTGAGGGCAGAATATAAATCTTGTGGATTTTGGTTTGACCTGGCTTTAGATTGGGTTGAATTCCAGTAAACCCTAATTCTACTCCATCTTCATATGCGAGCAAAAAGATATGACCATCTTCAAATTGTGCTTCGAGATGGGGTAAATCATAAAACAAATTTAGCATGTAATCGATTTGAGCAGGGCTAAGGATATCCCCAAAAGTGTCTGGCCAAGTTCTGTGGGCGATGGATTGCACTTGTTTTAAATCTTCTTTGGATGCTGGGATTATTTGAATCATAGGAGTAGAAAATGAAAATTCAATTTATCCCGATTGTGTTAAAAAACAGAAACCGAGCCCCTTTTTGTGAGACTCGGTTTTTAAATTTTAACTTATAAGGCTAAACCTTACTTGGTTCTGGGTGAGTATACCCTTCTCTGTATGGCCTTCTCAGTCTTTCAGTTGCTTCTTTATCTCCGATCACTGTCATGCTTTTAGGATCGTATTTCAATGCTCTTCCGCCCAAGTCCATGGAAATATTTGCCAAAATGCAGGAAGCGGTAGAAATATGACCTTCTTCTATATCAGCAACAGGTAAGGTGTTTTGATCAATTGCTTTCAACCAGTCTTTCATGTGAAGTCTTGTCGCAGGTGCGGCATTCAATTCTATATCTGGTTCATTGACATCTTCAGGATATTTTTCTCGTTCAAAAAGACAGTCAAAATGGATTGGCTTTTCATCTTTGTCCAACGGAGTATAATCTGCCTGCATGGTACTTCCTGCCAGCATTCCCTTGTCTCCAAAAATTTTGAATGCCCACGGATAGTCAGAATCATCCGGGTTTCCCCATGTTCTATGCTGCCAAACGACATTCAGTTCTGGGTATTCGAAGATGGCTGATTGAGTGTCTGAAATATTTGATTTTCCATCTTTCTGAACATAAATCCCTCCTGATGAACTGATCTGAGTGGGCCAACCCAACTTCAACATCCATCTTACGGTGTCTAGCATATGAACGCACATATCACCAGTGATTCCGTTTCCATATTCCATAAATGTTCTCCACCATCTTTTGTGAGGAATTCCATCATAAGGTCTTAAGGGTGCAGGTCCAGTCCACAGATCGTAATTAAAAAATTCTGGTACCGGCTCTACAGGTGGATTCCCATTCGCCCGCATGTGAAAATAGCAGCAAACCTCTACGTGAGAAATTTTACCTAGTTTCCCGGTATCAATAATTTGCTCTTTGGCATCAATCAAATGTGGTGTACTTTTTCGCTGAGTCCCTACTTGGACAACCTTGTTATATTTCCTTGCAGCTGCCACCATCGCTTCTCCTTCGATCACATCGACCGAAATAGGCTTCTGCACATAGACATGTGCTCCAGATTTTAGGGCGTCGATGCATTGCAGCGCATGCCAATGGTCCGGTGAGCCAATTAGCACGAATTCAGGTTTTTCTTTGCTTAAAAGTTCTTTATAATTTTCATAGAGGGCTGGGACTTTACCGGATTTTTGACGCGTCGCCACCATATCTCCAGCTGCTTTCAGCATATTTTTGTCAGGATCGCAAAGCCCAACGACTTCAACTTCAGCTACTTGAATAAGTCGGAAAAGATCCGATTTCCCATACCAGCCAGTACCAATCAAAGCAACTTGAAGAGGTCCTTCCCGGTCTTTAAAATCCATTCCTAACAATCCAAAACTAGCGAGTGTAGCCAAGGCAGATGAGCCTTTCAGAAAATCTCTACGGTTAAGAGCATTCATTGAGTAAGAGTTTGAGGTTTATTGTAGCTATTAAGTTACAAAAAGACAATCCCTTAGCAACAAGAATTGGATAAGTGGAAAGAAGATTAGTTAGAAATTCAAAATTTAAATTCTCAAATTTGATCTGGTTCCGGGTGAATGTAACCATCTCTATAAGGTCTTCTCAAAAGTGCGGTGGCTTCTTCATCTCCTTCAACTGTCATCGTTTTTGGATTGTAGCGAAGTGGTCTTCCGTCTAGTTCCATTGACATATTTGCCAAAATGCAGGAAGCTGTAGAAATATGACCTTCCAAAACGTCTGCAACAGGCAAAGTGTCATTTTCTATCGCCTTCAGCCAGTCTCTCATTTGCTCACGCGTAGCAGGCGCAGCGTGAACTTCATTGTCTTTTTCGGTAACATCTTCAGGGTATTGCTCTTTTTCCAGCACTACGTCATAATGAATAGCCTCACCTCTGCCATCAGGGTAATAATCAGCTCGCATCGGGCTTCCTGCCAGCATCCCATTTTCCCCGTAGATTTTAAAAGCCCAAGGATAATCCTTATCTACTGGATTACCCCAAGTGCGATGCTGCCAGACTACATTCAACTCGTCAAATTCAAAAAGGGCTGTTTGAGTATCCGAAATATTAGCCACGCTATCTTTCTGTACATAAATCCCACCAGTAGAAGTCACTTGTAAAGGCCATCCCAAATCCAGCATCCAGCGTACCGCATCCAGCATGTGTACGCACATATCGCCTACAATCCCATTTCCGTATTCCATAAAAGCTCTCCAGCCTCGATGCAAAATGCCTCTATAAGGAAGCATTGGTGCAGGACCAGCCCAGAGATCATAATTCAGATTTTCAGGAACAGGCATCACAGGAGGATTGCTGTTGTTTCGCATATGGTAATAGCAGCAAACCTCAGCATGGGAGATTTTTCCTAATTTCCCGGTATCGATAATTTCCTTTTTTGCTTGGACTAAATGTGGGGTGCTTCTACGTTGAGTTCCAATTTGCACTTTGCGATCGTATTTTCTGGCAGCGGCCAAAATAGCTTCTCCTTCAATCACATCCACTGAAATCGGTTTTTGTAAATAAACATGTGCCCCGCTTTTCAATGCAGCTATTGCGATCAGTGCATGCCAGTGATCCGGAGTTCCAACGAGTACATATTCAGGTTTTTCTTTGTCTAAAAGCTCCTTGTAATCTTCATAGAGTGGTGGGACTTTCCCGGACTTTTGTCTAGTCGCTACTAGTTTTCCTGCCTCTGCCAACTGAATGCTATCTACATCACATAGTCCAACAACCTCCACGTCTGCTACTTGAATCAATCGGAAAAGATCTGATTTGCCATACCATCCGGTGCCTATTAGTGCTACTTGCAATGGGCCTTTTCTGTCTTTAAAGTCCATACCTAGCAAGCCGAAACTAGCCAAGGACATCAGGGCAGTACTGCCTTTTAAAAATTCTCTTCGATTGAGTGGGTTCATAAGTAATTGATTTAGGATTCTGAATTTACAAAAAGCAAGGATTTTGCCAAGTACTTATGGTAAACATGGAGGCATTACCTGATGAGCATAATCAGTTCTAAAAAAGATTAGGGATAAAAGTGCAGATGAACAAATTACTTTGCTACCCAATCTAATTGCCTTCCTTCATCTTGAGCTTGTTTGTCTTTTGAAGTACCTATGGCTATCCCAATTGCCATACCAATAGGAAGTCCTATCCCCAGGAAGGCCAAATTACCTAAAGCTATACCAAAAACTACTCCCAGTGGAACCCCGAATGTAGCCATTCCGAGAACAAGCCATTGGAGCTGATAGTGATTTTGCGGGACAAGCTTCAGTTCTTGATCTAGGAGTTTGATGATACCTGCTTGCGCGGATTTTATTTGCTTGAGCAATTCGGGATCTGGACCTGGGAAATTATTTACTCCCGCAACAATCTCGTTTATTTTCAGCTCTTGCTCATCAGGAATAGACTTAAACTCAATAGCAGAAAGTAGAGTTCTCAGATTATTGGCTGCTCTGGCAAGCTTAGGGTTTTCTTCGAAAGAAGGTCGGTGAGTTAATTCAGAAAGGGGCATGAGTTAAAGTTAAAAAAAGATATTTTAAAAAATCCTATGTATATCACTCCCTATCTCCAATCTCTTTTAACGTAATCTCTACAGACTTAAAACATCGGTCACCCGACATCCAACACCCCACATCCTTAAAACTTCACCCCAAATCGCTCTCCCAGTTCAGTCAAATCCTTTACCACTGGATCTAGCAATGGAATTCCATCTTTCATGCGAATAGCTTCTAATTCCCGCTCAGGATCACCTGGGATCAATACCTTTTCATTTCCAGGTGTAGGTTTAGCCGCTCTGAATCTAGTGATCCAATTATCCATATGTGCTTTGAACTCGTCTGCAGGGCGGAAAGCATCTACTCGCATTGCTCCGAAAAAGTGACCAATTCCTTCTCCAACTGGATTAGGATCTGGCTCGAGGAATGCCACAAATGGTGGAACCCAAGGACCGTAATTGGCACCTGAAAGTACTGCTGAGAAAATGTCCACAACTGACCCTAATGCATATCCTTTGTGAGAACCATGTTCCCGGTCGCCTCCAAGAGGTAGTAATGCTCCACCGTCTTTTACACCATTGGCGGAAGTAGTTGGATTTCCCTCTTTGTCTTGAACCCAACCAGTTGGCGTGTCCATTCCTTTTCTTTGTAGGATTTCCAATTTCCCATTAGCTGCAGTGGTTGTCGCCAAATCTGCCACAAAAGGAGGCTGGTTTTTAGCAGGGATCGCAACTGCTATGGGATTCGTCCCGAGAAGTCTCTCCTGTGAAAAAGTCGGAGCAACCAGTGGACTGGCATTCGTCAGGGAAATCCCAATCATGTCATGATCCAAAGCCTGCATAGCATGGTAACCTGCAATTCCGTAATGATTTGAATTCTTCACAGAGACCCAACCTGTGCCGGCAATCTTAGCTTTTTCAATAGCAACTTTCATTGCAAATGGAGCTACAACCAAGCCCAATCCACCGTCTCCATCAACGACAGCAGTGGAAGGTGTTTCGTGAACGACACGCACATTTGGCGTAGCATTTATCCTTCCTTTCTCCCACAAACGCACATATCCGGAAAGTCTAGCTACCCCATGACTATCTACACCACGCAGATCTGCAGACAGTAATACATCCGCTGCAGTTTTAGCTTGGTCTTCCGGACAGCCGATTTTAGTAAGCATGCCTAGCGTAAAAGCGTGAAGTTGTTCGAAGGAATAGGTCATAGGAATAGTGGATTAATCTGGTGAAAAACTACCAGCCAAATATAAGAAATGAAATTTTTTAGAAAGGCTTAAAGAGCTGTCTGCTCCGGAATAAGCAAGGAAGCGATTGCTCCTTCTTTCAATGCATAATGGGAGCAGGTGATGAAATCCACTTCAATATATCGCAAAATAAACTCGATCAAACTTGAAGCGACCACGATCATATCTACTCTCATTGGAATCATACCAGGAATCAGGAGGCGCTCTTCCTTGTTTTTACTCAAAATCATACGATGAATCGCCTCGTATTCTTCTACGGGAAGCTCAAATACATGCCGTCCAGTGAGTTTGCATTGGAGCATGGATTCGAAGTAAATGTCTGTCAGGGTGTCAAAAGTGCCTGAAGCTCCGACAAGACCTAAAGGTTTGTATTTTTGAATCGCTTCGATTAGCGGCTGAAGTTTTTCTTCCAAATAACCTTCCAGCTTATCGATTTCTTCAGGTAAAATAGGGTCATGGTAGTGAAAAAGCTCCAGTAGACGTTGGCCACCTATTTCAAAACTTTGTTTCCAAAATGACTCCTGACTGTTGCCTATAATAAATTCTACAGACCCTCCTCCGATATCCATCATCAAATCAGTCTGTCCATTTAGTGAGCCTGACAATCGGATTCCTTGGTAAATCATCTGAGCCTCTTCCTCGCCGGATAATACTTGAATGTTTATTCCAATAGTTTCCTTGACAGTTTTGACAAACTCAGGACCATTTTCAGCATTTCGAACTGCACTAGTAGCAAAAGCAAAAACCTGATCTATGTGCTCGCCATCGATCAGGTTTTTGAAATGTTTAAGCGTATGATAAGCTCGTTTTAAAGCGTCTTCAGCAAGATTGTTTTGGTTAATTCCACCTTTACCCAATTTGACAGGGATTTTCTCCTTGTAAATTGTTTTAAAAGTTACATTATCTAATTCTACCAATAACAAATGAAATGTATTGGTGCCCATGTCAATTACCGCCGCCTTTCGGGTACTCATACGCTGCCAATTTTAAAGATGGGCGAATATAGAAAGTTATTTGAAATGAGGACTTTTAACCTTTGTTTTATTACTCAGTTTTTTAAAAAAGCAACTGGTTAACTTAGACTTGAGCGTACGGACATTTCTGTATAGTCATTTTTTTTAGCAGGCAGTGACGAGCTATCTGGATTTCCTCATTCCTTATCATTTTTTTCCATAGCTGCTAAAGCCTGCTATATTTGAGCTAGTCTAAAAACTATACTATGAGCAATCAGGATAAACCCAATTATATTTTACCTGGAAACGAAGGGAAGATCGAAGTACTCAAAAAGAAAAATGCGGAAGCATTACTTGGTGGAGGAGAAAAAAGAATAGCTTCTCAACATAAGAAAGGAAAACTCACTGCTCGCGAGCGTGTGGAGTTACTGTTGGATGAAGGCACTTTTCAGGAGATTGATAAATTCGTCATGCACCGGGCAAAGGATTTTGGTCTGGACAAAGAACATTATCTGGGTGATGGCGTGATTACCGGATATGGAGAGGTGAACGGACGATTGGTCTATGTGTTCTCCCAGGATTTCACCGTTTTTGGCGGTTCTCTTTCCGAAACACATGCAGAGAAAATCTGCAAGATCATGGATATGGCAATGAAAAATGGTGCTCCATTAATTGGATTGAATGATTCTGGCGGAGCTCGAATCCAAGAGGGTGTGAATTCACTTGGCGGATACGCCGATATATTTTATAGAAATACACTTGCTTCTGGAGTTGTCCCTCAGATCTCTGCGATCATGGGCCCATGTGCTGGTGGAGCAGTTTATTCCCCCGCGATTACTGACTTTATATTAATGGTGGAAAACACCTCTTATATGTTTGTGACTGGGCCAAATGTGGTTAAAACCGTCACTCAAGAAAATGTTACCGCTGAGGAACTTGGCGGGGCTTCAGCTCACAGCACTAAAAGCGGTATGACTCACTTCGCTTGCGCAAATGAATTGGAATGTATCCAGCATATCAAAAAGATCTTGAGCTACATGCCTCAGAATTGTGAGGAAATCGCTCCAGTTTATCCTTATGAACTATTGGAGGATGAAAGCCGAGAGGAGCTTGATAGTTTGATTCCGGATAACCCAAATCAGCCGTACGATATTCGTGATGCTGTTAAAGGAATCGTGGATGAGGATTCATTTTTAGAGGTTCATGAAAACTTTGCTGACAATATTGTTGTTGGCTACGCAAGGATTGCGGGTAGAAGTATAGGTGTTGTTGGTAATCAACCTCAGTCTATGGCTGGAGTTTTGGATAACGATGCTTCAGTGAAAGCTGCTCGCTTCGTAAGAACTTGTGACAGTTTCAATGTCCCACTTTTGGTTTTGGTAGATGTCCCGGGATTTTTGCCAGGCACAGATCAGGAATGGAATGGGATAATCGTCAATGGAGCCAAATTGCTGTATGCTTTCTCAGAAGCAACTGTCCCTAGAATTACGGTGATTACCAGAAAGGCTTACGGGGGCGCTTATGATGTGATGAATTCCAAGCATATTGGAGCTGATTTGAATTTTGCTTGGCCGACTGCTGAGATTGCAGTAATGGGGGCAAAAGGGGCTTCGGAGATTATTTTCAAGAAAGAGATCGCCGAGGCTGAGGATCCGGAAGCCAAACTCCAGGAGAAAGTAGATGAGTACACGGCTAAATTTGCGAATCCTTATCGAGCAGCGCATCGAGGATTCATAGACGAAGTCATAATGCCTTCAGAAACTCGCATAAAACTTATCAAAGCCTTCAAAATGCTGGAAAACAAAGTCGATAAAATCCCAAGAAAGAAGCATGGGAATATTCCGCTATAATAAATTCAATTATCAATTTTCAAATACAATTTTCAATGGATTCGAATACCTTTTTATATAAGTATCTCAACAACGCTTCCCCAACTGGTTTTGAAGCTTCAGGTCAGCAGATTTGGCTGGATTATGTCAAGCCATTTGCGGATGACTATTTCACGGATAATTATGGAACTGCTGTTGCGGTGATCAATCCAGAGGCTGAATACAAGGTTGTGATCGAAGCACATGCGGATGAGATCAGCTGGTTTGTGAGCTACATTAAGGATGACGGATATATCTATGTGCGTCGTAATGGAGGTTCAGATCATATGATTGCTCCATCCATGCGGGTGAATATCCATACTGATAAAGGTATGATTCCTGGAGTTTTTGGCTGGCCTGCTATTCATGTGAGAAAAGAAGGAAAAGAAGATACGCCTACTTTGGATAATATCTTCATTGATGTAGGAGCTAGATCAAAAGAGGAAGTGGAGGAAATGGGGATCCACGTAGGATGTGTGATCACATTTAAAGATGAGTTGACTGAATTGAATGGTAAATTCTACTCTGGCAGAGCGCTTGACAATAGAATAGGTGGCTACATGATCGCCCAGGTTGCCAAAAGAATCAAGGAGAATAATAAGGAACTGCCTTTTGGACTCTATATAGTAAATGCAGTTCAGGAGGAAATTGGTCTTCGTGGCGCTCAGATGATCGCTGCCAAAATCAAACCTAATGCTGCAATTATCACTGACGTTTGTCATGATACCACTGCTCCTCTATATAATAAAGTGACAAGTGGTGATTACACAGCTGGCAAAGGACCAGTGTTGCCAGTTGGAGCTTCTGTACATAAGAAGTTACTTGATTTGATTATTGCCACGGCAAGAAAGAAGGAGATTCCTTTCCAGAGAGCTGCGGCATCTAGAGGTACAGGTACAGATACGGATGCATTTGCCTATTCTAATGAAGGGGTGCCATCGGCTTTGATCTCACTGCCTTTGAAATACATGCATACTACAGTTGAGACTGCAAGTAAGGATGACATCGAGCAGGTTATCACCCTGATGTATGAATTCTTAATTGATTTCGATCCAACTTTTGATTTTAGATATATAAAATAAGTCTGCGGTCCTCAATCATCTCGATTGTGGACCGTTTTTTTCTTCATGGAATATATTGATCAACTCAATCGAAGCATTTCTATAACGAATCTTCCTCAGCGGATCATTTCTCTCGTTCCTTCACAAACAGAACTGTTGGTTGATTTAGGGCTGGAGGATAGAATGGTCGGAGTGACCAAATTTTGTGTTCATCCTAAGGGTCTGAAAAAGCGCAAGGTCATCGTTGGAGGAACAAAGAATTATAGGATGGATGTGATAGACTCATTGAGACCAGATTTGATTATTGGTAACAAAGAGGAAAATGAGCAGAATCGAATTGAGGAATTGATGGAAAAGTATCCTGTTTGGATGAGTGATATCTATACACTGGAAGATAGTTTAGAAATGATCGGGAGTTTTGGAAAAATGCTTAATGTAGAAGAAAAGGCTCAAGAAATCATTAAGCAGTTGAAGGTGGATTTTGCTTTACCACATAAAAGAAAAGAGAAGGCTGTTTATTTGATTTGGAATGATCCCATCATGGTTGCAGGGGCGGATACCTTTATAAATGAGATGTTGAGTTTTGCAGGATTTGAGAATTTGATCCAGACTTCTAGATATCCACATCTTACCATTGAGCAGCTGATTGATTTAAATCCTGAAAACATTTTACTTAGTTCAGAGCCTTTTCCATTTAAAGATTCCCACATTCAATATTTTCAATCGCTTTTGCCAGAGGCTAAAATTAAATTAGTGGATGGGGAGATTTTCTCATGGTATGGCAGCAGATTGTTGAATGCCAAAACTTATTTTGAGAATCTATAAAATGATTGGAAAATGGAGAACACGATACTGTTTACCGTTCATGAAAAAATTTATTTAAGCAAAGGACTTTATTGAAAAAATCAATTAACTTTTGACTTTAATCAGTTCGTAACTAACAGTTCTATGAAAAATACAAAATATGCTTGGGTGGCTTTATTTGCCTTAGCTTGGTCATGTGGTCCTAAGCCAGCAGAAGATTCCGTTACCGAAACAGTAGTTGAAGAAGTACTGGTCCCTGAGAATTCACTTACAGAAGAGGAAAAGACCGATGGCTGGATGCTACTTTTCGATGGAGTAAACACCGATGGCTGGAGAGCATTCAATGGAGATAGTTTTCCATCAGATGGTTGGACTGTAGAAGACGGCGCTTTGAAAGCATTAGGTAAAGGTGGAGATATCGGAGGTGATATTGTTTTTGCACCGGTGGAATTTGAACAGTTTGAGATGGAGTGGACTTGGAAAATCGCTCCTGGAGGAAATAGTGGAGTACTTTATCACGTAGTGGAAGACCCAAAATATCATGCTCCTTACGAGACAGGACCTGAGTATCAGATGATCGATCAGCTAGGTTTTGCAGAACCTTTGGAGAAATGGCAATCAATTGGTGCGGATTATGCAATGACTGAACCGAATTACGAAGGTGCCGTGAAGCCAGCAGGCGAATGGAATACTTCAAAGATCATTTTCTCAGAAGCGGGATCTAGCTATTATTTGAATGGGCAGAAGACAGTTGAGTTTGTTCCTTACTCTGAAGAATGGACTAAAGCACGTAATTCTGGTAAGTGGAATGACTACCCTGATTATGCTATATCAAAAACTGGTTTGATTTCACTTCAGGATCATGGAGCTGAGACTTGGTTCAAAAACATTAAAATTAAGAAACTATGAAATGGAGCATGACAGTAATCATCCTGCAAAAGTTTGATTATTGTCATGCGAGATTCTATGTGACATTTGAAAGACAAATTATAAACATATGAAAAAGGTATTAGTGATGTTGCTTTTAGTAGCATCTGTGAATTTTGCTTACGCGCAAAAGAAAGTAAAGCTCTTTAATGGAGAAGACTTGACAGGCTGGACAATCTATGGTACAGAAAAGTGGTACGTAGAAGATGGTTTGCTAATTTCTGAAAGTGGCCCAGATAAAGGATATGGGTATTTGGGAACGGATGAGAATTTTGATGACTTCGAAATTACCCTTGAATTCAAGCAGGAGGCTAATGGTAACTCCGGTGTTTTCATTAGGTCTACAGTAGATGGAACCAAAGTTTCTGGTTGGCAAGTTGAAGTGGCACCTCCAGGTCACGACACCGGCGGGATCTACGAATCATACGGTAGAGGTTGGTTAGTGAAGCCTGATCCGGAAAAAGATAAGTATTTGAAGTTCGGAGAGTGGAACAAAATGAGAATCGTTGTTAAAGGTGATAACGTTACTTCATACCTGAATGGAAAAGAGATGGTAAACTTCTCTGACGCAAAAATAGCCGAAGGAAAAGGGGGTATATGTCTGCAGATCCATGATGGCGGTGGGATTAAGGTTTACTGGCGAAATATTGTTTTGAAAAAGCTTTAATTTTCCAATACCTATAGATTAAATGCCCTGATGATTCAATCATCAGGGCATTTTTATTTTGCAAAAACTTTTCCCCGTCTCTATCAGGAGTTTAAGTGTAAAGGAGTTAAAACTCTTAGATATTTATTGCCATTTCAATAAAAGTCCTGATATTTGCACTCCCAAACGACGCGAACGGCGCGGGGACTGAGGAGTAAGAAGCTCAGTAGATATTGAAAATAAATTAATTTGCTGCGGGGTTTGGAAGTCAAAAATGAGTTCTTACCTTTGCGCA
>TARA_R110002012_G_scaffold10750_8_pt1 | contig 18083 bp, 17 predicted proteins | sample TARA_R110002012 | Tara Oceans TARA_R110002012 (sample SAMEA4396515) | marine metagenome | biome: Westerlies Biome; feature: [DCM] deep chlorophyll maximum layer (ENVO:01000326); material: water (ENVO:00002006), including particulate matter (ENVO:01000060) such as... | depth 40 m
GCTGCTTCTTCTGCTGGTTTCTCTTCTTCTACTGGTTCCACTTTGGCATCTACAGCGTCCTGTGATTCTTGTTTTGGGTGGTGTCTATTTACGTGTTCGCGTGTTAAATATGGCATATCGCGTCCCTTTACATTCATCTTACAATTATCGACCTTCAGCGTCATTTGTTTCTCTCCCATTTTCTTTGGTTTTAAATAAAAAATCCGTCTGGAACATAAACTCCTCAACCCAATATCGGAACGTTTCTTATTTTCACTACTAATATCATCGAACACAGATTTCATTTTTTCCTCTCCAGTAATATCCTTGTAAACGTAGACGGGATTAATAGCATTTACAATAGCACTATATGCTTGAAAAATACGTGTATAAAACTTTGACACATTTAAACACATTTCGTTTTTCAAATAATTCCTCTCTTTTATATCTTTTAATTCCTTAAATTTGTCTTCAGTAATAGCATATAAATCTTGATTACCATATTTTATTCTACTAGATACAACATTTACATTAATAGGTGTTAATTTTTTCTTAAGAAGTCTATGTGTCAATACTGATATTTCCTTGCAATATTCAGGTTTTTGCAATTTAAGCAAATTTTGAAACGACTGTTCAAATATTAGTTTTGAAGCCAGCGTATCTATACTATCTACTAATTCCTGATTAAAAAACATATCCGTTTTTTCCTTTTTTGATTGGCTTTGAGCATTACCCATATGTTATAAATATATATAATAAAATTGAATTAAATATATTTTTTATCTAATTGTTTTAAAATGTTAAATGTGAAAAATGTAAAAAACACAAAAAGAAAAAAAAATAAAAAGAAGAAGAATGTGGATTTGTGGAAAGCATTCGACCATGAATACAACCCTCAAACGCAATCGTTGGAACTTATGTATTCAAATCAAAATACAACGTCGAGGGAAGTGTGTGAATTATGCAATTCACCGCTCCAATATGCTGAATCAAATTACCTAACGTGTAGTAATAATAAATGTAGTTTAATTTACAAAGATAGTTTAGACCAAACAGCAGAATGGCGATTTTATGGAGCAGACGACTCTTCTACAAGAGATCCAACTCGCTGTGGTATGCCTGTAAATCACTTACTAAAAGAATCGTCGTATGGTTGTAAAGTAATGTGTAATGGTCGTTCTTCTTATGAAATGAGAAAAATAAAACGATACACGGAATGGCAATCTATGCCATACAAAGAAAAATCACAATACGATGAGTTCGAACACATCAAAGCAATGTCACGAATTGCCGGGATACCCAAAATGATACAAGACGAGGCATTAAGACAGCACAAAATTATATCTGAAATGAGAACATTTAGAGGGTTTAATAGAGGAGGTGTTATTGCTGCTTCGGTTTATATAGCATGTAGAATACATAATTTTCCTAGAACAGCAAAAGAAATAGCCACTATATTTAAGTTGGACGCAACGGCCGCAACAAAGGGATGTAAGCACGCCGTACATCTATTGGAAAAGAATGAAACAGGTATGGAAAATAACGAAAAAACACATTTCCATCGAACAAAACCAATCGCCTTTATAGAACGGTATTGTAGTAGGTTAAATATGAATAATGAATTGATAAAGTTGTGTAAATTTGTAGCAATGAAGATAGAGAAAAACAATATTATTCCTGAAAACACACCACATAGTGTTGCCGCTGGAATAGTGTATTTTGTAGCACAATCATGTAATTTAAATATTAGTAAGAAACAAGTGAATAACTATAGTGAGATAAGCGAGGTTACTATAAACAAATGTTATAAAAAGTTGGATAAAATTAAAGATAAACTAATTCCAACAAGTATTATTTCGAAGTATTCACTGTAAAACAAAAGATAAAACATAAAACATTAAAAATATAAATTTTTATAGAAACTTATATTTTTTATACAAACATATATTTTATGTGTAATTGATAGATTGAAATCAGGCCATTATATCTTTAATCATTTTATTGCGAATATCATTCCAATATGATCTGCCTTCGCTACCACCCTGGTGTGTTACTTGACCTGGATGAAGTCTGTAGTACAGCAACGGTTCTGGAAAATTATACACCGCTCCAAACATTTTCAACATCCTCAATTCTAGGTTGAAGTCTTCTGCCATTTTTTTAAGTTCAGGGTTGTAATTGCCGGCTTTAATAATAGAGGATTTCCTGTAACAAACTGTTGGGTGATTTACAAACCAATGAGTAGGTCGTTGTTTAAAGTCTTCCCAACGTATGGTAGGAAGTCGTGTTAAGTCAACAATCCGCCCTTTTCCACCTCGAAACATGTTTATTTGAGCGCCACATATGTGGATGTCGGGATTGTTTTCCATAAACTTCATTTGTTTGATAATTCTATCTTGAATCATTACATCGTCACTATCCATCTTAATTATAATTTCGTTGGAACACATCAATACCCCATGGTGTAGAGTATACCCAATACCTTTGTTCCCATCATTCTCTTTATATACGACAGTTACAAACCTAGACGTCTTTTCAAAGTGCTCCAGTTGCTTTTTAAGAAGCATAGTATGCAACTTATCCGAACCATCGTTAATCCAAATCAACTCTATGTGAAACAATCCGACCTGTGCCTTTATAGAGTCCAAACATTCCTTTACATACGACGCTTGAGTATTTAAACTGGATACTAAAACAGAGACAGATTTCTTAGGTTTTAAAAATTGAGAAGGGAGAGATAATTGGTTCATAGTTTCATAACTTTGCTTTGTAGATCCCCATTCTTGGTAGGCGTATACCTTTTCATGCCCCTTGTATTCAATACCACTGTAATGACGTGGTAGGAAATAGTAACTAGGAAACACGCATATATTTTTATGCATATTGTAGTCGTTCACTATTCTTGTAAGAAGTCCTGGACCAACGTTGTACCATGCTCGTTGTTGCGTTAATGCGTTGGATACTGGATTTTCACGTACCCATTTGATACATCTCTGAACGATTAAATGATGAGGCGGAAATCCCATTGTCCCCGTAGCAATCAACCCTTTCCGGATCTGTTCTTGCTCGTATCCAGCAAAACAGTTACTACGCAATAATGTTTCATCAATAGGTTCAATACAAATGGAATCCGCATCCACAAACACCCCACCATACTTCTCCAATATCTCCCAACGGATAATATCAGCCTTTCCATTGATTTCTTCCATCGAATCAATCTTATCCTTCAAGGTCAACGTCATCCCCCTTTTCTCCAACTCTTCTTCGTTCCAAAATATATACTCGAAACCCAATCCAACGTGCTTCTCTTTCCATGTATCCATAAACTTAGTAGGCGCTGGTTTTGGACCAATCCATAATTGGTGTATAATCTTCGGTATTTTAGACATTAATAATATTAAACAATTAGTTTTAATATTATTTATTTGTGATATTAATATCGAAATTATTACTCTTATGATTTTTTAGTTATAATTGTAATTGATGGAATAACACCCACCGTATGTATATTATATTTGTTTTTATATTTATTCAATACGGGTAGTATTTTTGGTTTATTATACTTAATCATCCATTTTATTTTATCTCTATCATAACTACCACCTTCCATTATAATAACTCCGTTGTCCTTTAATTTATTCATATAATTTTGAAACATATATTCGTATACATATCCATTATTAGCAATATCAATATGTAATATATCAATTGATTTATCGTTGTATAGTTTCCATACTTTATAAAAATCACCATAATCGATATTTACATTAGTATTATTAGAAAATTTTTGAAGAACTTCTTCTTTAACAGCATGATTTCCATTGAATTCATCAAATATATCATATGCATCAATACGTACATCACTTGATGAATTTTTTACAAATTTTGCAAGAGAATAACCATCGAGAATACCTATTTCTACAATCCTTTTTGGTTGTTTCAGAAATGTAATAGTCGATAATATGTCTCCAAAATTAATATTATTATTGTATGATGAATTCATTTAAACATAATACATATATTATATTTAAATGAATATTTCATTATTTAAAGTTTTTATGAGTGAAGATGTATTAGAACCAGTAAATGATATATTGATGTCAGGTTATATAACACAAGGAAAACAAGTAGAAAAATACGAAACCGAATTAAAAAAATACATTGGAACTGAATATGTATTAACATTAAATTCTGCTACTGCCGGATTAACATTGGCAACGCGTTTACTTAAAGATAAAGACGATACATTCAATTGGCCTGGTTTTGATATAGAAAATGACATAGTATTGACTCCAGCATTAACATGTTTTGCAACAACAGCTTCAATATTGTCAAATAATGTAAAAATTAGATGGTTGGATGTCGATTTAAATACAGCAAATATAGACTTAGATGATGTTAAGAAGAAATTAAATCAATACACAAAAATAATATATTTAGTTCATTGGGGGGGAACTCCAGTAGATCTGGATAAATTAAATCAAATATGTGAAGAACATAAAACAACATATGGATTTAAACCTGTTGTAGTAGAAGATTGCGCTCATGCGTTTGGTGCTGAATTTAATGGTAAAAAATTAAGCAACCATGGAAATATATGTGTTTATAGTACACAAGCAATAAAACACCTAACAACCGGTGATGGTGGTATAATAACTCTGCCATATAAATCGTTGTATGATAGATGTAAATTATTGAGATGGTACGGAATTAATAGAGACAAAAGAAATTATAAAGGAAAGGATTTTAGATTAGAACACGATATAGTAGAATACGGGTATAAATTCCATATGAATGATATTAATGCTACTTTGGGACTATATAATTTACCTCATATTCCCTCTCTATTGGAAAAAAACCGTGCAAATGCTAAGTTTTATGATGATAAATTAAAAGATGTACAATGGATTAAATTAATGAAAAACAATCCAAAAAGCAATTCAGCATATTGGCTTTATACTATTCGTGTATTAAATGGAAAAAAACTAGAATTTATGAACAAAATGAAAGAAGCAGGTATAATGACAAGTCAAGTTCATAATAGAAATGATGTTAATAGTTGTGTAAATGATTACAAAGAAACACTCCCCAATTTGGATGTATTGGAGAATGAATTGGTATGTATACCAGTAGGTTGGTGGTTAGAAGAAAAGGATTTAGAATACATTATTAAAAGAATATATTGTTTGTAACTAATATAAATATAGTAAATTATATTATTTATATGATAAAATTGGCAATTTTTGATTTTGATGGGACATTTACAAACGGGAAGATTGATTTTGATGATAATGGTCGCATAATTAAACATTATAATGTAAAAGACGGTAAAGGATTATTGCTTTTACAAAAGAAAAATATAAAAACGTGTATAATAAGTGGATATAAAAATAATAACGCATTAAAAGAAATAGGTAAACATTTGAATATAGATTATGTGTATGAAAATATAGATAACAAGGTTGAAAAAATCAATGAATTATTAAAAACTTTAAATTTAACATTTGAAGAAACAAGTTATATGGGCGATGATATAAATGATATAGATTTATTAAAATTGGTGAAATATTCAGGTTGTCCAAAAGATGCTGTGAGCGAATGTCTACAAAGCGTAGATTTCATCTCAAAAAAAAACGGAGGTGATGGTTGTGTTAGAGAGTTTTGTAATTTTTTATTGATGGATAGAAATTATTCAGGTCTAATATGTGTTAAATATTTTTCAAAAAGATTGCCTAAAAAAAATTTTCTAAAATTTGGAAATACAACTTTATTAAATAACAAAATAGACATGTTATTGTCCTTGGATTTTTTAAGTGAGGTTATAATAAATACAGAAAGTGATGAATTAATAAATATTGTAAAAAATAATTATAGTAACAACAAAAAACTCAAAATAATTAAAAGAAATAGTATATATTCCATGGAACACACCGAATCTTACGATTTTTGTAAAAATGTTGCAAATTCTTGTAACTATGATAATATTTTATATTCTCCAATTACTTGTCCTCTTATAACAAAAGATACCTATAATAATATGTATACAAATTACAATACGAAAGATTGTGATAGTGTAGTGTTAATATCAGATGGTATAAAAGGCGGAGGACATTCAAATGAAAATCATAATTTTTGTTTTGGCAGTTGTTTAATAAGTAAGGAAAATATGATACAATTGGGAGATACAATAGGTAAAAACTATTTTATACAAACATGTAATAGAAAAGAAAGAATAGATATAGATTATGAAAGTGATTATAAGAGAGCGTTGTATTATTACCATAATATCAATAAAGAGTATAATGAAAATATATTGCAATACTTGTCTAACTCTTTGTATAATATAAATAATAACAATAAAAAGAACAATAAAAAGATAAAATTAATAGACTGTACTGTAAGAGACGGTGGATTTACTAATAATTGGCATTTTGATTACGATGAAGTATTAAACATGTTAAATATTGACATTGATTTAAATTTAGAATATTTTGAACTAGGATATTTAATAGATGATAAATATTTGCTAGGCAACAAACCAGGATTATGGAGGAATTGTTCGTATGAATTAATAAAAAAAATAAAAAAAGAAACAAATAATAAAATAAAGTTATCTTTAATGGTAGATCATTGGCGATTTGATTTTGAAAAATTACCTCCGTTTGAAGAAACAAGGATTGATTTGATTCGAATTTGTAATTACATTGAAAATATAGAGGATACATTAAATACATGTAAAAAGTTACATAACAAGGGATATAAAACGAGTGTAAATATAATAGCAAGTTCATATTTGACTAATTTAGATTTAATAAAAATAAAAGCATTTATGATAAGTGAGACATATATTGATTGGTATTATTTTGCGGATAGTTTTGGTTCAATGGTACCGTCTCAAGTAGAGGAAATAGTAACGTTTTTTAAGAATGATCCAAGAACATCAAATGTTAAACTAGGTTTCCACGGACATAATAATTCTCAAATAGGTATGGCAAATACTTTGAAGGCAATAGAATGTGGTATAGATATGGTAGATGGTACTTACGGAGGAAAGGGTAGGGGAGGCGGAAATTTACCATTGGAAAATATTATATTATATTTAAAAATAATCAAAAAGTATGATTTTAATATAGATTTATTTTTGAAATTTTTATATAATTTTTATAAAAAGGAAAATTTAGATACATATATTATAAGAAATACAATAGCCGGATTTATGAATATTCATCCATACAGACTAAAAAAATATGATGATATAACTAATATGTCTGAATTATACGATAAATTAACAGTATTACCTGACGCAAAAAAAAAGGATTATAAATTATAAATTATATAAATTATATAAATTATAATAAATATAACACATTATTATAATTATAATGTTTAAAATAGGAAGTTGTAGAATAGATTCTCAACCATATTTATTTAATCATGTTCACAATACAAAACAAATACTAATAACATTAAATTATTTATTAAAAAATGAAAATAAGGAATTATATGATAATATTCACATGACGCCCTTATCAATGAATGTTATAAATATTATTAGAAATAAGTTAATTCATAGTAAAAAAGTCATTATTGAAATATCGTCATTGAAAATATGGACGGATTTAAATAATAAGAAAATTCATTGGGGGAAAACAAAAGATATATCAAATAATGTAAATGTAATATCAAAAGGAGAGTTTTTAAAGGATTTAAATAATATTATTAACTTGTTAAAAGATAAAAAAGTAATACTAGTTAGTCACATCAATATTGATAAAAACAATTACAATGAAGAAATAGAATGTAATGGGGCGACAAGATGGATAAGCAATAGTTTTAATGATAGAAATGAAAGGAAAAATACAAACGATATAATTAACATTAATAAAATAAACACAAAAAAAATTAAAAACAGAGACTTAATAGAAAAATATATAGATGAATACGTAATAAATAAAAATATAAAGCATTTTAAGCCGTATGACTACATTAAAAATAAATGTGGAAAAGATATAGAATTATTTTTTGAGAAAAATAATAATTCTATTGATACTAATCATTATTCGTTATTTGGAAAAACAAACATATTTACTTATTTAAATCAATTATAATACAAATATGGAAAGGAAAAATTATCTTCGTATTCTTCATCAAATCTAGTGAGATAATCGTCGTATATTTTTTTTTCTCCAAATTTATTTGACCAATGTCTATATGTGGAAATTTTGTATATAGATTTTGACATAATATATGATTCAATACAATATAATAAATTATTAAGTTCAATATTTTCAAATTCTTTAACATCTTCTGAAAATACTATATTAAAACTACTATTTTTCAAAGGTAATTTATTATATGATTGTTTATTCATAGGATGCATCATAATATATACGTTTTTAATATTTAAGGGTTTAATTTTTTCTAATATGTAATTACTTTCCGTGTATTTATTTAAATGGTCCAAATTTTCCGATTTAAGTATATTAACATCGTCTCCTCTTCTAGCATGAATACAAATGTAATTATTGGATAAATATTTATGAATAATTTCGTCTCCTAACTTTATAACGTTGTCGTTGAATGGTAAATAGATTTGAATATTTTTTAATTTTGCAAAATCTGGTTTTTTATAGTTATTAAACGTAGTTTTAGTATTATTATAACAATTGTATATATTTAAATAATTAAATATATCAACGCTATTTTTAACATACGAAGGATTAACTGTAATATTGTAATTATCATCTAGTTTAAAAAATGGATGCCATCTAAGTTGAAATTGATTTAAAAATGAAATATTCAAAATATAAATATCATTTTTATCTTGTATATTATCTTCATTTAAAACAACTTTAAAAGGTGTATTATTTATTTTAAGTTTTGAATAATCAAAAAATTCCGAAAAATTTGTATGAGGTTGTTTACAATGAAGATTGCCTAATGAAAAAACAGGTATTATTGGTACAAAATTTTTTATATAACAAGTAATTAAAATATTTATAACGTTATTAAACATATGTCCCATTCCAGCAGTTTTATTGATTGTAAAATCATAATTAATTTTTAAATATTTCATATATGTTTCATATATGGAATATTTTTATATTGTGTTTCATCCATATTGTCAAATCAGTAAAAAAAATGTTTATAGGGATTTTTATGTTTTTTGTTTCAATAATTTAATTATTTATAGAATTTTTATCAAATACAGGTATAATTTCTGTTAATTTACTGTCGCTGTTATATACTTCAAAATGAATATCATTTTTTAAATAATTAATGAAAGAGAATACGTGTTTCCACGATCTATGACAAGTATCAACGTTTTCGCGAATTAAATGCTCTCTAAAATAATTTCTATTAAATGCGTATTCATAGTTGTTTAAATCTACTCCAGAAAAAATAATTTTTTTATATCCCATAGACTTTGCTAAAAAAATACAAGAATTTAACCCAACATTTTGATGTAATAGTACTTTGGTATGTTTTAAATTATAAGGCGTGTAAAATTTTTTGTCAATATAATTACCGGGACTACATCCTCTACAAATAGTTTTTAAATGTATTTTATCTTGTTTCAAATGGTTATATATAACATCTTTTCTTTTCATTATAGAATCAGTATCCCATAATACAATAAAAGTATCATTATATGATTTATGATTTAAAAGTTTAAAATATGAATTCGGGTCTTCTTTACTTTTTAATATATCTTCAGTTTCGTTTGGGTCATAACCATTAGGATAATCAAGAGATTTATAATAATGGTCTAGTGTTTCACCAACAATATAAATATCTACAGGTATTTGCGTTTTACATGTCATATTGAAGGACATACTGTTATATTGATTTAAAATTTTAAAATCATCATTTGTTAATTTACTAACTGATGGTCCAGAGCCATATATTACAATAGTATCGTGGGTTTTTTTTAAAAATAAATCATCTATTGTTTTTAAAGACATATATATATAAAATATGTATGTATTTAATATGTATCAATACTTATAGTTTCTGACATATCATATATCCCTCCAATCTTTCATATGACATTGTTTTTATATTAAATTCTTTAACTAAATCCAACAATTGATAAATTTTGAACCCATTATTTTCCATTATTTCAATATTTTTTACCTTAGCTCTGTTAAAATTATTATTGCATAAAACCCACCCTCCTTTAATTATGTTTTTAGCCAACCATTTTTGACCGTGTTCTTTTAAAATGGGCGTTTGTGAATAATTTCCCAAATCGTTATGACAAAATGATAATTCCATATTATCGTTATCGTTTAATTCCAAACAATTTTTAATTCGAACGTTTGGGTGTTTTTTTGGATTTGCTATATCATATCCCAAGCATCTATGATAACCAAAATGTTTACATAATTTATCAAATGATACGCAATTATGTGTTCCTAGAACTAATAATTTACCGTTTGTAGGAATTTTAAGTTTTTTAACTATTTCTTCATAAAATGTATTAACATAATATTTTTCACCTCCAAAATCCCATGCTTTATGCGATTCATCATTATACCAATAATCGGGTGAATAATTTTCAGTCATTATATTTTAATGTAATGTTTAATATTTAAATAACTATAATAAATATAATTATATTTTATCTGCTTCTATATTTAATGAAACAAGTGTCCCTTTATACCATTCATCGTCTGGTATCATTTTGCCATTACTATAATGCTTGGGGAGATAATCTCTAGACCAATCTTTAATTTCATAGTCAACCTTTTTCCAATCAAACCTTTTAATATTTGTAAATCCAATATCTTCTAAGTCTTTTTTCAAAGAAAAAAAATCATGTCCGAAATAATGATAATCATAATTATTTTTTTGTCCTCCAAACATACATCCCCTTACTTCATCAATAGTGCCTTTTTCGACATAATACTTAGATAGAGCAAATAAGTCAGGTAAAGCAAGTCTTATTTTCCCCCCTGGTTTAATTATATCATACCAGCGTTTTAATACATCTTTGTATTCGTGCCTTGATACATGTTCTATCATATGACAAGAATAAATTAAATCAATTGTATTATTATCAAATTCGTTTAAAGTTCTAACATCAGAAATTATATCCGCTTTACTATCCTTCATAATATCTATATTAACAAAGTTTTTAATATATTTATTACCACATCCAAGATACAGACGTTTAAAATTAGTTTTATTGAATATATTAGAACATATATGTTTATTGTATTCGATATTTTTATTTTTTTTCCAAATGCTTAAGTCAGATAATTTTTTACAACTTCCTGAAGTTTCTTGATCTGGATTATCATCTTTTATATATTCAAATAACTCTAAACCTCTAGCGGCTTGTTCAGGAGTCATATACATATTCCATCCCTTCGTTTTGATATTATCATCTTTATACATTAAATAATTTATTCCATCAGAATCAACTGTACGTCCTATATATCTTACAGTTTTAAACCAATCATAAGCATTTTTATCATCTGTTAATATCATACCTCCTTTTCCAATAGGTATATGTTTTCTAATATGAAATGACAAACAATGATAAGTATTTTTTTTATACATGTTTTTTTTCATTCTAACTGCTCCATCAAAAATAGGATAAGGCTTTAATTGATACATACCACTCCATTCTACGTCTTCAAATTCTACTTCACATCCAGCCTGTTCTATTGCACAAGGAACTGAAATCCATGTTTTTTCAGGAATAATAACACTCCCTTTTGCTTTTAAATATTTTAAACATAAAAACAACGCATCCGTACACGAATCTACTGAAACAGCATATTTACTACCTGCGTATGAAGCAATTTTCTTTTCAAATATATCAACAACACCCCAAGCATCTGAAACATGATATTTATTCATTATATTTTTAAATTTTTCCTTTTCTTTATTCCAATTATTACTCATTTATAGATAATAAATTAATTTATATTTAAATTTATTTATTATTAATTATTGATTTATTATTAATTTATTATAATAACCACCTTCAGAAAATTTTTTTCCTGTTGTAACGGATAATGTATGATTTATTTTATCTACACAGTGAAGAGGTAAAATTCTAAAATCCATTGAAACTCTAGTTTTTCCTGTTTTATTTATTTTATTAAAATGCTCGCACAAATTACCACAAAAACAATATACATCTCCTGGTGTTAAATTCAATGGTTTAAAATCACCTAATCTTGGATAAGTTTCAGTCCATACACTATTAGTATCATACATTTCTGTTAAACTTAAAATAAAATTAATTTCTCCCTTTGGATGGCGATGTTCTAAATCTGAATCATAATGTTTTTTTGTTACTGCTACATTGTTCGGTAACATTATTCTATATGTGGGGAAAACCTGATATAATCCCTCTTTTAAATTTAAATAAGGGAAAATAACCTCCTTAATAAATTTTTTATATAAATCCTTTAACGTTGAATCAACAACATCTATATAATTGTAAAATTGGTTATGTAGATTTGTATGAGTATCTTTACCTAAAACAGTAAAAAGGGGATAATCTTTATCAGTTAATGTATGTATATTAGATAAGGAACAGTCGTAAATTTTTTCAATTATATTATTAAAAGGGAATTTTTGTTTATCATAATTAACTTTTTTATTAAAAATACTATAATTTGAAAATGACGGATTAAAATCCATTTTATAATATAAATATTAATGCACTCTTTATATTATAAATATTTTAAATGATTATCATTATGTTGTTGATAATTCAATAAGTCTAACTTACTATAATCATAATTTTTTAATCGATGGTTTACCCAACCCATAGCATATGGCCTTGCGTGATCTAATAGTCCAGCGATTCCATCTATCCCTGCTCCTACATCAAGATATATTGCCTTTTTAAATTTTGGTAAATGATGTATTAGTCCTGATTTTACATGACCTACTCCATATAAATAAATTCTTGTATTAGGATTTGCCTTCTTTAATTGTTCCTTTACCACATTAATTGTATTATCTAAATTATCACAAGCAAATTTTTGAGGTATTTTAATATAATCATTAAATTGTTCTAACCCCAAATACTCTTGATATTTTTTATGTTTCATTAATTCTTTTATTAAATCCATTTTGGGTCCCGCTCCAATTAACCCTATTTTACCTTGAAATGTTTTGAAAAACCACTTATTAGATGTTAAACCATATAAATATTCTGTTGGTATTGTTTTTTGACCTGGATATAATTCATGAAGTTTTTGCAACATACCTTTTTCAAGATATTCAACACAGTGAAAATTCGCCTTTCCCCATCCTTCTCTAAAAGGTTTTATATCAAATTTATTATATGGTATCGATAATGCCCTCTTTCCTGGTTTTGCACTACCAACTGGTACATTTTTTAAAAAATAATAATCACCGTCTCCAAAATGTACGTAAGAGGCACTATCTTCATCAAACTCAACTTGTTTTAATATCAAACTCTTGAATTGTTCTAGTCCTTCTTGAAATTGCGGGAAAAATGTTGGATCTTTTAAAAATAATTGATTGGGATGCATAGAATGTTGAGCGCCTTCTATTTTATACAAATCGTTCATTATAATATAGTAAATACAATTAATATTTAAATTACTTTTGTATTATTCTATTGTTTTTTTTCATCCATTCGAACATTTTTTCCAACCCTTCTTCCAATTTTACATTAGGACTATAATCCAAATCTATTATTGCTTTATTTATATTAGCACATGTCCTAGGAACATCACCTATTTGATTTTCTATTACCTTTTTAATTGCTTTTCTTCCAGTAATTTTTTCACATAATTTAATAAAATTTAATAAATTAATAGGGTTTTCATTACCTAGATTATATATTTCCCCCCATTTTCCCTTTCCATATATTATAGAACTTATACCTTGTACTATATCTGTAACATATGTATAATCTCTGTATGATGTACCATCTCCAAATTGTAATATTTCTGTATTCTCTGCTATATTTTTTACAAACATATACGGAGCCATATCCGGTCTTCCTCTTTCCCCGTATACTGTAAAGAAACGCAATCCTATTGTTTTAATATTAAAAACGTCATTATAATATTTTCCATAGACCTCCATACATTTTTTACTACATGCATATGATGATTTTAAATTATTAATTTTATCACTTTCCTCGAAAGGTACTTTTTTATTTGTTCCGTATACACTACTACTACTGGCATATACAACTTTATCTATATTATATTTTTTACACTCTTCCAATAAATAAACAAATGTCGTAATATTATTTTCAATATAATATAACGGTTCTTGAAGACTTTTTCTAACACCAGGAATAGATGCAAGATGAACTATAATGTCGGGTTTCGTTTCTTTAATAATATTGCTTCCTAATACATTTTCATTGTAAAAATGAAAATTGGTATAATTTTTTAATTCTTCATAATTTTCTTTTTTATAAGTAATATTATAATTATCTGTAAAATTATCAATGCCATAAATTACATTTGATTCCTTTTTTAATAAACTTAAACAAAGATTTGTACCAATAAAACCACAACATCCAGTTACCAATATTTTCATTATATTTAAATTTATAATATATTTTTAAATACATATTAAACAATGTTATTTTTAAGCCACATTTGATTATTAACCGTCCATTTAACTGTGTTTCTTACACTTGTTTCAAAATCAACCGGCAAAATCCATCCCATATTTTTCATTTTGGTTCCATCTAATCCATATCTTAAATCATGACCTGGACGATCACTATGAAAATCTACCATTTTATAATGTAATTTTTTCCCGATAGTATCGGCAATAATTTGTGCCATTTCTAGATTACTTACTTCTTTTTCACCTGTTAAATTATAACTCTCCCCGATATTTCCTTTTTCTAAAAGGAAAAGGACGCCTGCCGCAATATTACGAGCATGTATATAATATCGTGTTCCTGATGTTTTTTTATCAGGATAACTATGAATTTCAACGAATTCGTCATTTAATACCTTTTTAATAACTTTTGGTATAAATTTCTCTACATGTTGCCTTTCACCCATCGCATTCATTACGTTAATACGCATTACAGGAACTTTATATGTATTATGATATGCTACACATAATTGCTCAGCACCAGATTTAGATGCCGAATAAGGATTTGTTGGATTATGACGCTCATCTTCTTGAAATAATTTATTCCCCAAAGCAGGACCATACACTTCATCTGTACTAAAATAAAAGAATATTTCAAGTGTTTTTAATGTTCTGGCATATTCTAACATATGGATCGTTGACATAATATTGTTTTTTACAAATGGAATTGGATTAGAAATACTATTATCTACATGTGTATCTGCTGCCATATGAACAATGTAATTTGGTTTACCGATTTCCTGTATCATTCCAATTGATAATGGATGTGATAAATCGTATGTAAATGTTTTAACTCTTCCACTATCCAATGTATCAGTATCTCGTAATCGTTCAAGACCATGACTCGCATATGTTAATTTATCTAATATAATAATATTCCAATCAGTATTTTTATAAATGTGTTCTACAAAATGATGTCCTATAAATCCGCACCCTCCTGTAATTAAAATAGTTTTTGACATATAATTAATATAATGACTTAAACTTTAAATATTTATTTTATTATATAATGAAAATATGTATATTTATGCCTACTACTATAATAATTGATAATAAAAGTAAACTTTCACAACAAAATATGTTAGAAACAAACAAGAAAAGGTTAATTCAATACACTATAGGTATCAACAAAATAGTAGAATTAAATAGAACGAACTGTTTTGATATTTATATCGCCGATAACGGAGAAAATTTTGAGAGTAAAATAAAAATTCCAGAAAGTGTGATAATTATTAAAAATAATCCAAATATATATGGTAAAATTAATAAAGGTGCTGGTATACACGAAATATGGAATAACAATATTGAGATAATTAGTAAATATAACTATATTATCCATTTTGAACCTAGACAAGAATTGATTGATAATTCATTTATTAATAATTTTATACAAAATCCTAGAACATTATTTACTTATGGGCAAAATAATAATCATTTTAATACTGGATTATTCGCAATTAAAACAAATGAACTAATATCTTATTTAAAATATAACCATTCGAATGATATAGTTCAAAATTGTTTATCTCTTGAATACATATTATTTAATTATTATATTAATAATAATATTACATATGATGTGATAGATAAAATGAATTTAAAATGGCATGATGCTTATACGCAAAAAACATATATAATGTAAATTATATTAACTTATTAAATCTCTCCCCACAAACATCAACGCTTAGATTCTCCAACACAAACTTTCTAGGTTTATACGTAGATAATTTACTTATAAACTTCTCATACGTTTCTACAAACTCACTATCCTTATAGAAAAACTCACCACATCGTTCGTCCCAATATGAAATAGAAGTAGCCGGGATATCACCGTATCGCGAACCATGTTCTTGATTCATCGATTTTACATTCCATACCAATAACGGTACATCACAAGACAAAGCTTCTTCTAATGCAAACCCTTGACTTTCGTGGCATCCAATCCATATTCCATATTTACACTGTTTCAACCATGAAATATAATCCGTTTCGTTGTATTGTTTTCTATAATCAAATATCTTATAATCTATGGCATCGTCGTTTGTATTTAAACTCAACAACGCGTTCTCAACGAATTCTATTTCATTTGGATGTCTGGCTTTAAAATAGATAAACACCTTTTCCTTTAATTCACGATGGATATTTGGCTTAAATCGTTCTGTATCAACTGGAAAAGCAAACTGTTTAATCGGTACAACCCTGTCTGCCTTCATATTTATCCACGTTGCTGCCGCCCATTCACTAGGTTGTATATACACAGCATTATTATACTGATTATTAATAACAAATAGTCTATTATCAGGGAATACCGAAAAATGAGGACCGAAGATAAAACGTTTCTCAGGGAATTTTGACGGATCGAATGGTCGCACCGGAAAATAAATAATATCATATTCTGGTATTATTTTTTCTATATCGTGTAGACTTCCATATGCATATTTATAATTCCATCCATTCTTGGTACATATCATTTCCATCCCTTTCCTATTTTTGTGGTGAAAATTATCAACTATCAATAGATTCATTATAATGATATATATTATAATGAATTTAATATGTTATTTTAATAAAATATTCAATTATTAAAATCAATATCGTAAAATATACGATTTTACAGGAGCACAATTTGTCTGTGGATTTTCTTCTTCTTTAACCAAATTATCGACCGTTTTAAAGTAATTATGAATGTCTGGATTTGCTGGAGAAAAATTCCAACAAAAATACCCGTACGTTGCTTTCTTAATAATATTATCGATGTAATAGTTCTGCCAATACGTATTCAATTCTCCTAGGGCATAATTACTCAGTACAAAATCAGCCTTGTTTTCATTCGTGTATTCTTCTGCCGTAATAGATACAATGTTTTCATCGTACATTTGAAGGGTATTTAAAACCTCTTTTATATAATGGTTTTGTAAATTACAAACCTCCTCCAAATCCACAATTGTATATGATTTTACCTTAATGTTAAAAAATTTGGCAAAATAACAGAACAGAACCGATTGACACCCAAACCCTCCACCAATTTCGACTACATTTAAATCATAAGCAGACCCCTTTTCTTTTACATGTTTAAGCATATCCAATGTAAATTGAAAATAGCGCATTACCGTTGGCGAAAACCGATAATTTGTACCATTTATATTATAATTATCCATTGTAATAGGACTTCCTATTTTCATAACAATTTCTAATTCACTCCAGTCTATATCGCTTAAATTAATATAGTCATTGTATTGTTCCATGACGTTTTTATGGTATTGTTTTCCAAAATCTTCGTTGACGTTTTCCACTATGCTTCTAAAAAAATTGTTGTTTCTGAAGACATGTATATTTGTCCTGGTAATTTGGCTACAGAATAGTTTAAAATTATTGTACCGATTGTCAACTTTTTCACTTCGTTCCATTATAAAATAATATAGTAAACAATATTTATATTATGTTAATTATATTATGTTAATTATATTATGTTAATTATA
>TARA_R110002012_G_scaffold69757_1_pt1 | contig 18081 bp, 30 predicted proteins | sample TARA_R110002012 | Tara Oceans TARA_R110002012 (sample SAMEA4396515) | marine metagenome | biome: Westerlies Biome; feature: [DCM] deep chlorophyll maximum layer (ENVO:01000326); material: water (ENVO:00002006), including particulate matter (ENVO:01000060) such as... | depth 40 m
ATTTATGATGGTGTGACAACTGTATCATCTAGTAATTTTCAAACAAACTCAATTTGGGAAGAATCAGATACAGGCAAACATTACATTTGGTCAGGTTCAGAGTGGACAGAAGTAGCATAGAATGTCATATCAAAACAACTTTCAGCAAACTATATTTCAGGGAGCTGGAGTATTTCAGGGTGGAGCAAGAACAATATTAGTAGATGAAGACGAACATATACAACAAAGAAGAAACACATTTCAAACAAGTGTTTTTCAGGGTAATATATTTCAAGATATACCAGCAGATGATGTAGATGGTTATATTAAAACCATGGAGTTGGTTAGGCATTCAAATGAAATACAGCAAGTTCAAGAACCTATAAGTGCATTTCAAGAAAGTGCATTTCAGAATAATGCATTTCAACAGGTTGCAAAGAAAGGTATAATTAGATCACTAGGTGCTGTAAAAATGATAACTGAAATTCTAAACTTAACTGATAATGATTCTGATAATGCTTATAATATATCCCATGGATTTAATAAATTTGTAAATGAAACAATGAATATTATCACGAATAAATTATCATACAGAGATAGATTTAGACAAATTTCTGATACATTAAACTTTACAGAATCTGTACCAGATGCATTTAGAGGTAGGTATAGATTTGCAAATGAAAACATGCATATTATAGACTTTGATGGTAGGCTTAAACTTATAATTAGAATGATAAATGAAGTTCAACAATTATTGGAACCAATAAGTGCTTTCCAAAACTCTGCATTTCAAGGAAATACATTCCAGACCATAGCAAGAAAAGGTATTGTCAGAGCCATGGGATTCGTCAGAATGGTTGCACCAGAACTAATCAACATATCTGAGACTGCACCAAGATTAGGACTTAGAATAAGATTTGAGAATGCTGTAGTAAACATTACAACTGCCACACATAAGGCATTTGGTTATAACAGATTTGGTAATGATAATATTAGTATATCTGAAACAACTGCTAAACCTAGAGTCATGGCTAGAATAAGAGATGAAGTTATGCAAATTCCAGAACAGTTTAATAAAGTAAGAACCATGATAAGATATGTCAATGAAATTTTGAATATATCGACAATCAAACAAGCATACAGAGATAGATTTAGATCAGTATCAGATACTGTAAACATATCAGAAGAAACATCTAAAGTTAGAGGATGGATATTCACAATAGTAGACGGTGCGATGAATATTGCTGAGGGATTCAAGAGAATTAGAATACACACAATAAAGGCTGGTGGAACAAGAAGCACCAAACTATATAATAGAACAAGATCTGCACGACTATATGGTAGAATAAAGTCTGCAAAACTATTTAACAGACGAAGATCTAGTAGAGGTGCAACAAGAACATGAGCCAAAATATGACAGGTAGATCAGTTGAATATAGAGTAAAAGTGGGTTCTAGAGCAACAGTATATGTTGATATTTTAGACGCTGCTGGAACTGGTAAAGCACTTACAGATACATCATTATATGCTACAGCAACATGGAAGGTTTGGAAACCAGATGGAACACTTATAATTAATGCTGCATGTACATTCTCAGATAGAGATAATGGTGAAATAGCATATGCATTAACAGCAAATGATACTGCATTAGCAAATGCTGGTAATTGGTCTGGTGAAGTTGAAATTAAAAATTCATCTGGGGCAATGACAGAGCAATCAAAAACATTTAATTTTGTCATTGAGGAAAGTTACTAATGGCAAAAATTACAATCAATGCAAACGCTTGTGTTAATTGTGGTCACAACCAAAAAAATCATGCATCAAATAAAGGATGCGATGTAGAAGATTGTGACTGTAAAAGTCTTGGTGTTTTTTAACCAGTAAGCCTTATATATAAGTAAATAATAAGTAATGTATGTTAAAACTTGAAGACATAAATAATGAAATATATTTTCATTGGAGACGTTCTCAATTAGATGCTTTAAAAACAGAAAGACTTGGTCAAATACATGTGTCAGATATCATTAAACCATGTATGAGAAATGTTATTTATAAAAAAACAGAACCTTCTACTGGTGCTAGCACTGAAGACATAAAATCATTATACTTTGGTCAGATAGTTCATTCAAATTCAATGATGGCTGAACCAGAACATCATGAAAAATTCCTTGCATATGACTATGTTAGAGATGAGGCTCTAACCAGAGAGGAAGCATTGGAAATACCAATGGATGACCCAAGACAGATGGATATAATTTATGGTAGTATAGATGATTTGATTAAAGTGGGTGATAAATGGGTTATTTGTGATAAAAAGACTACTGGTAGTATAGACTATTTCAGTAAAGCAACATCTAAAGTAAGTGAATCACATAGAGACCAAATTAATAGATATAGAGTTCTTCTTGAAAAATGTTATGGTATAGATGCTGAACATGGATGTGTTGTATACATATCAAATAGAGTTGAAAAAGATTCCAGAGATAAACCAGCAGTAATATCATTTAAATTAGCTAAACCAGAAGAGACTTTGGAAGATATGATAAGAAAAGCTAGAGATATTAAAGATGCATTAACTAACAGAACTTTACCAGAAAGAACAAAATGTTTTCTATGTGATGGCATGTGTCCATACGCAACAAAATGTTTTGAAGATGATAGAGTGAGTTTAGATGAGTGATATAAGATATGTATCACCTCAATGTATATCTCATAATCACGTAGACTGTAAAAAAGTACAAAAAGACTCACCAATAAGATGTGAATGTTTATGTCACAAAATAGTGGGTGAATAATATGGGTGATTGGGGTAGTGGTAATTACCCAACAGAACCATGTCCAAAATGTAAAAAGAAATCTGGATGGAAATGGACTTGGGGTAAAAATGATGGTCAAAGTAAAGGATTTTCAACATGCCAATCATGTGGTGCCAAATTTTGAAGATATATTTTCATGCAAATAATAAAGCCACATTAGAAGCACTTCAAAAGTGTGGTGTAAAGAATGTATTTTTATCACATAAATACTCTCATAACATATCAACATTTTCTGATTGTTTTGAAAGTATATTTATTTCTACTGGTGCTAACACTAACAAAGATAAATACTATGAGTTTCTAAAGATGGAAAAAGAACACTATGATTATGCAACACAATTTTACATAAGCGATGATATGAATAAAACAAATCACATATGGAATAAAGAAAGAGAGTGTGGGTTGGAAACACTACCAGTCTTAGAACAAGATTATGTAAAACATTTAAGTTTACTTAATGGTAAAGCATCACACATCTGTATTGGAAAAATGAAAGGAAGATTTGACACAGAAGATTCTATAAAAAGATTACCGACTACTTATAAATACCATGGTATGGGAAAAGGAAAATATCTACTAAAGAATTGTTTTGATAGTATTGATACTAGTCTTTGGATATCAGCAGCCATGGCAAAAAAATTTGAGATATGGAGTAACGGTACAATAATTAAAATAGATTTTAATAAAGAAGGTAAATTAATAGAACCTGTGCTTAAACATTACTGTGATAAGTATAAAGATAATATGGAAAAGATAGGTATAAATTGGCATGGTGTTGAAGTAAATCATTATTATACGCTGTTAAAACTTCCAATTGCTTTGTATTACATGCCTATTTGTGAGCATTTAAAGTCATACTCAGATAACTTTATTAAGTAGAATGATATAATTGTTATATAATGGGTGAAGAACTATTTAAAATAAAAGCAGTTGGTGGAAAAAATATAGTTGTGGAAGATAAAAGAAAGACTGTATCTCCTTTCAATTCTACAAAACATTTTAAAGATGCAAACATACCAGCTTATTGTGATCAATGCATCTATAGATCAGTTGATTCTGGAGGCAATGGTAAGTGTCCAAAATATGAAGCTGGTGCTGTATGCTCAATAAGAGATGATTTTGTACAAGTAATAAACTCTTTAGATACTAGAAAACCTGATGATGTTAAAGCAATGCTTGACATGATAGCAAAGATATCATTTGAGAATGTGTTGATGGCGTTAACTCAGGCAAAAATGGATGGTAATATACCAGACAGAAACACAAAATCTGAGATAAACACTTTACTTGCAGTTATAAAGTCAATCAATGACCTCAATACCAAAGTAGTTGTTACACAAAAAACTGAGATGGATGAAAAAACTGGTGATATATCATCAATATTCAAACAAATAAAAGCCCAAAGAAGTGAGGGATAATGTTAGGTGATATGTTCTCTGTCATAATTTGTTTATTGTATTTAGTTGGTGGTATAACTATAGGTTATTATATACCTAAATGGAGAGCATCTAGAAAAAATAGAGGTGACGGTAGATGGGATTAGGAGATTTAGTCAAAGGTATATGGAGTGAACCAGACTGGGAATTACCAGATGAAAATACTCTAACAAAGGAGATTGAAGAACTTGATAAACAGATAAAAACAATGCCTAAAAAATCGAGAGAAAAGACCAGATTAATATACACGATGGCTAACAAAATGCAGATATTAAGACTAGTGTTACATAAGAAAAAGAAGACAAAATATAGACCAGACGCACAGGGTAAATGGGTATGGATACCAGAAGAAGAATATGAGGGTAGGAAATATAAATAATGGCTAGACCAGATACAGAAACAATAACTGAAAGAAAAAATCTTTTACAACAAATAACAGAGTGTGCTAGTACACCAAGTAAATTTAGTGAAATATTTTTGAATCATGATGTTTTTGATTATAATAAACAATATGTAGATTGTCAAGATAGATTCATAGTATATAGGTCTGGTAGACAGGTAGGTAAAACCATGTCTACAGCAGTTAAAGCTATACATTTTGCATTTTTTGCACCATTAATGTTGAAAACTGTTAGACATGAATGTACAATAGTCATAGCTGCACCTACACAAAATCAGGCTGGTATCATGTATGATAGAATTAGAAGTTTGATAATGAATAATGATTTTCTTAAGGGTTATGTTGTAAGAAATACACAGACAGAATTATGGGTTAACTTTCTAGATAATACTGGTATGTCAAAAATAATTACAAGGGCTACTGGTGAAAGTGGTACTGGACTCAGAGGTTACTCACCTCATTGTATCATAGCCGACGAATGTTCCTTCATTAAGACTGATATACTTAAAGCATTTCTACCTTCTGGTATGGCTACACAAGCTAGGGTGTGGTTAACATCTACACCGTTTAGTAAGTCTGGTTATTTTTATGAAGCATGCCAAAATTCTAAAAGAACAAAACCAGATGGACTGTGGACTGAATTTCATGTAAAGTCAACAGATAACCCATTAATTCAAGAAGATCCAACATTCATAGAAGAAATTAAAAGATTAACTAGAGAGGAATATGTTCAAGAAGTTGAAGGTGAATTCCTAGATATCGGTAATGCACTTATACCAAACTCACTATTAAGAGATGCAGTTAGTGATAAAAAACCAGAGGGTCAACCAAGATATTATATGGGAGTAGATGTAGCAAGAAGTGGTAGAGATGAAACTGTATACACTATAGTTGCAGTTGATAAGAATGATGCAATATTTGTTGAAGAAGTTGTGGCTGAATCACAATCTAATGTAGTTGATGTGTGTGGTAGAATAGGAGATTTTGTACGTGATTATAGAATAGAAACCGTATTCATAGATGAGACTGGTCTTGGTGGTGGTCTGATAGATTTGGCTAGAGAACAAAATATACCAGCAAGGGGTGTTGTATTTTCACTACAAGAAAAAGCATCAATGTATAAAAACTTAAGATTATTGTTTGAAAATCACAGAATCACATTAAAAAAGGTAGATAAATTGGTGTACCAGTTATCATACTTGACTAGGGAATATACTGAAGCTGGAATTATGAAAATTAAATCAGAAGAACATGATGACTACCCAGATAGTCTTGTTTTAGCCTGTAGAGCAGTATCTACTGGTGCAGAATGGCATGTTTTGGACATGACGAAGGGTCTTCAGAAGGCACTTTTCGGTTAACTTTATATAATATATGGTATAATGATAAATATGACAGAAGAAAAACCAGATGATATAGAAGACGTTTCAGATGGTGATTTAGAAGAAATAAAGAAGGAACCAGAATATAAAGACGCATCCATGCCTAGTGATTTGTGGAAAACATGGTTAGAAAGGCGTAAATTTGGTGGTGCTACTACAGTTGGTGTAGGTGCTGGAAATGCTAGTGGTGGTGTTGAGCAAGAAAGTGGTACTGATAAAGACTGGGCAAAACCAGTAGAGAGTCAAACTTATATAGGAAAACCTAACACTAAAGGTAAGGACGATGAATCAAAATAAGATCAAGAACACCAGAGTCGGAGACGATATACATTTTTATGTGAATGGTGTTGAAGACCGTGGTATTGTAGTCAAAATGAACAATGAATATGTAACAGTATTCAAAGAATCGACTCAAAACTATGATGATATTCACATTAACGATACATTTTTCATTAAAGATATACTAGTAAATAAAGAATGGGACAATATGGATGACACTGATAGATATAATGCTTTAGTAGACATTCATGCCCCTTCACCAACATACCTAATGAAGACTTGGGATCAATTACCAAAAGAAATTAAAGTATTACTACAAAAAAATAATGCAGTAGAAACATCACATAAAGAATCAGATGATATGGATGTAGCAACTAGAACATTTGACGGTAAAACTGAAACAACAAAAGGTTTTGGTGGTACTGAAAGAAATGATGAAACAGGTAACCAAGGTGGTAGAACTGGTGAAAAAAGACACTCAGGTGAAAAACACACACAGCACGCTGGTGATAAAGAACAAGGTGATAAATATGCAACACAAACACTGGGTCAAGAAGGAGCAGATAAATTTGGTCAAGGTGAAAGACCTGCTGCAAAGGAAGAAGAGAAAGGTCACACAAGAGCATCAGATAAATTATCATTATTAAGTCAACAAGTAAGTGAAGATCCACAAATTAAAGAGGCAGATAGAAGAGTAGAATCAAGCCTAGGAAATAGAGCAGAAGTTCAAAGTGCAAGAAAATTAGCAGAAACTGAAGCAAAAAAATTAAAGGAAAGGAAAGAACGTAAAACACAAGCAGAAGCTGGTAAAGATGCACCAGTACCAAAAAAAGTAACCGAAGGTGTCTCAGCATTAAAAGCATGGCAACAATGGTTAGCACAAAGACAAGAACAAATTAACAAAGATGCAAAAGATGGTAAACAAGGTGGTAAACCAAAAGAACCAAGAGAGATATATGATGATACTGGTAAAAAAATAAAAGAACCAGACAGTACTCAACAAAGTAGATCTGGTCAAGAATTACGTGGAAGAATAGAAGATGTTGGTTCTGCAAGTCTTCCAACTGAGGATGTAAGACATACAGAGTTAGGAGTAGATAGATATCATGAGAGTGTTGTAGGTCATAACAAAGAAGAATATAATCAACATGAAAAAGATAAGAAAGGTAATGTAAGACTTGGTCAAAGAGGACAATCAGATTTTTCAGATACTGGTAGTAGTAGTATAACAAGCACAGATGGTCAAGAGAGAGATAACAAAGGTAAATTAACTGGTAAATCAATAGAAGAAAAATTATTAGAATTAAAATCAAACGTAGAAAACTCAGTCCACGGTAACGCAGCAAGAAATCCAACATCAGGTGTAAATACTAACACATCATTCGATGCACCAGAAGATTATGAAGGACACTCACATAGTGGTAAAAGAGAGGGACAATTCAAATACGAGGATAAGAAACCATCAGTTGGTCAAAAATTATCAAAAGTAAATATTAAAATAGATGGCAGTGAAACCCCTACAACATTAGCACAAGGAACTGGAGAGGGTGGTAATAAATATGACACAGCCCAACAGAATAATGACAAAAAAGGTAGAGCAGATAATCAAGTGGAGGATAGTGCATAATGGCTGTCGGTGAACCAGAAATCAATTTGAATACTTGGGGACTTAGATATGTCCGTAAAGGTGCAACCTCAACACAACAGCTGGAAAAACCAACTGGAGATGAAGGAGCATACAATCCTAAAACAAATCCAACTGGACAATCAACAGCAGAAAGAACCCCATCTAGTAGACCAACACATGGAACAAACCCAGATAAAACTATAACGTCAAGTACCGTAGGTGTAAGTGACACAGATATTAATGTACCTCAACAACAAGGAAGACAAACAGATTCACAAGGAGATAAAGATGTAAAAGTTCAAAGTGCTACTGGTAGTAGTCGTGGTCAAGGTAAAGAAGTATTAACCAGCCCACAAGTACATTCAGGTGGTAAAAAATATGGAGTAGGTGGTGACGAAGGAGCAACATCAACACCTCCAAAAATGAATGATCAAAGTAAAGAGGATAAAAGAGTTAAAGAAAAGAGACCTGATCCAAAAAACACAGAGTCAATGACTACTGGTGTTAGATCTGGAAAAAGAGGTGGTAAAGACACTAACCCAACACAAGCAAGTAGTAGTACATATCTTGGTGGGCAACATGGTGACGATGCACCAACAGGTAAATTTGGAACTGTAACAACACCAGCAAGAGATGAAAAAGGTACTAGAACAAAACAACCAAGACGTGTAGAAGGAGCATTACCAAAAACTAAAGCAGAATTAGACTTGACAATTATCAAATGTAAATTATTTAAATTGAAAGACTTTGGTGGTGACGCTTCACATGGCTATGGTAGTAGAAATAGATATGGATCTGAAAATACAGGTTCAGCAAGTGCAGGTGTAGACACAAGTAAACTAGAAAAAAAGCCACAAGATAAAACTGATACATCTAACACACAGCATTCAACTGCTGAAGGAGTAAACATTTCACCAGAAGAATATAAACGAGGTGGAGACAAAGTAACAGACCCAGACTATTCAGCACCAAAAGGACAAAATTTTGGTAGTAAACAAAAATCAGAAGATGAAATAGTTCACAAAGCAATAGAATTAATCAATGAAGCATACTCAGAAATAGACAAAAAACATGACTTTATAGAAGAAACTAGACCAGTAAGACCAGCAAAAAGAGATGACGATGAAAAGACGAAAGGTCTTGGTGGTGACGCAAGAACTACAGAAAAACCATTCGGTAAAGTACTAGATGAAGAGGGTAGACCAGATGAATATACCAAAGAAGAACATGCAGAGCATGAGTCTCAAAAAGATTAATAAGAGCAACCTTTATATATTATAACACAGAAAGCTTTATATGCGAAAAGATGACACACATTACTGTATAGAATGTAATGCTGTATTACCTTGGAGGTATAAAGGACGACAACGTATTTATTGTAGTCCGATGTGTAGAAAAATATATACGGAAAGAAAGAAAGAAGAAGAGCAGTGATAAAAATCTACATAGATGGTGGAACTAGAGGTTCTAGAATATGTCTTGTTGATAAGAATGAAGATTTTACCATAGTGAAAACTAGAGGTGAGGGATTAACAAATAATGAACTTGAGTATTTAGCACTTGAATATGCACTTAGATATATTGAGAATAGATATTCATCTAAAGATGTTACAATTTATAGTGATTCTAAACTAGTAGTTAGTCAAATAAATGGTGAGTGGAGAGTTACTACAGAATCATTAAGACCATTGTATCTTAAATGTGCAAAAAGAATGAACCATAAAATAAAATTAAAATGGATAAGCAGGGATTTTAACCTTGCTGGTCATGTCCTAGAGAAGTAGGTTTTGTTGGGTATGTTGAATGACCTTCTCCTTCAGGCTCAGTATTATTAATATAATTTTGTAGTATTCTATTGAATAAAACAGAATCACTTTCATATAGGTCACCAGTTTTAGTCTTTTTTACAAACTTTGCAAACCTTCTGAATTTTTCTTTATCTTCCCACTTTATACTAATAGTAGTATGTGAGTTTCCAATTTTACGTCTAGCCATGTATATATGATTTAACTAATAATATATAAGGTTTTCTAGTAACATCCTATGATCTTTATACCGTGCTCAAACAAACAATGATCGTCAATCCAATGTGGTTGTGGTTTTTGATAACCATCAGTGCCATAAAGATATCCAAGCATAAATTTATCTGCTATTTTTATCTCAAAAACTTGATCACTAAATGGCTTTAAACTTGGAGTCATTGTAGAACGATTATGTCCGTTAGCTGATTGACTTTCATAGTGTCCAAGACCTAAACCATGACCTATTTCATGTAATACAATATTATACACAGTTTGTGGTGGAAGTTCAACTCTCTCTAGATTAATTTCAAATTTAGTTAGACCTGTTTCTGGATCTTTATTTGCATCTTCAAAATTTAATACTATATTTGTGTTACTCACTGCGTGTAAATAAACAACTATGTATGTAAACTTATGTGAACTTTTAGAAAAATCAATGCCTGTTATGCCTAATGCATTGCTTTCTGGGTCTTCATTAAATGCCTCATATGTTAGAAAAATATTACAATGTCTATAATCATCAGGTGTTTTATTCCAATGTTCTATGTAAGGAACTGTTGAATGAATATACATTGACCAATCACCATCAGGTAGGAACTCCGTCATTTCTACTTGCCAATCTAATACTGCTCTCCATGATTCAAACTCTACATCTTTCCAATATTTCCAATCAACATGAGTTGGATTAGGCTCAAACAAACAAACTTGTGGTCTTACATCATGTCTTATTCCAAGGTAATCATATCTATCACTACCTTCATCTGGATACTGTGCACTTACTGTAGATACTGTTAAAACTATGCTTACTGAAAATACTATTAATACTAAAGAGACTATTTTTAATTTATCCATTATTTTTTATTTTTTTAATCATTTATAAATATAACTACAAACTTTTAAATACCCTCAATAACCAGTAAGACTTATATATATGTAAAATAATACAAATGCATGGGAACTAAAATCAAAGCAAAATTTGATGGTGGATGTAAAATATGTGGTGAATCTTGGAACGTTGGTGATGAGATTTGCTATCAAAAAACACCAAAAGCTATATGTCAAGATGTTGAATGTTTCTCTCAACAAGGTGGAATTTTAGGAACTCCGAAAGCATTTGGAAATCCAGCTAATATAATAATAACTAAAGTACCAGAGGTTCAAATATCTGAGGACACAAAAATCATAGGTGGTCTTTGGGAACAATATTTTAAAGAAGCACATGAGTTAACCAAAAAAGTGTATCCACAAGAGGATGTAAATAGTGACAGGTTTGGTATGATTAGACAGACAGTTTTAAATCAACTGGTACATCTAGCTGGTGTGGTTGTAGCAAAAAGGAATCAAGATGACTAAAACAAAGAAAAAAGAAATAACATTAGAGGAAAAATACAATAATTTAGTGACTGATTATAGAAAATTAGCCATACAGTATAATAGTGTTTTAAGTGCTGTTCAACAACATGGTTTAGATTTACAAGTTTTTTGTGCAAACAATAAACTAGCCAGTAAGGCTTAAGTACTAGAACTAATTAGAGTATGTATGATTAAGATACTTGGAACCATTATTGGTGGGTCAATATTACTTTACCTGTTACTAGGAGTTTCATATGCTGAAGATTATACAGTAGAACTAAGCACTGAAAACGGATTTACTCCACAATACTTGAACGCCACACATAATGACAGAATAACCTTCATAATTAAAGACGGTGAAGCACATGATATTTCAAATCCATTTAAAGGTGGTCACAACTTCTTAAATCATGATAACCCAGCTATTACATACACATTTGATGTATGTAACACATACAAATTTGATTCTACATTTTATATTGATGAGGTGTTTACATTAGATGTTGTTAACTGTCCTATACCTGAAATTACACAAATTGTACCTGAAGTTATAGCAATAATACCTGAAGAACCACAGTTAGTGGAAACATCAGAAGGATTTACTGGTTGGCAACAAGAAGGTGATAGAATGGTAGCATATAGACTTGGTGTAGAAGTTGATTCTTTTGTTATCAATGAAATGCCTTATAGTGCTCAGACTCAAGCTGAAAAGAGACCTGATCCAAATATAGATACAAATTCATTTAACTTTTCTGAAGACGCTGGTATACTTTCTTTAAGATTGCAAATAATGCAAGTGTTAGAAAGTATATTAAAGATTCTGTTTTCTAGATAGCCAGTAAGCCTTATATAATAGTATGATTATAGAATTATAATGAATATCTCAAAAGTTCTAGACCCAGAAGAGCGTGAAGATTCAACTCCTTTGAAAAAAGGAGATTCAATCACAATCCAAGGGTTCAAAGTAAAACACAATTCAAAGTATGATTCAAACATGATTGAAATAAAAACAACCGATGGATTACGTCATACTTTTGCAAAAACCATCGTCGGTCAAGGTAAACCTGATGGGTGGTGGTCTGAACAAGTCGAAAAATGTGTAGCATTAGATGCTTCTGACGGTTTGGACGCAGTTGTGGTTGAGCGAGAATCCAATACAACAGGTAATAAAATGTTGGCATTGGAAACAGTAAAGGAGGAATAATATTCCCCTTCTCTATTTTTTTATGGTGAAACTTAATAATGACAAGAAGATATGGTAATATGGGTATATCAATGCAAAAACTAGCTGACTGTGCAGGTGTTAGACGCTCCACTGTTGAAAAATGTGTTAGATTATTAGAACCTATAGTTGAAGAGATGGAGAAAGAAGAAAAATGAATTGTGCTAAATGTAATCAAGTAATGAGAAAAATGACAGTCTGTCACCAAATTTGTGAGAATTGTGGATCAGTTGTAGATTGTAGTGATGGGGTTTTTGACTAATGAGAATAATGATATCTGATGAACTAGATAAGATAGATGCTAAACTATATCAAAAAATGATATTAAATTACATATATGAACACTATAATTATAGTGATTATGGAAGATTAAGAAAGCAAGATGAGTGGAAAATAGAGATAAAATCAACAGCTGAGTATGATGGTAGATTTTATACTGGTGATTCTAGGGCTGAAGAGTTAGATTTTAACATACCACATGGAGTTACAGGTAGAGGAAACCTCATATGTTACATAACAAATAGTGGTAATAACCTAGTTATGTTGCAAAATATGACTGTAATTATACATGAATTGGCTCATATGATTCTCATGGTATATTATCCAGATAAAATAGTAGAAATGAGACATAATGATTTTCATGGAAAAGCTGGAGATAAAAGAAAGTTTTTCTCATCTGAAGTACATGATAGAGTCATAGAAGGTAGGGTAAGAACCATATCTTATCCAGTTTCTAGATGGAGAAGGATAAGGTATGTAGGCGTAGATATAGAAGACTTAACAAATAGTAGAAATGATTATGAAAATTGTGGTTTAACACATTGAAAGGTGTGAAATACCCTAGAGACACAAACGGTAAAATAATAACTGCACAAGACATAGCAACAGCTGCAAATATTAACAGAACCGTGTTGTTTCATAATGTGAAAATATTGAAAGAAATTTTAGGTGAAATTTAATGGTAAAATGGGATAAAGAATATCATGAGAGAACTGGAAAGTGGAGACCTCTTAAAGAATATTCACAAAAATTTGTAAATGGTAAAAGAAAATATAATTGGGATGACCCAGTATACCAAAAAAAAGTACACAAACACTTAGAATCGATACAAAAAGAATGTGATTCATGTGGCGTTTACACATTATCAAATCCATGTATACACCATTTACCAGATGGCTATCAAAATGATATGAGAAGAAAATCTTATTATAAAAAAATAAAGGATGAGAGAAACGCAGCTTATTTGGCTCAGACTGAACAACAAGATTTAGCCAGTAATGCTTAAATATATGTGATTCGTACAATAATTAACGATGTTTAGTAAAATAGTTGTAATAATATTATCTGATTGGGGATTGAAAAAAACAGATTCAATTTTCTTAGAGATATTATCTGATATACATTATGGTCATAGAGGTTTTGATACTTTTAGATACGCCCAAGCAGTAGATAGAATAGCAAAAAATAATAATAGATTCACATTGTTTTTAGGTGACCAAATAGATGCTATAAATATCTATGATAAAAGATTTAATCCAGACAGTGTTGCAGAACATGATATTGATAATCAAACTATGGGATGGCAAAAAGCATCACAACCGTTATTTGATGTTCAAGAGGAAATGAAAGAAGGTTCATATCCAAACTGTATTAATGAAAAGGTATGGGGTCTTGAACATGGAAATCATGAGTATAATGTTAAAGGAATTACAAGACCATACATAGAAAATAGGTTTTGTTCACCAAATAATGTTGACTTTTTAGGTGCAAGAGCACATGTTGGAGTTAGAATATTTGAAAATAGAAAAACATTCAAAAAGAATGAGCCTTTAGCAGAATGGTCTATTGCATTAATGCATGGAAGTGGTGGTGGTACACCTGAAAACATGTTCAGAGAAATGAAGAAAAACTGGAATGCAGATATTTATGTATGTGGTCATCTACATCAAAAAATGTCAAAAGAAGAGTTAGTTTATGACTTTGATTGGGAATCTGGTAAATCATACGCTAGACCTATTTATTTAGTAAATGCTGGTACATTTCAGAACACATTAACTAATGAATATGATGGTTATATGGATAGAAAGAATGGAATTGTAGCAACTGGTATTGGTACTCAGACTTTGGAATTAAACGCATATGAGAATAAGGTGAATTTACATGGTTAGAAGACAAGTAAGACATAATAAACAAGTAATAAAAGACCCTTCTGAAGAGGAAGAAATGAGAGAATTACCTATGTATGAAAAGATAAAGAACGCTGTCTTGAAAACTATAGATGCGTCTGGTGACGCTGGTTGTACAGCAAGAGAATTACAGGGTTCACTTGGTAATATAGACCCAAGAAGAATACGTGAGGCTACCTCTGCCTTAACAGGTCAATTAATACTCAAGAGAGTTACCTGTAGATGTGGTTCAACACCAATATATACTAGAGTTTAGATTTTTATTACTAGTAGGAACTCTTATATTCCCTTCTATAAAACTTTGCCAGTAATTCTTAAATACCCCATAGCTTTAAAACACTCTATGTTCATTGAAATTAAGTGGAAAAATTCTAAAGGAGAACAAATGCAAACATTAGTAGAGCAAAACAAAGTTCAAGGTTTTATAAATGAATTTTCGAAAAGAGAAGTACAAACAGAACTTGTAATGCCTGATGAAGTTACAATTAATCACCAATTAGAAGGATTACCACTACAAAACTAAAAAAAGATAAAAAAAACTTAGTTAATTAACGTTAACTAACTTAACTAAGTTTAGCTAAGAGTTAGCTAACAGCCAGTAAGCTTTTAATAGTAGTATACATATCATTAATTATGAAATTTGATAGAACCACAGTTACAATATCAATCAACAAGTCAACAAAAGAGATTTTTGAAAAGGCAAATATGAAAAAACCACCTCATATTAGTATGAGTACTTGGATAGCAGTTATGATTGAGGATTATCTAAACAATCATAAGGAGAATGCAAGTATTTTAGACTTTGCTGATAAAAGTGTTGAATCATCATTGCCTATTTTCTTTGCACCTATTAACAAATGGGAAGAAAAGGTAAGAGTTATGTCACCAGCAGATTTCTCAAAATTACAAGATAGACTTTATCAGATTGGTAATTTGATAGAAAAGGAGAGTTCAAGAAGATGTTAGATATGACAGATTCTGCATTTGAAGATGCAATAACAAAGCGTTTAGCAAACAGATATTGGCTGGACATTATAGATTCATTACGACCTAGTGACACTATAACAGTTAACGTTTCAACTGAAGAGTGGATTGATTTATACCTATCAAACCAGACTAGATTTAAACCATCATTTAAAAACTCTGTTTTGAAGTTAAAAGACCAGAAATTATCAGGCATTAATGCTTTACAGGTATTTAAGAGTTTACAGGTAAAGTTAATTTCAGATGATGATATACAGATGGATGAGATTAACTCAAAAAAGGAGGGTCAAACAGTATCATTCACAGCACTTATTAATGGAACTGATTCACCTAAGACATTTGTAAAGGAGGCTTATGTTATGTGTCCAAATTGCTACACAAAAGAGAAAGTGAAGGCTAATTTTGAAAGAAAATTACCAAGTATGAAATGTGTAAACCCAGCATGTAAGAGAATTGCAATGGATATTCAGAAAAGTGGAATTATAACAGAAGATATACAGACAATATTAATGGTTCAGCCTCTAGAATATGCTAAGAAGAATTCACCTATTATGTTCTATGGTAAAGTTACTGGTGAACAAGTTGGTACTTCTTTCATAGGTCAAAAGAAAAGAATACTAGGAATATTTAGATCAGATATTGATGAAAAGAAAGATGAGAATGATGTATACATAGATGTGATATCTCTAACAGATGTTGATGACGTTGATGAGATTTTACCAACTGATGATGAAATCAAATGTATAAAGAATGATATAGAAGAGGGTGAGTTTATTGAAAAACTTGTTAATAGTTACGCACCACATATTTATGGATATAATGACATTAAACTATCATGTTTACTCCAATTAGTAGGGGGTGTAGAGTCAAAGAAGCGTGCAGATATCAACATTTTACTAGTGGGTGACCCTTCAATGGCAAAATCTGAACTATTAAAATATGGTAAAGAGGTTACACAAAAGAGTATATACACATCAGGTAAAGGTACTACCAGTGCTGGTTTAACCATAGGTATGGTGAAACTGAGTGACGGTAGAATGGTTGCACAAGCTGGTGTATTACCTTTATGTAATAGAGGTCATGCATTTATTGATGAATTTGATAAAATGAATAAAGATGATCGTTCTTCCATGCATGAGGCAATGGAACAACAGACAGTATCTATTGCAAAAGCAGGGGTATCAATGACACTTGATGCAAAAACAAGCATACTTGCAGCTGCAAACCCAAAGTTTGGTAATTATGATGATAACCTTACATTAATGGATAACATAAACATACCAAGTCCATTACTATCTAGGTTTGATTTAATATGGTTGATAAAAGATAAAGTGAATGTAACAGAAGATATGCAGAAAGCAAATCACATACTTGATGGTTTTGATAACACAGATATCGATAAGACATGTAGATTTTCATCTAGAGAACTTACAGCATACATTAATCTTGTAAAGAAATGTAAACCACAATTAACTAGAGAAGTTAGAGATGAGATTGTTAGCATATATGAAAAACTTAGACAGTCATCAAACGAACAGTTTAATATTGGAATCAGACAGCTTGAAGCATTGATTAGACTTAGCATGGCTCATGCCAAACTACAGTTTAAAACTGAAGTAGGAGTAGAGGACATATTAACAGTGAAGAAACTATTAATCAATATGTATTCAAATTTTGATATTGATATAGCATCTGGAGGTTCACAGAGCAAATTGTTTACAAGTGGTAAAATGTCAAAAGAACAAACATACCATAAAATATGGAGTGAATGTTCAGACAAAGATGGTAAAGTTAAATTAACAGACTTTATGAAAAAGTTAGAAGAAGAAGGTGTGTCTAATTTAGATGCAACTAAACTATTTCATAGATGGGAAAACACAAACACAATAAAGTTGATGGCAGATGGGACGTACAAAAAAACTTAAAGAAGAAGCCAGCAACACTAATATAGTAGAAGATTCTATAGATAGTGTGTCTGAATTAGAACCAAACGTAAATATAGTTGAAGTTTCAACAGAAACAATTCCAAAAGTTGACTTAGAGGTATCACAATTAGATGGTGTAGGAGCTGTAACAGTGAAAAAACTCACTGATTTTGGTGTTACTTCATTAATTGATATTTGTATTAGAGGTGGTAGAGAAATCTCTGAGATTACTGGTGTGACAAAATCCAAAGCAGATTCTTGGGTTTTTAATGCTCAGAAAATACTTGAAGATAATAAGTTGATAAGACAGTCTGATATGGAAGTTATTGATTTAATGGAATATCATGAAAATCAACCTACTTTAGAAACTAAAGTTAAGGCAATAGATGAATTATTTGGTGGTGGAGTTAAACCAGAATGTACCTATGAAGTATATGGAGAATTTGGCTCAGGTAAAACACAGTTTTGTAA
>TARA_R110002012_G_scaffold50790_4_pt1 | contig 18078 bp, 14 predicted proteins | sample TARA_R110002012 | Tara Oceans TARA_R110002012 (sample SAMEA4396515) | marine metagenome | biome: Westerlies Biome; feature: [DCM] deep chlorophyll maximum layer (ENVO:01000326); material: water (ENVO:00002006), including particulate matter (ENVO:01000060) such as... | depth 40 m
ATTTTTTTCAAAGATGAAGAGTGTGGTTCAATCCAAGATGTTTTCTGGTTTGGGAAACGTCCTGAATTGCAATTATGGAGAAATTACCCCCTTTTTTGCTTCATAAATGCGGAAGGTGATTGCCCTGTATATTTTTTAAAGGCGTTGTAAAAAGCAGATTTGGATTTGAAACCTACGGACTGCCCCACGGCTTCCACTGTGAGATGTTTGAATTCATCATCCAATAATCTTTCTTGGGCCAAGGCAATTCGTTTTTGATTGATGTAATCGTTGAAGTTGGTTCCAGTTTCTGAATTGATGAGCTTGGATACGGTATTGCCATTGGTGCCCAGTTCCTCCGCTACTTTCTTTAGGCTAATGTCTTGGTTGGAATAGTACTGGGATTCCGACACAAAACGCTCAATGGATTCAAATTGGATGGCATTGTTGGCAAGGGTCTCATATTTATCTGCAATCCATGATTTTTCAAAAAAACGTGATTCCGAAAGTATAAAGAACGAGGTAATGAAAATGGTGACGGTTTGCATTATGCCAATGATATGATCTCCACTATCATCATCGTAATTTAAGTAGATAAGGAACAAGGAAACCATCAATACAAAAAAGAAAATAACGGTGTTTCTGGAGAAAATGTATTTGTCCACTTTGATGTTTTTGGAGGAGGTCCATCCTTTTTTTCTTGTTTTTAGCACCAATAAAAGTGACAGAATCAGATAGAACGCAAAACTGAAAAGCACCAACCACCTAAATTGATCTTTGATATGATGATAGGAATAGTCCATATCTCCAGGAACCTCCAAAAAACCCAAATTACGGTGGTACGCACCCAAATAAGCATTGATTTTGACCTGAACGGGACTTAAATAATAGTTGATTTGCGATACCGCATAAAGAAATGGAAGGACGAAGTGGGACCAATGTCTTTTTAGGGTGATGGGCTTGCGTTCCAATAGGGTGTACAAGAAAAAATAGAGCGTCGGGGTGATGAGGAGTACCAAAAATTCCGTGGAATCATTAAAGTGGATGATGTATTTTATGAGCCCCGTATAACAGAGATACACATCCAAAAAAACCAAGCATTGCACCAAGAGGGACCAACCGAACAAATTGATGGCGGATTTTCGTTTTGCCCTCAAAAAAATGACAAAGGCCAAGAAAAATCCTTGAACAATGCCCAATAGCATAAGGTGGGACGCAAGGTCGTGCTTAATGGGGATTTGATCAAATATAACGTTTACACCATCCATTTTAAGGCAGTAAATTGTATCTTGAAGACAAAGTAAAACTGAAAATTACCATTCTTTTTTTAATCAACCCGAGACCAAAAATGAAAAAGCGACAATTCTTACGTTATATGGGCAGTGCCGCCATGGCCGCACCACTTTTTCCAATTACCTTGGATAACACCAAAATAGCAGCAACTCCATATCCGGATAAGGATAGCGAAGCGTTTTGGGAACGGATAAGGGAAGATTATAAGTTAAAGCCGGATTACATCAATTTGGAAAGCGGCTACTACAACATTATTCCCACTCCAATTTTGAACAAATACACTGAGCACATACAGCGCGTTAATTATGAAGGTTCTTACTACATGCGGACCGTGCAATGGGATAACAAGAAAAAAGCGGCCGCTCGTGTAGCGGAGCTTGTCAATTGTTCGGAAAAAGAACTGGTCATTACAAGAAACACCACGGAATCTTTGGATATGATCATTGGCGGGTACCCTTGGCAAAAGGGTGATGAAGCTGTTTTTGCGGTTCAGGATTATGGAGCTATGCAGGTGCATTTTCAACAAATGGAGGACCGTTATGGCATTGTCTGCAAAAAAGTATCCCTGCCCAACCATCCAGAATCGGACGAAGAAATCGTTTCCCTTTATGAATCTCAATTCACACCCAAAACCAAACTCTTGATGGTGTGCCATATGGTGAATGTAACTGGTCAGATCTTGCCTATCAGAAAGATTTGTGATATGGCACATTCGCACGGTGTTGAGGTGATGGTTGACGGTGCCCATTGTGTTGGACATATAAATGTTGATTTGGCCGAATTGGATTGTGATTACTACGGTTGCAGTTTGCATAAATGGTTATGTGCCCCTTTAGGGGCAGGGATGCTCTATGTGGCCGAAAAGAATATTCCCAAAATATGGCCTTTGCTGGCAGAACATGAAAACGACAAGACCAAAATCCGAAGGCTTAACCATACGGGCACCCACCCTGTACATACTGATTTGACCATAAATGATTCCGTGGATTATCTGGAAATGATCGGGATGGAGCGCAAGGAAAACAGAATGCGCTACTTGCAACGCTATTGGAGCGACCAATTACGTGAAGTGGACAATGTGGTGATCAACACCCCTATTGAACCTTACCGAAGTTGCGGTATTGCAAACGTGGGTCTAAAGAACATGAAACCCGCCGATATGGCCAAAACCCTTTTGGAGGAGTTCAATGTTTGGACCGTGGCCATCGACTTTGAAAACGTGCACGGATGCCGAATCACTCCGAATGTATTTACCACAACCGAGGAGTTGGACCAATTTGTCGATGCCGTCAAAACAATGGCAAAACGGACTTAGTGGTCGATGTAATCTTGTAGTTTTTCAGGGCCTTCCAGCAAAACCCGAACAATTTGAAGCGTGCCATCGGGCTTGGTGTCAATATGCCATTTGATCAGGGAGATTTCACCCTTTTCAATTTCAATGCCCGTGATACTTCTGGGATGAACGCAACTCCCATCGTTAAAAAAGGGAATTTGGCCTGGTTCAGGGAATCGAGGTCTATGGGTATGCCCAGCAAGGGTGATAAGCAGATTCTTTTTAAGAATCCATCGTTTTATGCGTTTTTCAATACGGATAAGCTCTTTGTAATTTTTAGCGGGGCTTGTTGGGTCTGCAATCCCCACCACTTGTAGGGGTTTCCAGAGCACCCGGACCAAAAACCGACCAATACGCCAACACACATAGTTCCACCAATCGGCTTGGTGTCCGTGGGCACAAAAAATTTCTTGTCCCGTGTCCGAATGCTTTAAAATTAGTGCTTCGTGGTAGGTGATTCCTTCAAAAAGCTCTTTGTCGGAGCCATCAATAGGTTCAAAATAATGGGAAAGGTTTTCATTCACGTAATCAGGGTCTCGGTATACCATATCGTGGTTGCCCCAGATCATATGGAGCCGTTTTTCCAAATGGAACCTGCGTAAAAGTTGGTAGACGTTTTTGTGTGCTTCAAAAATGGAATCGAAACTGATGTTTTCCCAAAGTTCGTCCCCATCGCCCAATTCAATATAGGTAAAGCCTTCCCGATAATAATGGTTGAGCGCATGAAAGTAGATGTTTCGGTTGTTGGCAAAATCATCGGCAAAACTATTGTCGCCGCGGTGGCAATCACTAAAAAAGATGAATTTGGAATCCTCGTCGAACGGAATCGTCATGGCGTTTTTGTAGGCACGGTCTAATCGGGTCGAAGAGGACATGAAAAAGTTTTGCTAAATATCCTTAAAAATGGCGATTTGTCCATAAAGATACTTATTAAAGAATCTGCATTTTTAGTTTTTGTAACTTTGATGTCTAAACTTCGACTAAAAAGGGTATGCAGCACGACCTCAATACGGAAAGCCCGCTGGTTCAGTTGGTAAGTTTCAATAAGTTGTTGGAACATTACGACGAACAGCTTACTAGTCCCAATCGACACATTGCCGAAAGGGCAAAATATGTATTGGATACTCAGGCCCCGTACCCTGAGTTAAGGGATGGTTTTACCGATTTGTCCTTATTGGACAAGCACAAGGATGTTATCCGGATTATTTTGGAAGATTCTTTTTCTCCGATTTTGACGAAAAATGAAATCAAAACGGCATCCACACCTTTTGAGAATTTGGTGTTCAATTCATCGGAACGATTTCGTCAGATATTGAAGGATGCCGGTGAGGATTTTGATTTGGCAATAACCAATATTCCAAGGGAGTTCGATTACATTATGCGATGTGCCGTGATTCTTCAGTTTTATTACGGTTTTAAATTGGACTTTAAACGTCCTTTCTTCTACGACATACCGGATACCAATGGGGTGATGCGCAGATACCGTATTTTGTACAATGCGGATTTTATGGAAATCATTCCGACCGAAAAGGCCAAGGAACTCACCCAAGACGATGTGGACGAGTTGCTGGATAATTTCTACAATCTGGATATTTGGAAGGATAAAATTCCGCCAAACAGCTTTATAGCCAAGGGCTTTGTTATCTCCAATATGTTCGATGTAACCGCGGAGCATTCCGTTTCTGAAATCAAATCTACCTTGATAGGGCGCGCCCAAAAAGGTGAAGAGACCTTTATGGAAAGCTTTGAAGATACATTTAGGTCCTTTTTTAATCTCAATGATATAAAAGTCGGATTTTCGGGTTATGATTCCAATGCCAATCGATTTTTTAAAATATACGGGAAAGGGATGGAGAGTTACATCCTTAATGGCAGGGATATGGAAGAATGTGATTCCATGTTCTGCAACCATACCCACGAAAAATTGTTCAAAGAGAACAAGTACTTCGCCATATCCAATGTGGAAAAGTATTTTAATGGGTCAAAGGGAGAGGTCCAACCCTATAAAAGCCTTATGGAGCAAGGCATTAAGAGTGCTATTTTGGCCCCTATTGCCGTTGATGGAAATTTATTAGGGGTACTTGAGCTGGTGTCGGGCAAGGTAAACGAGCTAAATAGTGTGAACGCAAACAAGTTGGATGATGTAATGCCATACATTGTTGCAGCTGTAATGCGCACCGTTGAGGAAGAAGAAAACTTGATTGATGCCGTGATTCAGCATGAGTGTACTTCGGTGCACCAATCGGTGTATTGGAAGTTTCAAGAAGAGGCCAAACGTTTTATGGCAGATGAGCTTGCCGGTAACGAAGCTGTTTTCAAGGAAATTGTTTTCAAGAATGTATATCCGTTGTATGGTCAGATAGATATAAAGGACTCTTCACAAGAACGCAACCTTGCCATTCAGAGGGATTTAATGATCCAGCTCTCCGAAATCAGCGATATTTTGAAAATTGCTTTTCAGAAATACAAGCTTCCTATTTATGAAGAGTTGATGTTTCGCGTAAACAATTATTTGAACGAGGTCAAGGAAGCATTGTTCACCCATACAGAACAAGCGGTTTTTGATTTTGTGAAAGATGAGGTGGATCCTGTTTTCAGCCATCTTCTAAAAGAAGATGTTGAAATTGCTGGATTGCTCGAAAAATACAATCAGAAAATAGATAAGGCTACCGAAAGTTATTATGATCATCGCAGAAATTACGATAATAGCGTAATGGAGGCCAATATGAAGCTTGCTGCACTGCTGGACAAAAGGCAGGAAGAAGCACAAGAAATGTTCCCACACTACTTTGAACGTTATAAAACCGATGGTGTGGAGCACAATATGTACATTGGAAGCTCCATTACAAGGGACCGGAAGTTCAGTGAACTGTTCTTGAGCAACCTTAGGTTGTGGCAGCTTCAGGTTATGTGCGAAATGGAAAACAAGTACTACAGTTTAAAGCCCCACCTACCCGTTCAATTGGATGTGGCATCATTGGTTTTGGTATACAGTACTTCTTTGGCCATCCGCTTTCGAATGGATGAAAAACGTTTTGATGTGGACGGTACTTACAACGCTAGATACGAGGTCATCAAAAAACGAATTGATAAATCCTTTGTCAAAGGAACCAATGAGCGTTTGACACAAAAAGGCAAACTCTCCATTGTATATTCCCAACGCAAGGACGAAAAAGAGTATTTACGCTACATCAGCTTCCTGAAAGCAAAAGGATACTTTACCAATAATATTGAAATTGTTGAATTGGAAGGAGTCCAAGGTGTATCGGGATTGAAGGCGATCAGGGCTGAAATTCTCTATCAAAAAGATAAAAAATCCGAGCGTACCTATACCTACGATGACCTAATGGAGGAATTGAGCACCTAGTCTATGGTCAGAATACCAATCTGTCCGGACCAAAATACCTGAAGGCAATCACAAAGGAAATGACCGAGACAATCATTCCTACCATAAATATGTTGTAGGTGAGCCTAAGTATTTTGTATTTTTTGTTAAGGACAATCCCTAAATAATAGAGATCCTTGGTCAATGAAGAATAGACATAATCTTTGTCCTTGACCAGTTCTTCCACAGCCGATTGATATTCTTCCAGGCCCATTTGGTGAAAATTCCCGAAGAACAATAGGTTGACCCTCCTTTTTTCCACATCTTCCTTGGTGAATTTGCCGCTTGTGATGTTGGGTCTTGTGGCCAACACCGAAAGTACCATGGACACAATACTGAAGGTAATCAATATTAGCGTGGGATAAATCATATAGGTATTGGTCGGGTTGTCCAGTTTTGTAAGCAAATTGGCCAGCACCAATGATATGACTATGGCATTAACAGACAACAGAATATTTGCTTTTGTATCGGCAATGTCACTCAATTTTAAGTGGTTTCTCAACGTTACACGGTACAGGGTCTGGACACTTCTATCGGGGCTTTCGCTTTTATATTTGGCCTTTAAGGCTTCTTTTTTGGCAATCTTTTTTTCCGCTTTTTTTTCTTTGAGAAGCTTTTTTAAATTTTGTTGCTTTCCTTCTTCCCAATTTTCTTTGGCATAATCGGTGAAAAAATGATGTTTGGCACGGAACATTTTAATATTCTTGTCCCGCCATTGCTTGGCAGAATAATCGGCAATGCCCAAGGCTTTGAGTTCTTCCTTTAAAAAATCGGTGGTTTCCCAGTAGCTTTTTTTGGCAAAATGTGATGTATCGGCATCGCGGATAATTTCCTCCAGGAGATTGGAAGGTTCGTTGCACATTTTTGTCACTTTGATTAGCGAACATACTTGGTCTATCCCTTCGGCATCGTAGTCATTTTCCTTGAGAAATTCCTTGGCGATTTCACAACTGCTTTCTTCGTGATCTTCCCAACCGTTTATATGCCCAACATCGTGGAACCAAGCTGCCAACAACAATCTTTCGTTGTCAACCTCCTCTAGCTTATAAAAATTGAGCAATTCTTTAGTACTTTTAACCACTCGTTCGGTATGTCGTAAGTTGTGGTACAAGAACTTGGAATCAAGCTCCTCCGTTAACAGTTTAGAGACGAAGTGTTTAGTTTTTTCAACAATTTCCGACATATTACCAGATTAGAGCATCCAAAGTACAAAATTTTGGAATCAACCCCGTATATATGAAAAAACATTACGTGCTGGTCCTTTTAACTGTGTTGGTTACTGGTTGTGCCACCTACCAAACAAAATATGCAGAGCCTTTTTCTGCGGATGTCGAGCCGGACGAAAAGGAAGTCGAGCATACCTTTTACCTTATCGGTGATGCCGGAAAATCCCCAATAGGCGACCTCAATCCAACATTAAAGAATTTTAAAAAGGTTCTTGACCGAGCGGATAGCAATAGCACGACGATTTTTTTAGGGGATAATATTTATCCTGCCGGCCTACCCGACAAAAAAGACTCTACCATTGCCTATTTGGAGGCCAAAAGCCATTTAGATGCCCAATTAAGAACATTGGAAGATTTCCAAGGTAAAAAATTGTTTATCCCAGGCAATCACGATTGGTACAACGAAGGTTTGGTCGGCTTGAAACGAGAAGAGGAATATGTTGAAGATGTTTTGGATGACAATGATGCGTACCAACCAGAAAATGGATGTCCCATCGAAAAAATAGAAATCAATGAAAAGGTGATGGTAATCGCCATTGATACGGAGTGGTACTTGGTCAATTGGGATAAGCACCCTACCATAAATGATGAGTGTGAAATAAGGGATAGGGGCCGTTTTTTTGAAGAACTGGAAAGCCTGATTAAAAAAAACCGGGACAAAACGGTTATTATTGCTTTGCACCATCCCATATTTACCTACGGTTCGCACGGCGGCCAATTTTCATTTAAGCAAGGCCTTTATCCCAGCGGAGGTAAGGTGCCGCTACCCATATTGGGAACCGCTATCAATCTTTTGAGAAAAACTTCAGGGGCCACAGCAGAGGACCTATCCAACAAAAGATACGATGAACTTAGGAACAGAATACTGACACTTTCGCAATACTCGGACAAGATTGTTTTCGCCTCGGGCCATGAGCACTCGCTTCAATATATCGAGGAGTATGGTAAGCCTCAGATAGTTAGCGGTTCCGGAGCAAAAACAGGGGCTACCCGTCTATTGAACGGTAGTAAGTTTTCAACTGGAAGAACAGGATATGCCATATTAAAAATCTATAAAGATGGTTCATCCCGAGTTCAATTTTATGGTGCCGATGCGACTTCCCATGAATTGCTGTTTCAAACTCAAGTACTTCCACCTGACAGGTCAAGCAAGAGCATTGAACTTGCGGATGAATTCCCTGCTTATAAATATGCGTCCGTATACGATGAGGAAGAAATTGATAAAAGTGGTTTTCATAAATGGTTATGGGGAGAGCGTTACAGAAAATACTACGCCACCAAGGTAAAGGCGCCTACCGTACGGCTAGATACCCTATTTGGTGGATTGAGCGTTGTTCGAAAAGGTGGGGGGAATCAATCCAATTCTTTACGATTGGCGGATAAAGATGGCAGGGAGTATGTAATGAGGGCGCTGCGAAAAAGTGCCGAAAGATACCTTCAGGCCATTGCCTTTCAAGACCAATTTATAATAGGAAAGTTTTCGGATACCTATACCGAGGAACTGTTGTTGGACCTATACACCGGTGCCCATCCTTATGCTCCTTTTACCATAGGTAAACTTTCCGATGCCTTGGGAATGTACCACACCAACCCTGCGCTCTACTATGTGCCCAAACAATCTGTTTTGGGGGATTATAACAAGGAGTTTGGCGACGGACTGTATATGATAGAGGAGCATGTTTCGGATGGCCATGACAATCTCGAGAGTTTTGGGTACACTAAAAAAATTGAAAGCACTTACGACCTCATGGAGAAATTAAGGGAAGATGAGGAGTACACTATAGACCAGAAAGAATATGTGAAGGCCCGACTTTTTGATATCCTTATCGGAGATTGGGATAGGCACGTAGATCAATGGAGATGGGCCGAGTTTGAGACGGAAAACGGAAACAAAGTGTATAAATCCATTGCCAGGGACAGAGATCAGGTATTTTCCAGATGGGGAGATGGGGTCATCATGAATTTTGGTTCTAGGGCGGTACCCAATCTTCGTATTTTTGAAGGATTCCATAAAGAAATAAGGAGCGTAAAAGGACTTACTTCATCTCCAAGGACATTTGCCTTGGATATGGCCTTGCTATCGGAGACGGATCTGCAAATGTGGATAGATCAGGCAGCATTTATACAGCAAAACTTGAACGGGGAAATTATTGATGATGCATTCTTGGCCTTCCCCGAGGAAGTCAGGGATGAAACTTTGACAGAAATTAAAAAAATACTTTTGGCGCGAAAGGAAAATTTGGTGGAAACCGCCAAGGAGTACTACGCAGTTTTGAACAAATACAGCGTAATCACAGGAACGGACAAAGATGATTATTTTAATATTGTTTCGCTCCCAAATGGCGATGTTGAGGTAAGTGCCTATAGAATAAAAGGCGGGGAATATACAGATTTGTTCTTCCATAAGGTGTATAGTCCAGATTACACCAAGGAAATTTGGATCTATGGTTTGGATGATGATGATGTATTCGATGCCAACACGGAAACCTCAAAAATAAAGGTGCGCATTGCAGGTGGACAAAACAATGATGTGTACCAAACTTCCGAAGATTCCAAAAAGCTTGTTGTCTACGATTTTAAGACCAAGAAGAACACTTTTGATGATGCCTATGGGGGAAAAATTAAAAGGGTAAACGATTACGACACCAATACTTATGAATTTTTAAATATAAAAGCCAGTAATAATCAGGTGTTACCTACGGCTGGCTACAACCCCGATGATGGCTTAAGGCTAGGAGTAACCGACACGTATACTTACAATGGTTTCAGGAAAAATCCGTTCACACAGCAGCATACGTTCAATGCCGCCTATTATTTTGCCACCAAAGGCTTTGATTTTGGCTATACCGGTGAGTTTGCCCATATATTCAACAAGGTAAATTTTGAATTGGATTTTAGGTTCACCAGTCCAAATTTCACGCGCAACTTTTTTGGTTTTGGTAATGAAACGGTCAACAATGACGACGAGGAACCCTTGGAGTTGGATTATAATAGGGTACGGATTCAGACATTCAGGTTTGCACCTTCGTTGGTGTGGCGCGGATTTTACGGTTCAAAAGTACGACTGGGCGTCGCATATGAAAATATTGAGGTTGAAGAAACCGAAAATAGGTTCATCAATGAGTTCTATGTCGAAAATGGAGAAGAAAGTAATTTGAATTTCTTTGGGGTTGATGCTGAATACAGCTATTCCAATACCGATAGCGAAGCATTTCCCACTTTGGGCATGAGTTTTACGCTGGAGGGAGGTTTTAAGACCAATTTGGACGAATCTTCAAGATCGTTCGGATATGTCATCCCGTCCTTTGCTATGGATCATAGGCTTACTGCCGATGGCAAGTTGGTGTTGGCCACAAAGTTCAAGGGTCATTTTACCATTGGAAATGGTTACGAATTTTATCAAGCAGCGAGTATTGGTGGTGACAATGGTCTGAGAGGATTCCGCTTTGAACGTTTTACCGGTAAAACGGCCTACTATCAAAATACGGACCTTCGATATAGCTTTAGGGGAATCAAAACAGGACTATTGCCAGTGAATCCAGGATTTTATGCTGGTTTCGATTATGGCCGTGTGTGGTTTCCTGGTGATGATTCCCATAAATGGCACAATTCTTATGGTGGAGGGTTTTTCGTAAACGGTGCCGATGTGCTGTCTGCAAATTTTGGACTTTTTAACAGTACAGATGGTTTGCGTTTTGCCTTTGGTGTTGGATTTGGGTTTTAATATCATTTAGGAATTAACTCAAAATGATGCTATGGGTTGGGCGCAATATGTTTTGCTTCTTCACAATGATTGTTCAAGATGCCCGTAATAATGTAGTTGTTGTCCTTTTTTTCAAAAAAGAGGTACCACGTGGTTCGGGAAGTAGAATTGTAAAAGATGTAACGACTCCCTAAATGTTTTAACTTAGGTGGTGTTTTTTTATGGGGAAATGTGTGTATGTCCGTTATAATGAAATGGATAATCTTATCCACATAGCCTTGGGCAATTTCTTCATACGAAAAATATCCTGCCATAAATAGCGAAAAAACCAGTTCATCAAAATAATCAATTGTATGTTTTGTGAAAGTTACTTTTTCCAAGGATATGCCTTAATCCGTTTATACATCTCTGCCCTTGCCTCCTCCACGGTATAGCCTTTATCCCATTCTTCATCAAAATCAAAGGGTTTTTCGCTACGGTTTTTTATGGCTTCCAAATGTTGCAGTACGGATATATCCTCTATTTCGCGTATCCAGGCGATGAGTTCTTCTTTTACTGTAATGGCTTTAGGTTCCATTTTTATATTAAATTGTTGTTTTTAAAGATACAAATATTTCATTTGAAATTTTTAAAACACTGTAAATCAGTTTTTTGTTTTTAAATACTTCAATAGCCATCAACTTTTGTTTTCCAAAAGATACAGTGCCATTCTGATTTTCCAGTAAGGAATCTGCTCCTCAAAATACATAAAGTAAGATTTTACCCCTTCAACCTGATCACCGAGCTCGGTTTTGGCAACTTGTATTTTCCTAACCTCTTCTTCGGAAATAAATTGGTATAGATCGATAGGCTTTCCTTCTTCGTGCACTTTTTGAAAATGGCCATAAACGGTATCTTCTTTCAATTCCCGCTGTGTGGCAATATTGTCTACTGTCATACCTTTTTCAAACAGTGAAAACGAGAGTTCTTGGGTACTTTTCTTGGAGGCTGCCCAAGCGTTGATAACTTTAAGGAAACGTGTGGCATATTTGTCTTTTTTTGCTTCGCCCACACCACTTACCTGCATAAAATCGGTTTCGGTTTCGGGGAGTTTGGCTTCCATATCGCGCAAAGCGACATCGCTGAACACGATATAGGCGGGTATGTTTTCTTCAATGGCTATTTCTGTACGAAGGGCTTTCAATTTATCGAACAAACCAACTGCTTGTGTTTTTTCGGTTTGTTTGCTCCGGGTTGTTTTTTCTATTTTTTGAAGTGTGGCGAGCTGGACTTTTCGACCTTCAAATAAAATTTGTTTGGCCAATGGTGTGAGCAACAAACGTCCGTTCTCGTGAAAGCGGATTTCCAAAATACCCTGATTCACCATTTGGATGATATACTGTTGCAAATCTTGCCAAGAGATATCTTTTACCGTGCCGTAGGTTTTTATGTTTTGATAGCCTTTATCGAACACTTGTACATTTTGAGCGCCGCGAAGCACATCCACCAGCATGGTCATGGCCACCTGCTCTTTTAATCGATACACTGCCGAACAGACTTTCTGTGTCAAGATAGAGCCGTCAAAAAAGTGGGGCGGTGATTTACAGTTATCGCAATTACCGCAATTTTCTGAAACATGCTCGCCAAAATAGTTCAACAAGGCAATACGGCGACAACTCAGGGCCTCGGCAAACTGCTGCATACGCTCCAATTTGGCCAGTTGCACTTCTTTTGTTTGCGATTCTTCTATAAACTTGCGCAGCTGTATAACATCGGAAAAACTGTAAAACAACAAGGTGCGTGCAGGCAAACGGTCGCGACCGCTACGACCAATTTCCTGATAGTAACTCTCTATGTTTTTGGGCATATTGTAATGGATTACCCAACGTACATTGCTTTTATCAATGCCCATCCCAAAGGCAATGGTGGCTACGATTATAGGTGTGCGGTCATTGACAAAGTCTTCCTGTACCTGATTACGGGCTTCAGTATCCATTCCGGCATGGTATGCTTGTGCTTTGAATCCGTTGTTGTTTAATTTTTCGGCGAGTTTTTCCGTACCTTTTCGGCTTAGGCAGTAGATGATTCCACTTTGGTCTCTGCGCTGCTCCAAAAATCGGACTATTTGCTGGAATCGGTTGGTGCCCGGACGCACTTCAAGGAATAAGTTTTTCCTATCGAAGGAGGCAATGTGCCTTTCGGCATTTGTTATGTTGAGCTGTTTGAGAATGTCGTCTTGCGTGGCACTGTCGGCCGTGGCGGTGAAGGCCGCAATGGGAACGTTGGGGAAAACCTCCTTCAGCTTGCCCAATTGTGTATAAGCTGGGCGGAAATCGTGTCCCCAAGCCGAAATGCAATGTGCTTCGTCCACCGCGAACAAACTCACGCTGGCTTCGGTTAAAAACGGCATTAAATGCGGCAGGCTTTCGGGTGCCACGTACAGGAGTTTGATTTCAGTTGACCGAAGCTTTTTTAGGATTTCGCTCTGCACTTCCGCAGCTTGGCTACTATTGTAGAATGTCGCAGGGATACCGTTGGCCTGCAGGGCATCCACTTGGTCCTTCATCAAAGCGATCAGGGGTGAGATCACGATGGCCGTTCCATGAAGCAGAATTGCGGGTAACTGAAAACAAACTGATTTTCCGCCACCTGTGGGCATTATGCCCAAAAGATCTTTTCCTTCGATAATACTGTTGACAATGGCTTGCTGATTGGGTAAAAAAGTATCAAAACCAAAGTGCTCTTTTAATAGCTGTAGGCTATGTTGTTGTTTGGGAATCATAGTGCCCAAATGTCAAGAATAAAATGAGTAAAAGCAAATTGAACAATTTATTAAGTGGTTGATTTGGTGTGTCCTGTCCCAAGAAATGTTTTGAAGTCACAAAAAATATAATGACTTACCCGTTGTGCATTTTGATAAAATTCGTTATTTCGAGTGAATTTCAAGACAGCATGAGTGAAATTTGTATTGAGAAAAAGAATTTTTATCTAAAAAAGGTTCTCGATACGATTTTTCGTTTCTCAAAATCACTCGAACTGACACCTAGAACTAAGTTTTATGTTCAAAATGCTCAATGGGTTAATGACTTCTAAATATCGACCCAAATGTTCAAGGTTTGTCTGTAGTTTAATTTTTTGGATTTTAATCCAGCTTCAGTTCGTAAAGCTTCCGACCTCCATAATGGTTCTCCTCGTCAGCAATCAAAAGTGTACCGTTATCATAAAAACAGACCGATTCGATCTGAGTGTTGGTTTGTAAGTCGATGATTTTTATGGATGATTTGGCGAAATTAGGGGTGTTGAAATCCGTCAGCAAAAACACGAAACCATAGGTTAACAGGGCAATGGTTTTGCCATCGGGAGAAATGTCGGCGCTGGTTACCGAACAATGGTCTTGATCTGCACAAAGGAACAAAGCCCCCAAAAACTCTGCTTCGTATTCACCTTCCGTATCGGGTACTCTATATATCAAGGTTTTTCCTGAATAAGGTCTCGTCCTATTTTTTGTAAAGATGTACAAATGGTCATCTAAATGGAAAAGACCTTCTGTATCAAAATATAGACTGTCTTTTTTGGGAGGAAAATCTTTTTGCTGTGGATATCGAAACTCAATTTTATCGGCATTGGGCTTTTTTTTGTCCATTTCATCATTTGGCACTTTATAAATGACCAAATCCTCACGAGCGTTCTTGTTATTGCCAAAATCTCCGATGTATAGATTTCCGTTAGCATCCATGGTCAAATCTTCCCAATCTTTGTTTTTAGCATGGTCTATTTCCAAAGATTCCTGGATATTACCATCTTTATCCACCCTGTAAATATTGTCCTTGTTGCCACTATCTTCGATGACCCAGATTTTGCTCTCTTTGTCGATCTCCATTCCGGAAACTTCTTTAAGCTTGGACGGAAATTTGCCCAATTGGTCCAGTTCGCCCAAATAGGTTTTTTGGGCACAGGCTTGTGCTACGATCAGTAAAAAAGCCAGTGCAAGTTTATTCATCGGATTCTTTTATGGGCATAAACACCTCAGTGGTCCATTTCAATTCGTTCCCTCCCATATTGGGATTGTTATGGAATACCTCGATAGGCTTTTTCTCTACGGCTATATTATTTTCTTTGGCATAATCCAATAGTGCGTACCAAGCACGGTCAGAAGTAATATAGTTGCCATGGTAGACCGCTTTGAGGGCGTTTTTACCAAAGATGCGCTTGTATTCAATATCAGGGTGGTTTGGAAGTTTCTCCGATCGGATGATGGGATTACAAAAATTATAGGAAAGACTGTTATTCTCCAAATCCCAGTCCAATACCTCAACAAAAGGAGGGCCGTTCAATTGGACTTGATTTTGTGCAAGGATTCCATCTAAAAAGTTATAGTTGGCCATCATCCCCTTGGCCTTGTTTTGGGGTGTGGTTTTTAGTTTGACGCAAGCACAGAATGATGAAAATATCTCCGCTTCCCCTTCTATGGCATAGTTGAATCCTTCCAGATGTTCATTCAGGAAACTGTTGAAATCCAAAAGCAGTTTTCTAGAGCCTTTTTCAAAATCCGTATCGGAAAAAGGCACCGCTAGCCTATTACCAATGGAGTTATCTACATCCTTGATATTTACTTGAACTTCACTCAGCGAATCGTGGACTCGGTTTATTTCCCATTCGTAAACGTGAACGGAATCGTTTACCAACACAGTTTGCACAAAATGACTGGGATTGATGTAATCCACAGGGACTACCGAGTCAAAGCCATTGTTCCAAGCCTTTACGGTTTCGAATATGGTTCCAGGAATGGCTTTTGCCTTAAAATTAACCTGGTAATCCTGGGGCTTTAAAAATAAATACCACAACACCGCTCCTACCACAAGGGCTAGGACTATAGAAATAATCTTCCTCATAACTAAGGAGCAAAAATACGGATTAGCCTTTTGTCATATCCAATTTGTCCACTATAAATTTCCCTAGATCTCTACCTTGTTTTATACCTACATCAATGGCCGCACGATAATGGATCCCCCCATACATTCGGCTCAATGCCGCTTCATCGGATGCTTGTTTAAAAGAGGTGAAGGAACGCACCGGAAGGCCGTAGGCCACTTCGGTGTCGTCGTCAAAGGCAAAGTTGTCGCCAAAGATATCGGTTAGTGCGATGGCCGCAGCACCCGATACCACGCTGTGCCCGCTGGTATATTCTGGAAACGGAGGTGTTTGCAGCACAGGTTCCCAACTGTCATCGATATACTCGTTGATCACAGTTTCCGGACGAATAAGATTACTTCTGTATTTTTCGTCCCAGCAGCTTATGAAGGCATCTGCGATCGCAATGGAAGTTTTGGTATAAGCGTAAATGGTTTTGGCAAAATCAGCATCTGTTTTTCGGGATGCTATTTTGGTAATGCCTATCCAATGTGCTCCAGGTGTAATTTTCTTTGTCGCGAACATCAAATGTCCTCGGGTTACTGAAACATAAGGATTACAATCCCAAAACTGTGCGATGGCAATTTCCTCGGATTTGTCACCTTTCCCGATCATACTTTTTCGCACTTCGTAAACTTCCATCACCTCTTTGTAAAACTTGGAGTCTTTTTCCATGGAGAATTCTGGCGGCGGAATGGGTTTGAACTGCTGCGCGGAGTCGATTGCGAAGGGACGGATTTTCTCCCAATGTGGCTCAATTCCGTTCATATAGGCCGGGGGAGTGGGTTGCCATCGCGATGGATCGTCAGAGTCCACGGAGAACTTGGGCATGGTACGTGTCTCTTTGTAGTTGTCCTTGTCCATCCATTCTCCAACAAAGTTGGCCACTTCCAATCCGTACTCCTTACTGGCGTTAAAAACGGTTTCGTTCTTATCCATCCAGATGGTATAAAGGCTATCTCTAAAGCTTTCCATTCTTTCTTCAGAAAAAATAAGCCTTTTACTAATGTCCATGTGAGCGATCAAGGCAGCCATTTCGTAGTTGACATTCTCACTGTTTTTTGGGTCTGGAATACTTTTTAGATCGGTTACCTGGCCTGCCAAGGATTTGTATCTATCGTTTTTCTTGGCTACAATTTCGTATGCTGCAATATTGGAGTATGCAAATATTCTACTGGCCACTGGAGGCGAGAATATGTCATGGATCATTATTTCGATCACTTTGTCCACGGATGCATGAAATTCTTCCGGGGAGACTTCAACGGGTTCCTGTTTTTTTTGACATGATGCCAAAACCAACAACAGTGCGGCGATTAAACTTATTCTTTTTTTCATGGCCTTGCGATTAATCATTGATTTTATAGACTTGTGCTTTATCATTATTGAAGACAGCTAACAAGTATTTTTTATTATTGAGTGTAATTGTTTTTAAATGTCGAATTGATTTTTTGGTGAAATCCAATCCCAATTGATTGCCCAAAACAATGTTGCTTTCATTTTGGATGAGCGCACCTGGAAACGAATCCAACCTACCGTGATAAGGCTTCACGCCAAAGTAATTACCGCCAATGAGCACCTCGGTACTTCCATCACCATCAAAATCATCTACTAAAAACGACATAATAGGGGATACTTGAAGCTCATTTTTGAAGGGTATAAAGATAAAATTACCTTCATCATTTCGTAAATAACCTGATTTTAGCGTAGTTACCTTCAATAGGGTAGACGAATCCAATACATCTTCCCCAAAAATTTCCTCTACGGTTTTACCGGCAAAGGATTTATAGGTGGTATATTTCTTTTTAAGGTATACCAGTTGTGATGCCAAGCCATCCAATGTCTCCAATGGATAATAGTTACCGTTTTTCTCCATGGCGGTTACGGTCTCTGTTTGGCCGTTGTCATCAAAATCGTTAAAATATAGCTTCATGGGATGCTCCTCTGAAGCCTTAAACTTGGAATTGGTGCCCCAGTTGCCAAGCAGATAATCCATGTCCCCGTCACCATCTATATCAAAAGCTTCAATAGCTTGCCATAGTCCAGAAATGTTATCCTGCTCTACTTCGTTAAAAGAACCATTTTGGTATTTCAAAAACTTGGGCGACATCCATTCCCCAACGAGAATCAGGTCTGTAATCCCATCACCATCAAAATCGCTCCAAAGGGCATCGGTGACCATTCCTTTGGAAAACGCTTCAAAATTTTTGTTGACTTTGAAACTTCCACCATCATTTTCAAGCAAATAGGAACTGGCCGGCGCTCCAAACTT
>TARA_R110002012_G_scaffold267399_2_pt1 | contig 18074 bp, 9 predicted proteins | sample TARA_R110002012 | Tara Oceans TARA_R110002012 (sample SAMEA4396515) | marine metagenome | biome: Westerlies Biome; feature: [DCM] deep chlorophyll maximum layer (ENVO:01000326); material: water (ENVO:00002006), including particulate matter (ENVO:01000060) such as... | depth 40 m
GACCATTTTGTATGACGACATTGTCAGTTCTTTTCGGAAAGACGCCAGCCCCCACCGCACCGCTGGAACCGTCAGGAGTAAAAGACCAGCTGGAATTGGATTCCCATGCTCCGGAAGCAAAAGAGTAGAATGTGCGTGAAGCATTGAACTCCCCACTGGTGGTGTAAAATGTTGCATCTTCACGTTGATTGTTGTACTCAGTTTCGATCCAGCTGGCGCTGAAAACCTCATTCGACAGTCTGGCGTGATCAAGGTCGCCATTCCAACCCTCATTGCGGGAGCCTGTTGCTCTACCATCGTTACCAATGTCGAGGTAGCTTTCCAGTGTACCTAAACCACCATAGGCTTCGGTGTGCTCCAATTGGCCATTAACATACACAGAACACGTTGTACCATTCCAGGTAAGGGCAATATAGTTCCAGACATCAACTGCTAAAGTGGCAATGCCCTGCTCCAGGTTGTGATTATTGCCAAACCCTAAATCCAGCCCTCCAACGTTGTCATCAGAATATAACTGAATACGGTCGGCAAAACCACTGGGGTTTGATGTGTGACCAAACAGATATTTTTCATTTCCGGTAAAATCAGGGGTACGAGCCCAAATTGAAACTGTACCGCTTGCAGTAGAAATAGAAGCTGAAGGGATTTGCACATAGTCATTTTTCCCAAAATTTTGCCCGTCAGCAATTAAAGCTGGCGATGTGTCGGTGCTTCCTGTATTTGTTCCCGCAGTTCCGCCAGTAGCATCGCTGAAGTCGTCGTTGAGGAAATACACGGCGTCAAAATCTGAATTCCACACACTGGTAACGGAGGGGTCTGCTGACACTGAACAATTCCCATAGAACATGTAAATATCCGTATCAACAGAATTGCTCAGTGTCGGAATTCTAACCCAGGCCACGTATTCGCCTGTCGTAGGATCGTACGACTCAATTTGATGATCCAGCAGGGTTACACCTGCCTGGTCAGCACCAAAAATGATGTCGTACCCGGTAGTGTTTTCAACGTGACCCCCGTTGCCTACCGATCTTAAATCCAAATCGGCGGTGGCTCCCATGAACCTGATCATTACAGGGAAATCAGTTAGTGGACTTGCACCCACTACTTCGGATGCATCGATAGTTATTCGCTTGCCGTAGCCATACCCTTCAGTTTGGGAAAAGACTTCTGTTGAAAGCGCAAGCAAAAAAACAAGAAAAAAAGCTCTACAGAGATAAGACACTCGGTGTATAAATTAGATAATCTACCAAAACTAAAAAACATCATTGCTGGCACTTTTGGGTAAACAATTCGCAATTGAATACAATTGTAACTTTGAAAGTAACCTTTTTGACCGTAGACTTCAAATTTTAGCCGTTAATAATAATCCACACCCTCGACTACTTAAATTGATTTGATGACTTTCTTACTAATTTCCAGGTGTAAGTCTGAACCTTATTCATGTTACACCTTGGCCAAAATAATGGCTCAGCGCAACCCTTCTGTTTTAAATCGGTCTATTTAGTTTACAATTGTGAAACATAGGTATTACTTTCACGTTAGTAAATCAAATAATTTAGAGATCGAACCTAAATACCCGAAAAATGCAAAGAATCAACCTCGGCGAATTTGAAGAGCTGGTGTTGCTCATAACGGCAGTACTGCACGATAATGCCTATGGCATCAGCGTGCTACAGGAAATAGAAACTCAAACAGGACGAAAAATCAACATCAGTGCAGTGCATTCGGCGCTCGACAGGCTGGAGCAAAAGGGCTACCTGAAGTCATACCTGGGGGGTGCGACCAATGAAAGAGGCGGCAGAAGAAAAAGGCTTTTTTCTGTTACAGCAAGCGGAGCAAAAGCGCTATCGGACGTGAAGGAAATGCGCAACACCCTCTATGATCAAATTCCGGAGGTAACGCTGAAGTTAAATTTTGTATGACCGAACAGCACTTACCGGAGCCACCTGGCTGGGCCTTAAAGTTATTGCGTTGGTATTGCAAGCCAAGGTACCTGGAGGCTATCGAAGGTGACCTCTACGAGCTTTTTGACCTGCGTTGCCAAAGTGCAGGCGAAAAGGTTGCAAGAAGAGGGTTCGCCTGGGACGTGGTCAGGTTTTTCAGGTGGAAATACATAAAAGGACTGGAAAACTCAAAACGACTAAATCAATTCGACATGTGGAAAAATTACTTTAAAATCTCACTGCGAAGCCTCTGGAGGCAAAAATTTTACTCCGCCATCAATATAGCGGGTCTTTCTGTCGGCATAGCGTGTTGTTTGCTCATCATCATCTATATCAAGCACGACCTGAGCTACGATAGGGTTTGGAAGGATGGCGACCGGATTTACAGGATTGCCATCAACGACCGTGGGCCTTATACACCCACCAGGCTTGGCTCATTTCTGAAGAGCGACTACCCAGAGGTGGAGTCGTACACAAGACTGAATGGGCTTTATGATTTTTCTTTTGCCATTGGGGATAATGTCTTCTCGGAGCCGGGAGGGAGCCTGGCGGACTCTACAGTGTTTGAGGTGTTTGACGTAAAGTTTATAGAGGGAACGCCGCAAGGAGCGCTCTCCGAACCGAACACAGTTGTTTTGACGAAAAGTGTAGCTGATAAGTATTTTCCTCATGAAACTGCTGTTGGCAAAATCATCAAGTCGTCAGGCGACGCAGTGAAAATTACGGCAGTGGTGGAGGATCCGCCGGCCAATAGCCACATGCCGTTCAAATACCTGGTGGCCATGCCCCACGAGTATTGGGCCACCACCGGCTGGTGGACAGGCAACAATTTTTTTACATATGTTAAACTTGTTGAGGGCGCTTCAGAAGTAGACTTTGAAGCCAAAATGCTTGATTTTATGCGCAAGCACATGGCAGAGGAGCTGATGGAAAGCTACAACTATGACAACTTCGATGATTATCTTGCATCGGATGATTCCTACAGATTTACACTAGTACCTATTCAGGAAATCCATCTCAATTATCCAAGGTTAACATTGGCGGAAAGCGCCGGAGACATGGACAATGTCTATATATTTTCAGCCGTAGCATTCTTTATTTTACTTATCGCCTGCATCAATTTTATCAACTTGAGCACGGCCAGGTCTGGCAGTAGATCGAAGGAAGTGGGGATAAGAAAGGTACTTGGGTCGGTCAGAGGTGAGCTGATCAGACAGTTTATGGTAGAGTCATTTCTCATCAGCATTTTTTCTCTCGGTTTGGCTATTTTACTATCGCTGGTAGCGCTGCCATATTTCAACGACCTTTCCGGCAAGCAGTTCCAGTCAACAGATCTCATCACCGTGGATAATATGCTTTGGTTGACACTGCTACTTACAGCTGTGGGCATCATTGCGGGCAGCTATCCTGCGTTGTATCTTTCTTCATTTAAGCCTGTGGCTGCTTTGAAAGGGGAGCTCAAGTCCGGTAAATCCGGGTCATTTTTGAGAAAGGCGTTAGTGAGCTTCCAGTTTGCGATATCGATTTTTCTAGTGATTGCTACTGTAATTGTGTACCAGCAGATCAACCACATGACTAGTCAGAAGCTGGGCTTCGATGCAAGCAACACGATGGTGATAAAAGCCGGGTCGGCGCTAAAAGATAGCGGCCCGTTTTTCAGAGCCAAGCTGCTCGAGAATCCAAATATTGAAAGTGTGGCAGCCGGCAATAGTTATCCATCACAATTTCTGGGTGACTGGGGTTACAGAACTATGGGTGATGTGAAAGATAACTACAGCCTCTATACCATGTTTACAGATAGTTACTATTTAGAAACCATGGGGGTGGAGCTGGTGCAGGGAAGGTTTTTCTCGAAAGACCTGGTAACCGATACTGCATCCATTGTGTTGAATGAGACCGCTGTGAGAGAATTGGGATGGGATGATCCTATAGCTCAGCGTCTGGAGAGAACAGAAGGGGTATTTACCGTAATCGGCATAGTAAAAGACTTTAATTTTTCATCTCTGAAAAGCAAAATACGGAGCATGGCTATTAGGTACGATCCAGAAATTTATAAGGCCAACTGGGGTTCTGCCTTTTACCTGGCGAGAGTTAATGGCAACTACCAGGAAACTGTCAACTACGTGAATGAGCTTTGGGGCACCACTGCCCCCGAGGAACCGTTCGACTATGACTTTGTCGATCAGGCTTTTGCGAAGCTCTATGAGTCGGAGGGAAAGTTTGGAAAGATATTTACGGTTTTTTCAGCGTTGGCTATTCTTATTGCCTGCTTGGGGTTATTTGCCATGGCGGCTTACACGCTTGAGAAAAGATTTAAGGAGATTGCTATTAGAAAAGTACTGGGGGCCAGCGTATTTTCCATTACCACTTTGGTGTTGTCCGACTTCACGAAGCTGATTCTCTTCGGCTCAATCATAGCTGTTCCCCTTGCGTTCTATGTGATGGACCAATGGCTGCAAGAGTTTGCTTACAGAATGGAATTAGGCATTGTAGTGTTTCTTATACCTGTTTTGGCCGTAACGCTGCTAGCCTGGCTAACAGTAATTTACCAGTCGTTCAAAACTGCTACTGGCAACCCGGTATATGCACTCAAGCAGGAATAAGCTTTCTCAAAACCAAAGAAAAAGGAGCCAACCGGCTCCTTTTTTGTTTTGTGGCAAATAAATCCAGCCGACGTCGTTTCTTGTTTTTTGCTTCCCTTTATGTATTTTAAATCCAAACTATGCTGGGCTTTCGTACGTTGTAGTGACATGTTACCGCCATCAACCTGTCAAGTATTTGTCGAGTAATAAATAAAAAATGGTAACACCTCCAATTTCGAAGGATGAAAAGGCTCGTTTGGCCGATTTACTTTCCTACAACATTTTAGACACACCTGAAGAGGAAGAGCTTAACGAAATTGTGCAGCTAGCTTCAGAAATCTGCAATAAGCCCATCTCAACAATTACCTTGATTGACGAGAAAAGGCAATGGCATAAGGCCAGAAAGGGAATCGATGGCGCAGAAGGAGAGCGGGATTTCGCTTTTTGTGCCCATGCTATCCATGGCGACGATGTGATGATGGTGCCAGATGCAAAAAAAGACGAGCGGTTTTACGACAATCCGCTGGTTGAAGGAACCCCTCACATACGATTTTATGCAGGTGTTCCCCTTAAGTCAGCCAAGGGATACAACCTCGGAACTTTGTGTGTCATTGGAACCGAACCTACCAGACTCAGTGAAGTTCAACAACGGGCGCTGAAGATATTGGCCAAGCAGGTAGTCACCTATTTCGAGCTTAGGAAGAATAACCGTCACCTGACTGAAGCACTGAAAACGGTTGATAAACAAAAAGAAGAGCTTTCCTCCCACAATAAGACACTTACCAGGCTGCTGTCGATCATTGGCCATGATTTGAAGGGGCCTGTTGAGAACTTGAAGCAGCTTTTCAGTCTTTTTGTAAGTGGGAAGCTTTCTAAAGAAGAAATAGATAGCCTGGCAGCCGATTTGAATGAGCGCCTCGAAAGCACCTCCGATTTGCTCGGCAACCTACTTAGCTGGGCGACCAGCCAGCTCAACGATGCATCTTTACATTCGGATAAGTTTGACTTGCACGATATTGCCGAGGAACAACTCCACCGGATCAAAGGGAGCGCTGTTGCGAAGGGGAATAGCTTACTGAATAAAGTAAAAAAAGGTTCCGTAATAACCGCTGATAGGGACATCATTAGGTTTGTGATAAGAAACCTCATTACAAATGCGAATAAGTTTACCTCAGAAGGCGCTATTTCAGTAGCCCTGGAGGAGAGTGAAGACCTGAGTAGAATTGTTGTTGCAGACACTGGCCAGGGAATGTCGCAGGAGGCTATCAAAGCCCTTTTTAACTGGAACGACAGGCGCACCACCGCAGGAACCTCAGGAGAAAAGGGGTCGGGCCTTGGTTTGCTCATTGTCAGGCAGTTCGCCGGTCAGTACAATGGCCGCCTTATCATTGAAAGTGAAGTGGGTAAGGGAACCAAAGTTGTTTTTGAAATGGCAAAGGATATCGACATGGAACCATCAACGGATTAGCCATATATAACCCAATGGCCTCCCAAATACCCTGAGTGCATCTTATAAAAATGTTATGTGCCGACTGAGGCGCTCTGCTTTACTTTACTCCTGATCAAATCAATCGATTATGTCTAAAAAAGCAGGAGCGAGGCTCCTAATAACAACAATTTTGCTAACGCTGACCTATGGGTTTTCGCAGGCCCAGGCCGACTACCGGTCGAGTCAGCAGATAACAACGCAGTTACAATCACTTTCACGACAGTATTCCTCCCTTGCAAAGCTGCAGACCATTGGGAAGAGTGACGGAGGCAAAGACATTTGGGCGCTGACACTCGGCTCGGGCGACATCGACAATCACCCGGCCATTGTAGTGGCTGGTGGGGTTGATGGGCGATATGTTGTAAGCACGGAGCTGGCACTCAAGTTTGCCGAGCAGCTACTGGGTTCGTCGCAGACCGATTCGGTGAAGAATCTCCTGGCCACAACTACTTTCTACGTGCTGCCCAATGTAAACCCGGAAGCAACGGACCAGTTTTTTGCCTCACTCAAGTACGCCAGAACTGGCAACGGCCGTGCAACCGACGATGACCGTGACGGCCAAAATGGCGAGGACGGTTACGAAGACCTCAACGGAGACGGACTGGTTACAATGATTCGGGTGGAAGATGCTACCGGCGAATGGAAGAAAAGCGAAGCCGACGACCGGATTATGGTGAAGGCAGCTGAAGGCGAAACAGGTGGCTACCTCTATCTCACAGAAGGTACCGACAACGATAAAGATGGCGCATTCAATGAAGACGGTGCTGGTGGCATCAACTTCAACAATTCACTCACCTGGGACTTCCCCTATTTTCAGCCTGGTGCCGGCGACTTCCCTGTGGCCGACAAGGAAAACCGTGCAGTGCTCGATTTCCTTTTTGAGCGCTGGAATGTGTTTGCACTGGTTACTTTTGGTTCGTCCGATAACTTGAACGCCCCCATAAAATATAATGCAGGCGAGGCATCAAAAAGAGTGCTTAAGGGCATGCTGAAAGGCGATGCTGACGCTAATGCGTTGGTATCGAAAAACTACGTAGACATCGTCGGCAAAAAAGAAGGAGCTCAGCCTGTAGTGCAGGGAGGTGGCTTTATGGAGTGGGGTTACTTTCACTATGCCCGCTATTCGTTTGGTACACCAGCCTGGAGCTGGCAGGAGTTCAAAATGCCGGAGGATAGTGTTGCCAAGGCAAAATACAAACCCAACAAAGACAAGAACAAAGAAGTGGATTACCTGCGGTGGGCTGAAGCCAATAACCACGATTTGTTTGTGGAGTGGAAGCCGGTAAACCATCCGGACTTTCCAGGAAAAAAAGTGGAGGTAGGAAGCTGGAAGCCCTTTGCTCCCTACAATCCACCTTTCAGTTTGGTGGCGGACATCTCCGACAAACAGAATAAGTTTATTCTGAAGCTGGCCTCTATGAAGCCTCAGGTGAAAATAGAAAACCTCGCTGTGGAGACAGTTGGTAAGGGGATGACACGTATTACGGCTGACATTTTCAACGCAGGCACGCTGGCCACCATGACAGAATTAGCGCAGAAGACCCGCTGGGTACGAATGACCAAGGTGGAAATGACATTGACGGGAAGTCAGCAAATCGTTTCCGGTGACAAAGTGAAGCTTATTTCCTCTATTGACGGGGGAGACAAAGTGACAATGTCGTGGCTTGTGAAGGGCTCAGGCAGCGTGAAGCTTTCAGCAGGCTCGGCGCAAACCGGGATCGATACAAAAACCATTACCCTTAAATAAGAACAGTCATGAAGAGAATTATATACACTTTCATCATTCTTTTGGCAGGGTTGAATGTTTCGGCCCAAACGCCCGATCAGATTTTCAAGGCAGCAGGAAGCCCGCCCAACCCTAAGGTGCAGGTAAGCTGGAACAGGTACTACACCTCAGAAGGGCTGTGGGCTATCGCCAAAAAGTTGTCGGAGGCACATCCTAACCTTGTGAAGGTGGAAACCATCGGCAAAACCTATGAGGGGCGTGACATGATTGCCCTGACCATCACAGATTTTTCCAAAGGCAACGTGGATCGCAAGCCTGGGATGTATGTAGATGGAAACATCCACTCCAATGAAATTCAGGGTGGCGAATTTGCCATGTATACAGCCTGGTACCTGGCTGAAAGTTGGTATTACAACGATTTCATCAAAGACCTGCTGGCCGATAAGGTTTTCTATATAGTGCCTACTATTAACCCTGACGCCAGGAACGACTATATGAAAGGCGTTAACACAGCCAATACCCCACGGTCTGGCATGATGCCGATCGATGATGACAGAGACGGCCTGGTAGACGAAGATGGCTACGACGACCTGAACGGCGACGGCGAAGTGACCATGATGCGCCGCAAAAACCCTAATGGACGCTACATCATTGACCCCACTGATCCACGCCAAATGATTGAGGTTGAGGCAGGGGAGTCCGGTGAATACGAAATGCTGGGCTACGAAGGCAAGGACAACGATGGCGACGGTGAAGTGAATGAAGACAGGGTAGGCGGCTACTATGACCCCAACCGTGACTGGGGCTGGAACTGGCAGCCGGAGTACATCCAGAGAGGGGCGCACAAGTACCCGTTTTCTGTACCGGAAAATAGGAACGTGATGGAGTTTGTGATGAAGCACCCCAATATTGGAGGCGCCCAAAGTTTTCACAACTCAGGCGGTATGATTCTTAGGGGCCCTGGTGCTGAAGAAGACAGAGGGACTTACAACTCGACTGATGACAAGGTGTACGACGCCATTGGTGAGCTGGGGGAAAGCATTATGCCTGGCTATACTTATATGGTAGTTTGGAAGGACTTGTACACAGCTTTTGGCGGTGAGCTCGACTGGTTCCATGGCTGCCGTGGTATTTTCACTTTCACCAATGAGCTGTACCATCCTTACTTTATGTTTGGCAAAGACTACAAAGGGGGGAGAAGAGGAGACGAAGTGCAGAAGGACATGTATAAGTTTGAGAAGAACTTGCTGATGACTGATGCCTTCGTGGATTGGAAGGAATTTGACCATCCCGAGCTTGGCAAGATCGAGATAGGGGGCTTTAGAAAGAACTTTGGGAGAGACAATCCAGGCTTTCTGTTGGAAAATGACGCACATAGAAACATGGCGTTCCTGATCTTCCATGCTTACCACACGCCCAAGTTGGTGATAGAAAAAGTAGAAGAAAAAGACCTTGGCGGCGGACTGAAGCAGGTAACAGCCACCATTGCTAACAAAAGGCTGATCCCTACACACTCCAGTCACGATACCAAGAACAAAATCATTCGCCCAGACTACATTTCCCTCGAAGGGGCTAATGTGGTGGCTGGCATGGTCGTGACCGACGTGGATATGAACAAGACCACCGAGCAGAAGGTAGCTCCTGCCAAAATCGCTGTAGAAAACATACCGGGCATGGAAGCGGTAACCGTTCGCTGGATAGTGAGCGGCTCTGGCAAGTACACCGTGAAAGTGGATAGCGAGAAGGGTGGAGTGGTGACTAAATAATTGACGGTAATAAGATTGTGATACAAAAGGTCGCCCAGTGCGGCCTTTTTCCTGTTTTCAGCTTTGCAACACCCAGCAATTTTTCTGTACAATTCTACAAAGTTCGGCTTGCTGATCATCCATTTTCAGGAGCTTGGATTTGGTATGCCTGGAATCAGGTAGGGTATAAGTGATCTGGTAGATATTGTGGGTGAGTTCTGCTGCTTTTTTTACCGAGAGCGTCGACTTGTCCATGTATAGGATCCGCTCTAGTTCTTTATAGATGCAATAAGCAGTAAATGAAATACAGATGTGTGCTTCAATTCGGCGTCTTAACCGGTGATAGATGGGGCGTATCCTTAGATCGGTTTTTGACATCCGGAATGCTTTCTCGATATGCCAAAGGTTGTTGTAATTTTCTATCACCTGCAGATTGGACAACTTGGTATTGGTGATATAGCCTTTTAAACCGTCCCAGACTTGATCAGCTCTAAACTTTTCATAATCAATTTTTACCGTGAGTTCTCCTTCTAATTTGAGATACTTGTTATACCCCCGGTTGTTGATGTGGGATTTGGTGAGTTTACCCCGGTTGATTTGTTTTTCTAGCCGGTCAAGACCTCTTTGACGGTTGTGCCCGTCCTTACGAGCTCTTTTCTGAGAATAGGCAACAATAAGTATGGCATCATTCTTTCTTGATATCCGAATGACTTTACCGTCTTTCCATTCCTGTTCCTGTATGCGTTGTCTGATCTGCTCGGATTCATTTTTGATCCTTGCTCCAAGGATATATTGATACCCTTCTGCCTGCAACGCTTTGAGGTTATCATTTGACAATAAGCCCGCATCGGCTATCACGACTGGTTTGCCCAGTTCAAACCGGGCGGTGATCTTCTCCAGAAAAGGGATCAGGGTATGTCCTTCATAAGTATCTCCTTCAAAAATGTCATACCCGACTGCATAACCTTCCAGACCCACCAGCAAGCCCAGATAGATCTGTGGGTTTTGATGCTTTCCATCCTTTGAAAACCCCGTTTTGCGCAGATCATCCTCATCACTGGCTTCAAAATAAAGCGTTGTCATATCGTAAAAGACAACCGTCAAATTACCCTTCAATATCTTGCGGGTATGGGCAAAAGCTATTTGCTCAACTTCTTCCTTTAGCTGGTCATTGAGCTTATCCAGAAACCGATAGATAGCATCTACACCCAGGTCAACCCCCTGGTAGCGATAAAGATATTCTGCTGTCTTGAGTTTACTGAGTGGAAAAGCCAGGCGGGCAATGACCAAATGACGGAATAAGCCTTGATGTATGCTATTAAAGCCGATATGATCGTAAAGCCTGCCAAAGATCAACTCGGGGCCTACCGTTCTGATACTTGCATTGGCAAGGCTTTCCATTGCCTGTTCAAAGAGGGTATCTTGTTCTGATATGAAAATCTTTGACTGGGCTGAGAGCCGTTCCATCTCCTGCCTGCCCAGGTACCACAGCTTTTGTACCTGTTGCTCGGTATGGCCGCTACCAATAGTCTTGACTACCTGATATTTGCCTTGGGTCTTAGAGATGATTTGTACCGAAATACTACCCGAACGATTCTTCAACTTCCGCAAAAACATCACTAAAGTTAAGCGTGCAACACCCAAAATCATCACAAAAACCCCCAATTCTCAACGTATAGGCAGTTTCAATTTAGAGGTGCGGAAAACAGGTGAATAAGACCACCGAGCAGAAGGTAGCTCCTGCCAAAATCGCTGTAGAAAACATACCGGGCATGGAAGCGGTAACCGTTCGCTGGATAGTGAGCGGCTCTGGCAAGTACACGGTGAAAGTGGACAGCGAAAAGGGTGGGGTGGTGACTAAATAGTTGACTGTAATAAGATTTTGATACAAAGAAGGTCGCCTAGTGCGGCCTTTTTTTGTTTCACCCGGTCGGAAAAGATAAATCTGGCATTGGAGTTGCTATGTCTTTTTCATTTTTAAAATTCAATATGAAAAGACTAGCGTTTATTTTTTTAGTAGCAGTTTCATGCAAAACTGCTCATGTATCACTTCAGCAAGACTTCGCCACTAGCGCAGAGTCGTATGAGGTTCAGGGTAAAAATGGCTGGCAGGTCAACCAGGTCATTAAATTTGGCCCTTACGAAACAAGCAAGATTGACCGCAGCATGACCTTTAGTTATCATGTTCCCTTCCTTGTTGACTTTTCCGGCGGCAAGGAAAGCCTTGCTTTTAACATAGTGAACAAAGAGGCTGGCGCTGGGGTAAACTTTCTGGGAGACAGCCGCCTGAAGGATAACCACCTTTCCCTGGCCAAAGGGTATTTTCAGATTCCTCTGAAGCAAAAGGATGTCTTTGCAGGCGCCATCTATTTTTCCCAGCCAGGGCTTCAGCGCTTCGACTTTCTTTTGCTCAACCCAAACAACCAGCAACTGACCGCCAAGTGTCAGGGAGTAGTTTTGGGTGAAAAAGGCGATGAGTACTTTACCATAAAAGGAATAACCAAACTGCAAGGGTCAAAAATCCCGCAAACACAGGTGTTTGGCTATGAATTCCTCCAGGGCGACAAGGTGGTAGGGGCCGTCGAAACCCTCAACAAAGGAAGGGTGTGGTTCGACACGTCGTTAAGTGAAAGAGACAGGCTATTGTTATCGAGCCTGGCAACCGGACTGCTTGTGAGAAACAACTTGCAGGAAGAAGTAGAGAACCTATAAAAGGACTTGAACAAGATCGAAAGCCCTTCAGCCGATATGGCATGAAGGGCTTTCTATTTTTGGCTATTTCCTCACTTCAATATACCTCACTTCCCTCACCGGCGTGTTGTCCTCTGTCATGCCTTCCACTACAATCCGGTAAACTGTAGGTGAGTCAGCGGCATAAAAGGAAAACCCGGCTTTACCTGTTTCACTATCGGTGGTGAGTGCAGGGTTCCAGTAAATGGTCGAGCGGGTGTCGGGCTCACTATGGCTTTCCTTTCGCTGAGAATAATTGGGTGCTCTGAATTCCTGTGCCGGGGTGTAACCTTTTATCGTGTAAAGGCTGAAGCCGTCTTTATTGAAAATGGTGGGCTTTTCATTCTGCTTTCTTTCCCCCCCAAGGTTAGTTTCTACCATAATAACTCCGTCAAACCCAGCCATACCAAAGACTCCGGCGTTGTAGGTGTAGACCGTGATGCTTTTAATATCAGCGGGATTGAGCCGGTCTAAATAATCAACTCCGGTATTGCCTGGCTCCGGAGGTGCCTGTTCCTGAAATCGCTGACCATCGATAATGACCAACGGTGTAGGATAATAGTTTCCTCTGGCTGTTCCATAGTTTTTCCGATACATGCCATTTCTATTAAAACCAGGCATGCCTCTTTCAATAATAGACATCACTCCCTGCCCGGAAGATTTTTGAATGTCTTCCTGTGTAAAAGTTTTATCGCCAGGGCCAAAGCCATAGTTCCTTTCCGACAGAGGTTCAATCTTGGAGCTTTCCACCACCACTTCATTGAGCAATGTATAGTCGACATCGGTCGGGAGAGAAAAGATGGGCTGCGGCAACTCCTGTTCTTTAACAGTCAGGTTGAGGTTGGTAAGCTGTGCTTTTACTTCTGGTACAGCTTGCTTTGCCAGCACCACCGATCCGTGTGGTCTGCCTTTTTCATTGATCGCAGCCATCGCAATGGCTGAGCTATCGTTGAACTGTAAACCACTTGCCCAAAACTTGCCAGTCGAGTCGGCTGCTACCACCCCATAGTCTTCGTATTCGCCTTGCACGATGGTAATATTGGCGGCTTCGGGTTCTCCTTTTTTGTTGAGAAACTGCCCACTCACGCTGATGCCATATTCGATTTGATGTTGCGGTTGGGTAAAGTAGGGGGTAGGCTTTCCGTTGAGCACCCAGTTATAGGCGTGCTGTAGTGTTGGGCTTGTTGGAACCGAGGCTACCCGAAGTGTGTCAGTAATCGACACAGTCAGATTGGACGTAATGGCCCCTCCGTCTGTATCCATTACGGTCAAAGACACTTGCACTTTGTCGCGGGGTCGGTAACGGTCTTTGTCAGTGTTGATCGAGATCAGTAAATCAGGATCGGTCGTCTTGTCGCCGAGCACCGTTGTATTTACTACCGTCTCGTAAAGGTTAATTATTGGCAATGGCTGGTAAGTGATGTCGCTCGAAGGGAAGTTCTGCATCCACCGTGTGTAGGCCCTTAGGTTGTAATCGCCGGCTTGTATATATGACGGAAGAGCTAGTTGTCCGGTGACTTTACCGTTTTCAATCGGAAATGCCTCTGTTTTTACAATCTGGCGGAATGGGTTGATCACATCAACATAAAGTACCCGGCTCAGGGTGTCGGCCATCAGAGCGTTCTGGTACAGCATTTGGCCACTGAACCAAATGGTTTCGCCAGGGTAATAGTACGGCTTGTCCGTAATCAGATGGGGCTTCTCACGAAGGCTATTCTGCTTGTATTGCTGTTGGGCGATCATGATTTCCTCAGTCGAGCTGAATGCCGACACCGTGTCGCCCGGGGTGTAATTGTGAGGGAGCAAATGAGCTACCCTGGCCCTGGCCATATGGCCCGAAATGACAATATCGGATGGGTCCAGGGGCACGCCTTTGCTCGTCACTTCCGTGGAGCCCCCCTTAAGGGTAATCCAGCTAATGGGATGGTAAACGTCGTGATAATAGGTGTTTGGCCACGACATGCCGGTGTAGTGCACCTCCAAACGTTTGGAAGAAACGATCTTGAATTCGCCAATTTGCTGTCCTGGCCTGATGGCCCTGTCCAAAGAGAAAGGCTCAATGGAATTGCCTTTTTCGTAGTCGAAACTATTGGTTCGGATATAGGTAAGCGCAAAACTTTTTGATTGATAAATATCAAAATGTTGTGCGCTGAGGTCGTTTCTTATCATCGACTTGAAGAGATGCCGCAATGAAGACTGATAGGCTTTTTGCCTGTTTTCCATCCATTTTTTTGACAAGTCTTCAAAGAGAGTGTCCATTTCAACAAACTGTACCGGGCCTTGATACAAAGTGCCATTCCGGGTTTGGCTAAACACATTCAAATGATAAATCAGCTTGTAACCCAGGGCCAGGTTTTCAATTTCCAAAGGCTGGTTGAAGGTGGCGGAAAAATAGCGCATCCCATTGCTGGTTTTTCCTTCTTCGAAGTCAATGGCCCAGGGGTTAAGGATTTTGGTTTTATTTACCAGTGGGTCGTATCTGCTGCCGATAAATACTTCTTCAAACCTTTCCAGTTGTTTTTCCCACTTTCTATCCCTTCTCGAAGTAAGCTCTACCTCGTCGAGCTGTTTTTCCTGAGGAGTCAGGGAGAAGTCCTTCTGTAGTGGCTCTCCTTCTTTGAGGTCAATCGATACCGACTTGGTAATATAGCCAACGAAGGAAGCAGCCAAAGTCATTTTTCCCGGGCTGACTCCTTTCAAGACGTACTTGCCGTCGGCGTCGGTCACTGTGCCAATAGTAGTGTTGTCGACAAATACATTCGCAAAGGGGAGGGGGCTTCCGGTGGCACTGTCAATCACCACGCCCGTGATACTTTGAGCTGGTGAAGTAAGAAAACTCACCATTAAATATAAAGCCAGAATCAAATCTTTTATCCGGTGCAAAGTAGGTGTTATTAAGTTCTGTTCTCCCGCTAAATAAAAAGAATGAATATAAGTGAATGAAAATTAGTTAACAAGGGCAACAATCCGAAATGAATTACATCATTACCCCATCTTCACAAACAGGCTGAAATAATCCTCCAACCTTTCAAGAGTTACTTCCACCTTATCATCTTTCAACTCCACTTTGCAAGCTCCCTGAGACCTCATGACTTCAAATTTTTTCAATGTCTTTCCATCTGCGTCAAGCAAAATTTTAACAGCATTTACAGGCACTAGCCGTCTTACAGGTCGACCCTGGCCGGACGTGGTGTTCACCAGCGTGACAATGTACTCACCTTCAGCCCTTGCTGACTGCGTGAGCCCTAAATGGACGCTTTCCGGCGCATTGGTGGAGATTGGGATGGTTTCTCCAGCCAGGTATTGGAGGCTCCTGAGAAGGAGGTTGCTCATGTCGGGGTGCCCCATGGCGTGGGTAACCTGGTCTGGTTGGTTAGCAAAATAGATCACCTTTCCTTTTTGATAGTCATGCTCCAGAACAGTGGGGAGTTCTTTTGCCCACTCATTGGTCCAGGCCTTTTCCGGGGGCTGGTTGTGCACCAAAGGGGTATATGTGCAAATTTTCTTAGCACTTGGATTCGCCTCGCACAAAAGGGTAAACCCAGCATTGATAAGCAGTTCAGTCCTGGCGCTATCGGGACTTACAATTGGGTGACTGGGGTCGTTAATGTATTGATAGCAGTCTTTTCTTGTGTTCACTTTTTCCCCGGTAAAGTGGCATCCAAAAATGTCAGCCAGACCAAAGTCTTTTTTTGGTAATCCATCCTCGCTGTAAAGACTGGTTTCGTACGTAGCCAGAAGCTTTCCGCCTCCGGCTACAAAGTTTTGAAGGAGTGCTACTTCATTTTCGGAAAGACATTTGACGTCGGGCATGATAATGGCCTTGTACTTTTTCAGTCGGTCAGTGCTTATCTGGTCGTCCGGAATAAAATGATAGGGGATGTGATTTTCTGCCAGCACCCTTTCTATTCCCTTGATGGCGTCATCGAAGCTGTTTCCTTCTGGTGGCTTATTTCTGTAAAATAGCCTTGTGGGCCTGGAGTAGTAAATCCCCACATTGGCCACAGGCACATGATGGGCGAGCAAGTGTTCATATTTTTTTATGAAGCTGTAAGTATCCTGGTGGTTATAAGCATTCCTTCTGTCGTGCGTGGCGCCTGGGTATTGGCCGGTGAAACTACAGTTCCAAAACCTGCCCCCGGCTGACAATCCCTCCCAAAGCCAGATTTTCAGGTCCTGTGGCGGATCCATCACATAGCGGTGGGCAGTGCCGTTGCCACCGTATAGAATCACAGCCTCTTTTTCCGGTGCCATTGATTTAAGGAACCTGACGATGGTATTGGCATAGTTCAGGTCTTCGTAATGAATGTGCTCCGAATTTTCCGTGAGAAAAGCCACGCTCACAAGGTAATCAAAATGCTCCCTGGCGTTGTAGAGGTCAATCCCGGAGTCGACCTTCCCGCCCGACTCAAACATGCTGAAAACTTCAGCCGAATAGGCCTTTTCTTTTCCAAAAGCCTTTACCGTTTCTTTCATTCGTCGCATGTGTTGGTCGGCCACCTCTGATTTCCAAACCATATATTGTTTCAAATCTTCGTCTGAGGCAGTAGCATAAACCGGCAGATCGGCTCCTGTCTTTGCTTTGTATGATGCTTTGCAGCGGGAGCAGTGGCAGATACCACCTACACCAATACTATTGTGCCAAATGCCGTCAATATCATATTCCCCGACGATGTATTTGATGAACTGTTCAGCATGCTCATTCCGGTGGTAGCTGGTGTAGCAGGAGGCGTAAAGCTGAGGCCGTGTGTAGCCCAGCTGAATCGGCTTGCCAGTATCGTCGTAGCTGAACCAGTCAGGAAATTGTCTGAATATTTTTTCTTCCACGCCACGGAAGTCGACACGACCTATCACTTTAATCCCTGCTTTATGGCAGGCGTTGGTAATGTCTCTCAGGATGTCGTTCTTCCCCATGAACTGGTTGATATTGGCGGCGGGCAGTGGGTTCTGGAAGAAATCGACGATGCCACCGGCGTTGACCACCAGCGTATTGCAGTCGGTCTTGAGCATGTAGTCCACCACCGCTTGTGCATTGTAGTTGACAGCGTCAGGCTCCCTCAGCACGGTTTGCAGCATCCGAAGAGGCCTTTGGTACCACATGGGCTCATCGGCCAGTTGACTTTGTGATGTAATGGGTTTTGGAGAGGCATAGCCAACAAGAGGAGTGAGGGCTACGCCTCCGGTTATAATAGCCCCCTGCTGGAGGAAATTTCTTCGGTTGATGTTTTTGTGCAGCATGGTGTTGTGTCTGTTTGCTTGAGTATAGTGAGCAAATATTTGTTCAAGATCAAGCGAAATGGGACGGCAGGTGGCTGGTAATTGATAGTTTGTGAGAAGCTGCCATCAAGCGTTTGTATTACTGCGTCAAAACGTCAAAACAATTCGGGTCGGCAGCGCACAGCGAACTTTTAATGCGCTATATTTGTACCCTTATTTGCAAAATATGAATTCCGGGGCCGACTGGTTTTGACAGTAAGGACGGATTTTGTGCTTGCGTGCCGGGTGATGAGTGTACATCCGTGAGCAATTCACTCAAACAACAATTGGCGAATCTAATTACGCCATGGCTGCTTAATCTTAACTTAACGTTGAGGTAAAGGCTTAAAGGGTTGAGTCCGCCAGCTGGCGGATTCCCCAGCCACATCCACCAGTGCCTCGTTCTTCCGGTGCTGATTTTGGGTGTCGACATGGTTGAACTAGTGGGTGCGAGGCTACTAAGCACCTGCGAAATTAAGTGGCTAAGCTGTGCGTTGGTATGTTGCCTACCGGCAAGCAGTCGAAAATTCAATCGGTAACTATGCATGTAGACGGTACATTTTTCCCTTATCTGGACGAGGGTTCGACTCCCTCCGGCTCCAC
>TARA_R110002012_G_scaffold93177_10_pt1 | contig 18060 bp, 13 predicted proteins | sample TARA_R110002012 | Tara Oceans TARA_R110002012 (sample SAMEA4396515) | marine metagenome | biome: Westerlies Biome; feature: [DCM] deep chlorophyll maximum layer (ENVO:01000326); material: water (ENVO:00002006), including particulate matter (ENVO:01000060) such as... | depth 40 m
TTGTCCTATATTAAAATAATATTGTCTACTAGAATTTGAAGCCATGTATATCCCTGTGGAACCACCTGGAAAATATGAACCAGTTGGCCAAGTATCTTCGTGTGATGTATAAGTACTTTCTCTTAAAAATTGATAGAAAAAAGGAATTTCTCCAGCGTATAAACCGGAACATAGACACGAACAAGAATCATTCCCACCTTCTAACCCTGAGGCTGATGAATTACCACCATCATAGGCAGTATTGTAATTACTTATGGTAAAATCACCCCCAACAACTCTGGGATAATTATATCCCGCAGCCCATGTTACCGCTCCTATTCTTTCTCCTCCGGTTGAAGGACCTGCTGCATTTCCTGGACATCCCATATTTTATATTTTATTAATCATTAGTTTCTACTACTATAGATAGTTGTTTAGTACATCCCTTATCATTTAATATGGTAAAGTTGTAAATACCTGCTGCAGGTCCATTTATATTTGTATAATTGCTAGGACAAAGATTGTCAAAGAAAATATTAGTGTATTGTCCATTTACTGGTAAAATAGTTTTAGATTCTGCCGTATTATTGTTGGTGATTGTATATTCAGAACTTAAAGTGTTAAACCCACCTATTTCTACCACCCCATCACAATCAAAACTATGAGACTTAATTCCATTAGCATTTGTCATGGTAACCGTGCTACATTTTTGAACATTGTTTATTATTAAATTAAGATTTTCTATTTCAGTACATCCACAATTACCGTTACAATCATTTAAAGAGGAATACATATTACTTTGTGCTAATAAACTACTATAACTAGATTCTCCACTATTTTCATTTATCCAACTACCCTGTGGTATTTCACTACAAACCCTATCCATACATTCAAATAATCTTTCTAACGGGGTGATGTTACTTACAGGTGGTATAGTAGGTGTCGGTAAAGGTGACATTGGTGTTTGTGGCCCTCCATATACTATTGCTGAACCTAAAGTAGTACTTTTCATACTATTACCACCAGCCATTCTTAATAACCCATTAGCTCGTTTACATTCATCTTCTGAACAATAAAGAGGACTATATTGATTACTTGTGATATAATGACCTGGATTTGATGGGTCGGGTATTAGATATAGGAAAAGATTTGCCTGGGTTCCGGAATTTGGTGGGAATGTCCCTCCTCCACCATCTAAGTAAGCTCTAATTGTCATACAATCCATTCCCATATGAAGTATCCAACAATCTAAATTTGGGTCTTCACTACAGTTACAAACTTCTTCTTCTTTACAACAATGATAATCTAGGTTATTGTGGTCTAACCCCATACTCATTGCTGAATAAGCGGTTGTCCCTCCACTGTAATCGATATAGTTAATGTCGTTTAAAGTGTAAGCTGTATACCAAGTAGATATGGTAGTTATTACCCCCGTACCTGATAATCCAACATTTACTACATTCCCCACACTTGGGTATGGATTTGTACCGTATTGTTTTAATACATTTAGTTGGCTAGTATAGGAATGTCCTGTAACCGCAAAAGGAGTATTTACCCAACTACTACTTAGTGTGTCATAAACATCCGGATTACTATCACCCCAAAATATCCAGTCTTGAGTTACAGAATCACACCCTATTGGGTCTCCTATATTAGGAGCAAGAACAGAAAAGTTTCCAAATGGGTTTGGTATTACCGGTGTATTAAAATACGGGATAGGCACACTTTTAGATATAAAGGTAGTTCCCCACGGATTTATTTGACTTAATGTTATAGTATATCCACTGCTTGGTGTGGCATATGTGTGGGTTGCCGTAACATTGAGTGGTGGTGTTAATTGTCCTGTATTACCATCACCCCAATCAATATCATAAGGAGCTATTCTTAAAAACTTTTTAAACTCTAAATCTGCAGTATTAAATATTGTAATAGTGTTATTATTTCCTGTATAAACAAAATTTACGAGAACATCTCTTTGGACAGCTAAACCATCAAATGGGGTGTACACCCCAATATCGTTAAAGTCTTGAGTAAGGAGAATTGGTACTGTAATTCCGGTTAAACATGGTACTGGGGGTGGAAGTGGGGCTGTAGAGGTTAAACTTCTCCATGACGCACATCTATAATCATTTCTAACTTTTGCTTTCCAGTACTCACATTTACCACCATTAATAAAAAAACAATTACTACAATTCTGTCCTGTAATTAAATTATTCTTTTTTTCAGACACATAAGATGGGGGCAATTGCATTGGTATCGCGTCCACTTGTCCTGGGTATAATCTTCTACTAATTTGTAACGAATGTCTTTCCATAAATTATAATGGGTTTATATATTCCCAAAACTCTATAGGTGTGTTTATGTCAGTTCCGACGCGTGTCCCTGCTAAATCTTCTATCCAATAAGTAAAATTATTTTTATCTAATTTTAATTTATAATACATATTATTAGAAGGGTTAAAACTTGTAGGGTTAGGTATTGTACTAGGGTCAACATTAGTAAATCTTGAGACTTCTCCATTTCTACCATTATAAAATTTTGTGGACATATAAAAAGTATTAAGGTTTAAATAGGTACTTTCTTTTAACCAATAAAAAAAATACCCTATACTATTATTATCCATATCAAAGTGATAACGAGGTATTGGAACATTACGTGCTGTATCTAATATTGTATTTAGACCAGTAGGGTCCATTATTGGAGGGTCGGGTACATTCATATCTAACGCTCCCCATTCTGTTGGTACGTTCCCTGGTGTTGTTCCTATAACAACATTTCTACAATCAGCGTCTATAGAACATAAATTAAGTCTAGTACCATTTACTGGACTTATAATATTAGACATATAAAATTTTTGTCTTGTCTTTACTGGGTTATCATAAAAATCTAACTTAAAAAAACTTTTTAATAAGTCGGAAGTATTTTCCGATAGTTCCGCATTAGTATAACCCTTAAAATTAAAACCAAAAGGTAGTGGTTGGAATGGTGAGGAAAACGGAAGAGTTGTTGGGTATGTTCCAGTAGCATCTTGAAAAAAATTAAACTGGTAAAATATATCAGGACTTTCTTCACTATTGTCGAATAAAGGAGCGTGTCTAAATCTAGTTACTTCAAAATCTTTAGTTGGGTTTACTAGTTGTCTAACTACATCATCCTCATACACTTTTATCAAATCTTCCCTACCAGTTTCGTCAAATGTAGTACCAAACCCTAGTTGGATTACCGGGTCTTTAGTGTTTATATTAAATGTAAATTTATTCACAGCCATCTATTAAAAAGTCATCTATTATCGTTGTTATTCCTGTAACTGACAGGTCTGATTCCATTCTTACTTGTTTTTGAACATAGAATGGAATAATTTTACTTGGGTATTGAGCATTATTCATAAATGGGTAATCTACACCATACCCTCCTTCTATAAATCCTATTTCCCATAAATCTCTCCACCTCCAAGTTTTTTCATTTTCCCAATATTCCGCCCAATCTGGTATATTTATAACTTCTTGTGGGTCTCCAAATTCAATATAGGTTGAAAACCTTCTAATTGGTACTTCATAGTGTGGTGTATAAATATAACCTTTAGCACCATCAATAGTGTCTTGTGACATCATAAAGACAGCGGGGTTCCAAGAAAACTGATGTTTTATTTCACTTATAACTCTTTCATATAACTCTTCAGAATTATATTCACAAAAATCTCCTCTGAGTAAGTCTCCAATTCTTAATTCTGTTCCTCTCATTAGACCAGTACCACCGGGTAAAACATCTACTATAGGGCCTGAAGGTTGTGGGTCTCCGATGTCCCCTCTTACAATATTCGGACCAACAGGTCCAAACGGTAAGGGTACTGCACTAGCATCTCCAACACCAGATATAGAAGTGTCCATAAAAGTAAGGGGGAAATTCCATTCCCATCCGTATTTAGGAGGGTAAAGAAAATAACCCAAATCGTTTCTTAAAAATACTGTTACGTATAAATTGGTGAGGGGACGTCCTAAATTATCTCTTAAAGTTTTTACATCTACATCTTGGTTAAAAGAATACAAATAAGACGGATAAGAGTTTTTAACGGAAACTCTACATGTACCTAAAGGAGTAACCCTATCAATCTGTTTAACATCGGGAAAAACCCCTTGTTCAAAACCACAATCATCTAGTACCGCATCACTAACTTTAGTTAATATTTTATTTACCCTAACATAGTATTGAGAAATACTTTCAGGGTTGGCTTTATTTGTTTGTCTTTTCATAGTACCCATTGCAAAATTGGGTAATGTACTAAATCCTACAACAGTTCCTTGGGGGAATAATAAATTAAATACAGTTTCTGAGGATTTTCGTGTTTCGTCCCCAATACTGTATACAGGAAAAGTATTATCTTTAAGTGTGTAGGTGGTTCCTTGACCATTGTCCATATTTAACACAACATATTCACCAGTACTTAACCCATGTGGTGCACCACAATAAAATCTAATCATGTCTCTCCCATTAAGTGTTATTTGTTGAGTATGAAAAGGAATTCCTTGATTAGCTAAAAAAGCCATTGCGTTAGAGGTGGGAGATTGTTCTGCTTGGTACCACATTCTTTGGTCACCCATACACTCTGATGGGTAAGTAAGATACATATTCCAATTAGTTGTAGTGGATAAAAATTCGTCTACATCTTTTCTTTTAAAATCAAATTCTTGAAATTGGGGGTACCCTGGCCATGGTGTTGCTGCGGTCCCTCCAGAAGTATGATAGTAGTAGAGTTGTTGAAATAGTAATGTTGTAAATCCACTTGAGCTTGAGGAGGTGTCTGTGTTTATAGCTACCCCACCATAGTCGTTATCAACATAGGGTGATATTTTACCATAAACCCTGTAGTTACTTATATTTTGTCTTTCTTCATTAAATCTTTCATTAATATTTAAATTTACTGTTCTATCTCCTTGTATTAATGGTCTAGAAGTGTCATTAAGTGAAACCTGAAAAGTTAAATCTTCCTCAGTTGCACCCGCAAACTTTTTACTTGGTATTACTTTTAATATGTTTTTTCTATTTCCCATAATCTAATCTAGTGGTGGCATATAACCATTAATAAATTTATCATAAGCGTTATTTCCTTGATATAAACCAAAATAAAAATGATAGAATCCAAAAGAAGCTTCATTTCCACTTGGGATACCGTATGGTATAGGTCCTGTTGCTGGTAAGATTATCGGTCCTGGTTGAGCTTTATTAGTTATAATTGACAGGGTTGAACCATCTTCCGCATCCCAATTATTATTTCTATCTCCAAAATTTACCCCAACATCTTTTTTCCATGGATAGTATGGGATTGTTTGGGAACGACTATAACCCGCAGGTCCTCCCATTAGTCTACTTCTTAAATCCATACTATCTACTTTCATTTCTTTATTTGCGTATGTATTATTAATGTCACCATCAATTATTGCTGGTGGTAATGGTCCGTAGTTGGGGTCTGTTGGGTAATAAAAAGGACTTTGGTACTTATGAACAGCCATTTCATTATTAAAAGCTATTGCTTGTGAAATATCACCATCTAGTAATCTAAATTGCCCACCTACTAAACCAGCACTACTAGCTTTTAATTTTCTTTGATTTCGAGTGGGAGCACCTCCGGAGGATGGAAAACTAAATGTTTGCCATGTCCTATTACCACCAAACCAATTATTAACCCCTGCAAATTGTATTTCACCCCAATTATAATTCATTAATTTTTGGTTGATAAAGTAATCTAGAATTCCTGCGGGAGATTGAGCTGAAGAAGATTGTAATTGGTCTATGAAAAAATCATTATCTAATTCACTATCACAGTCTATACATGAATTATTGGTAGTTAAATCTTCAAATGTTCCTAACTCTAATACTGTGGTTGGGTAATTAATTCCCTTATAAAATAACCTATAAGGTATCGTCGCTGACCCACCATTTTCTGGTTTTTCATAAGTAAAAGACCCCCCAGCTAAAGGGTTGTTTGGTTGGAATGTAGATGTTGTGGGATTATAAGGACAACCCCTATAATAATATTCATTAGTGTTTAATCCGTCATCAGGACCTACAATAACATCTCTACAAAAATAATCTGTAGTGGTTTCAGTAAGGGTGGAAGGGTCTGTACTTTTTATTTTTTTATTGTCAAATCTAAAATGATATAACGTACCTCTAATCCAAGAAGCCCAGAATCCCATATTAAATATTCCTTGACATAATCCATTATATATATTTTTCCTTACTCTCCATTCATTAAGACCAAAGAATATAACCGCAAGTCTAATTAATAGGAAAACCGCAATTGCTATGGTAAAACCATCTATAATAAGACCTAATAAAATACCACTTAATGCTGCTCCAACCCCAGGTATCCATGCGGCCGCAGCTCCAATTGCTATCATTGTCCATATAGCTGTTGTAAAAGAAGCTTCTAATCCAGACCCGTCATAACTAATAGTATAACATCCAGCCATACTGGTTTTATCTTCTCCATCATCTAAATCTTCACCATGTTCTTCACTATAGTATAATTTAGTACTTGCTTTTAATGCTGGAATTTGACAATTAGGGTCATCAACTAATGGACTACCTGACGATTCTTGAATGTCACCCGCACCCCAAATTCCTGGAAAATCCATATCAAAAAACGAACCACAATTACAATCTTCACATTCACTATATTTGGTTAGTGGTAATCTATACTTCATAGAAGTTACTGCCCCTACCAACATTTTTGTCATAGTTATCGCAATAGCCACCTGTATTAAAGCAAAAGCAAATGCACCTACCGCAGCTAAAATTGCACCTAGGGGAAGCATTGCTCCCAAACCAATCACAATATTTAATATTTGTGTCATCGCTATGGCCAAATCATTAACCGCGAATGCAATATACATTAAAAGACCATATGTTTCAAAAACTACCATTACCGCTAGAAGAATGTATGGTACAAATATGGATAAAACGGTTAAGAATAATGTTAGTTGGGTTATAAGAAAAATAAAAGAACCCCCTCTAAACCCATCATTTGCAGGAAATTCTCTTATACTTCCACTACAATCTACTTCTTTAGCTGGATTGGTACTTTTTATCCCTATAAAATCCCACCTATTTCTTTTAGCACCATATCCACTATGCATGGTACCCCTACCTGGAATTGAGGATTGAGTTATGTCGGCATCAAAAGGATTTTGACTATAGTCATTTCGGTAAAGGTCTATAAATTGACCTAAAGAATAAACTCGGTCTGGAAACATTTCATAAAAATAATCTTCTCCTAGAAATGCGGGTGAACTTAAGTAATTATCACATTTTGTTATGATATCTGCACCTAAATCGTGGGGATAATCTAATAAGTCCGTACTAAACTGATAACTACCAATAAAGTCGTTAGTATACTCTCTAATATTTGGTACTAAATATTTTCCTTTCCGTGTTCCTGCACCTGTTTCACTATCAAAACTTACCCTAAATCTATATTTACCTCTAGTTGGGACCCCAACAGCTGGATTGTCCGATATTTGTTGATTTCCAAATTCATCAGTATAGACATAATCTAAATTCATAGGAACTTTTGCTACAAATGAACCGGTCCCATCTATATTGTGAAGATTAATTTTTTCTAATTTTGGCCTACACGAACAATTAGGTCTCGATTCGTCATTTTCTTTAAATACCGTAAATCTAATCGCTTCTATTTTACCACTTCCGGTGGTTAATTTACAAACATCTCCTTGGTTTTTATCGGGACCACACTGCCACCCTAAACTACCGCTATTATCATCAGTAATAATACTACCCATAAATAAAGCGTTAGGTCTAAACTCAACATTTGAATCTCTTAGGTCAAAGTCGACTCTAGATATGCCTGAATTACACATTTCGTCATCACCCCAAAATGAAACGGATTCTACTGTTTTATTTTGAATTACTATTTGGGGTAGTGTATCTAAATTTTCTGATTCGTTGAATACCGCAGAGTTTTTAAATTTTTCTATGGACACACCTTGTGAAACAAAATCAAATGGTTTCATAGAGTAGCACCCAATATCACTTACATCTACTGACATGTGGATTTGGTGAATACCTAGTGGAACACCCCAAATCATATAATCACCATTTTCGTTAGTTTTTACAGTAAATTTATAGTATTTCTCAAATACTTCTAATTTAAGTGGATTAGATATAGTTTCTTCTGCTGTAAGAAAACTACCTGTTGGTGTGTGTCTATTGTGTTGTTTAATTGTAGGTAAAAGATTATATCTATACCCTTCTTCATTTTTATCTGTAACATCTTTAAACGGATACATTGCGGTTATTGCGTCATCCTGTTCATCTTCTGTGGTTAAAGGAATAAAAATAGAAAGTTTTGCATTTGGTACACCTAAGCCACTATTCGCGACCACTCTCCCCACAACAACTCCGTAATCTGCACACATTCGTGCATACACTTCTGATTGGGTCAATTTGAGACTCAAAATTTCTAAAAGGTCGAAGTCTTGCTGTAAGTTTACTTTTAAAAACTTATCTTCACCTACCTTTGTTCTTATTCTATATGATTTAGGCATACATTACTTTAACAGATAAATATTTGTTCTGTCAAAATTAAAAGTAATATACACTACCTATTTGTAAATCTAATTATGTTATGGATGGTTGAGATAAAGATTTAATCCTTATAGCGATATCTTTATTTGGTAACTTAACCTGAAATATCTGATTAGGTTGTGCAAATAACGTACCGTCAATTAAAGCTATTTCTTTTGTAGATGCGTTTTTATAAGGTTGTGATACTGTATTTTCGGAGTAATCACCACCTACTTTATTAATCAATCTAAGGTCTACTAAATTTATTACCCCTGGTTGGTTTACAATGTCTTTAGTTAGTTCACCGGTAAAAACATCTTTACCCATTTCTTTGTTATCTGGACTAAAAAAAGTAGTAGTTTTATCAATTATGTTAGTTATAATGTCTGCTTGGTTGTATCCTGGGTCTACGATTAGGTCCATTTCAACTGATAAATCAATGACTTCTGCTGATGTTACACTTATATAATCATTCAACATTCGATAATCAGATAAGTACTCTGCTATATTTTTCATCATTGTGGTACTAACTTTAGATGTTAGTGAACCATCTTCAGAATAAGATAATAGATTTATAAAAATTTTATTTTCTATCTCCATTACACCCACTTTTGCTGGTGCACCAAAAATACTAGGCATTGTTTGTATTCTAGAAACATAATCATTTACTGTTACCGCTCTTTGTTGCGCTGAAAAATTAAATGAAATGTAATTTCTTATTTCTTCCACACTAGGTTGGTTTGCTCCTCCAATTGCTGAAGTTACATTATTAACAGTTAAAGAATCTCGTACAGCGGAATTAATACTACTTATTGGACCATTAATTGCAAAATCTATACTTGCCACTGTATTAACACTATTAGGACCCACATTAGTTCCTTTACCACCACCTACACGATACTGAATAAAAATAGTTGTATTAGACTGTGGTGCTCTACCTAATGACAAATTATTCATATATTGATTTAAATCTAACTTATAACCTGTGGAGGCTAAATCGTCTAAAGAATCTTCAGCGGAACTACTTCCACCACCTAATGTCATAAAAAAGAAACCTTCTGGAGTATATTCCGTAATAAATCTTTGGTCGGTGTTTTGCCATTTACCTATTTTAATTCCTGGTTTATCTGACTTTTTAGTGGTGTCTTCTATGAATACCTTATCTTGTACTAAGGCTTCTACCTCATACCATTTATTTGTAGCATTAATAAAATCTGTATTTTTAGGTAAAGCTTGTATACTGGTTCCGTCTTTTTGCATTACCGCTGTAACCCCTAAAACATTTTTTTCAGGTAAGAAAACTTTAAGGAATGGTTTAACATCTGTGCTAGTTATAACTTTTTTAAATACTTTAGTTACTCCATTTACTACAACTTCTCTTTTAGTAATGGTGTAATTAATAACATTTCCATTTGAATCGAAATTAGGTGTTTTAGTTCTGTTTGGGAATCCCTTACTGTCATATGCACTTGCAAAGTCTACATCACTTACCAATTCAAAAACTTGACCTCCACCTTTAAATTGTGAATTTCTCCTTAATAATCCTAGATATCTAGTATTCTCTTTGTCACCCATAACTGGAACTGTAACTGAAAGGTCAACTACAGCTACTGAAGGTCTATTTCCTGGTATTTTAAGACCATAAGTTCTTGCTATATTAAATAATGACGACCTTTGTTGTGCATATTCTAATACGGTCTCTTGTAGACTCCTATCTATATGGTAGTTAAGATTATCACCAATTGCAGCATTTAAATCTAATAAAACAGAAAAGATTGAAGCGTCATTAGCATTTTGGATTAATTCTGGATACTGTTCTTTAACGTATTTTAGTAGGTCTGTTCTTAATCCGACAAAATCTCTTTCTGTGTATGATATTTTATTATTAGCCACTATAAATTAATTATTATAAAATCTTTAGTTTCAAACGCACTACTGGTAGTGGTGAAATCCACTCTTACTTTAGCTGTATATTCTTCTGCTGCAGCACCAGATACTCTATATACTCTATCATCATTTGTACTCACTAGAGTACCTTCAGTTTCTTCAGCTTCTTGAAGTGGTGTTACTTGTATATTATCAATCCTAAGATTAGGTATGTATTTGTCGACCTGTTCTCTAATTTCTGCTTCAATAGAATCAAAAGTTGGTGTGTCCATTGGTTCAAAAATGTATTCGTATAAACGAGTACCAAAATCAGGTAAAAAATACCTCATTCCTTTTCTAGTTAAGAGTAAGTGGATTAAATCTGCTTTAATCTCATCTTCTGGAGTTTCTGTTAAATCAAACATGTACCCCAGTCTACTCTTATTTAAAGGAAAATTTATCCCATATGTTCCGAATTCTGGCATTATAAGTTTTTTATATAAATACTTCTAAGATTAGTTTATTGTGGTATTCTTTATTATAGTATTACTATTACTTTTTATGTTAGTTGATTGGTAGGGACAGTGCCTACAATTACTACCACAACAATATCCTCTTTTTTTATGGTATTCTTCAGTCATAACCATTTTACCTTCTTCCCAGTAAAAATCTGTAGGTTCTAATTTTGGTTTTATAAATTCTTTATAATATAGTTCTTCAATCCAGTCGTCTTTTCTATTCATTATTACCCCTCAGTTTCACTCAATTCTTCTATTTTATTTAAGTCAACATCTACTTCACAAGTCCCACCAGCACACGCTAATTCACCAGTTAAATTTGTATTATCGTCTAATTCAACAACTTTAGACAAATCTATATCCTTCAATGATTTCATCATCTCATAATATTTTTCTTTAGTAATATCTTCAAACGGTGCTTGTGTATACGTCCCACCATTATAAGGTAAAACAGAAAGACCATTATAAGATTTTCTATTTTCCCACATCCACTCTCCTGCTGCATTCCATTCATGTCCTCTCAATGAAATTGTTGCGGAAACGTTGTGTGAGTTTGAGCCGTTTCTGTGACCTGCTTTTACCCATTCTGTAGCGACTTTTTTAACTCTTTCTAGTAGTTGGAAGGGTGACTCTGTCCTCATTATAGAACCTTCTGGTGCTTTTTGTGGTATACTAATTACCGCTGTATCGTGTGGTCTAAAGTATTCATCTTCTACCAATTCTGGATGGTTAATTAATAAGTAAGTGTAAATAGCTTCATTCTTACCAACCCTAACTCTTCTAATATAATAATCATTATGCCAAGCGTGAATACCTGATGAAGTTCCTAATGTTAATGAAGTTGTTCCTGCTGGTTTAACTGTTGTACATCTTGCTGATTGGTTTATCCCTATTAACTTTGAAACTCTTGTATTTTCTCTTTTTACTAAACTAGCCGCCTTTGACATATCATAGTTTAATACTTTTCCAGAACCAATTCCGGTCATTGAGACCCCTATTAAAGCGTCTCTTTCAGTTGTTTGTTGCCATATTTCTCTTAGATAGTGGAATGAGGTGTATCCCGCTTGTAGCGTACCTATAAATGCTGCCACTTTAACTCTTTCGTTTAAATCTTCTTGTGATTCTATGTTTGATACGTTTACCTCACATAAATTACAGAATTGGTTTGGTCTTAGTGCTATTTCGCAACAAGGGTTTGTTCCCCAGTCTTTATCATTATTTAAATAAATTCCTGGTTCTCCAGCTCCCGATAACTCCACCCTTTTCCAAAGGTCCATAAAAAATTCTTTTGTAATTTTATGTCTCATCAAACAAGCGGAATTATTTGCTCTACCTCTTTGTGGATTTAATTCCCACCAATTACCAGACTTACAACCAATCATTTGTTCATCATCAGCACTAAATAACGATATAAGTGCTGCACGGCGAATACCACCTGCCAATACCGCATCAGCGATATGACATACGATATCATGTACTTCAATAGTTGTTAGTTGTTCTCCATTTTCTTTTTGGTTTAATAGACCTTCAATTTTTACTAAACATTCTTTTAGTGGTTGAGGTCCTGGTGCTTTTCCACCTGATGTTATTAATCTTGCTCCTTTTGGTCTAATGTCTGAGTAATCAAATTCTACTCTACTTCCACCACCATTCATGTATGATTTCATAAGAACTTTTATAGAATCTGCCCATCCTTCAATCGAGTCTCCTATTAAAAATCTTTTTTTCCTTTTCTGGTATGGTTTTTGTATTACAGGTAATTTGTCTACGTGGTGTCTTTGCACTGAATATCCAACACCGGTACCACCTAATAATAAAAACATTGTTTCACTAAATGAATCAATATGTTCTATAGGTAGGTACGCACAGTTATAGATTCTGTTTGGAGAAATTTCAATTGGTTTACCCCCAAATTGCATACTCCTCATAGATGGTAATACTTTTTTATCATATACTAGTTTGTACTTTTCATTAATCTCATCCTTTAGTTTTGGATATTGTTTAATATGCATATTTTTATTCCTTGTTACTAATTCTTCCCATGTCTCACGTCTATTCATCTCCGGAATATACTTTGCGTATTTCATATAAACTGTAATGTCTGATAATATTTTATTAGATACTTCCATATTTTTAATTTTTTTAAGTTTAGTCGAAATTATTAATAATTTCTTAATTTAATTTATTGTATTGTTTGGTTTCTTCTTTCCATTGCTGCTCGTACTCTTTGAGCGTTTCTTACTTCTCTCTGATTTTCCAAGTCTAAGAGGGTTTGTGATTGTTCTGTATCGATTTCTAAATACTCATTATCAAATTTACAGTTTTCAAACACTATACCGTCTTTACCAATTCGAGATTTAGTAATGGCTATCGTAGCTAAGCCTAATTCTTTTTGTTGTAGACTTTTCGCAACTGATATAATTACGTGACCTACTTGGGCTTTTTTAATGGACCCACCCATCATGTCTGTTGTGACAATATCAGAACTTATTGAAGTTCTATTTCCCTGTGCTGCTGTCCATCCTGCAACATCAAGTTCGTTACACATACTTTCAAATCTTCTCATCACTGAACCTTCACCTTTCCATTCATCATTAAATACTCTATCAGGTAAAAGACAATCAATATAATCTAAAATTATTAAATCTATTTTATTGTCTTCTGCCATTAATTTTCTTACTCGATTTTTAATTTGGTTCATGTTCATAGTGTCAGAAGGTAATTTTTCCAATAATAATTTACCTCTTCCTTGATATTTTTCTAATTTTTCTAGTACTTCATCTTTTCTAGTTGCCTGTTCTTTAGAAGAGATTCCCGTCCAACAAGTTATGTGTTTTCTCTGGATAATTTTAGGGTTATCTTCAAAAAATATTTGTAGAACATTATACCCTAAATTATAAGCTGTGTTAGCTACTTTAGTTAATATAGTACTTTTTCCAACACCTGTTGGTGCTAAAAATACTCCTATTTCACCTTTTGCTAAACCACCATCTAAAAGATTATCTATACCTGTAATCCCTGTAGGTATTGGTTCTCTAAAATCATCTTGTAATACCTCTTCTAATCCACTAAAGACATCTAATAATGTCTGGTCTAACTCACCGACTTGAATTGCCTCTCTAATGTAGGCCTCACATTTGTCATAAGATTCAAAATCACCATCATCTAATATTTTATTAACTTTAGTTATAGCTTTTTTTAATTCTTGTTGTTTACAAAACTTTAAAGATTTTTCTTGTACCCATAGGTGGTCTTCATACCCTGTCTCTTTAATCTCCGCTATCATATCAAATACATTTTGTCTTGCCATTTCAGAAGTTACCTCTAACCTACTAATTTGGTCTAAGGCATCGAAAGATGGTGGTAAGTTATACTTGTCATGATACTCTTTTATCATCTGCATGATAAGTTTAAAATATTGGTTATCAAAATACCTTGCTTCCATAACATCTATGATGCTAGCAGCAAATTTTTTATCAAGAATTAATTGATTTAAAAGTTTTATTTGGAAGTTATATCCTAAATAACCAAAACTGTTTTTTCCGCTCATATTATAAATTTTTTACACATTAATAAATATAGTTAACTTCATCTTAGTACCTCAATTGGTGTCGATTTTCTAAGTGACAATGTGTCACTAAGGTCTGATAATATCTCCGGTATTAATGGTCTGATATCTACAGTGTATCTTACTCGGGTTGGGTACAGGTGAGACGGTAAAATAGTGGCAATTATGTTTTTTCCATTCTCTTTAATTTCAACCTCAAAAACTTCTTGTTCAGAGCCTTCTAGGTCTTGTTCTGACAAATTAACAACGTTAGTGTATTGGTTGTATTGGTCATATAAGTAATCTATACTCCTCTTTTTTAAGTAATGTTTTAATTTGTGTCTTATTGTATCTAGTTGGTCATAGAGTTCTACAGAGGTTAATGTTCTAGAATTATGTTTTCTAACATTAAAATATCTCTGACAAATAATATTTCCATTTATCTTTAATAAAAATTCAAATTTTGAGATTAGTCTTTTATCTATTTTATTTTCCATTTTTTTTCTTTTTAAAATTATACGTTTCTTTTTTTATTAACTCAATAAACGGTTCAAAAAAATCTAACCAGTCGTTGTCTTTTTGTGGTAAAAATTTATTGAGTCCGTCTCTTAGTGTCATTTCAATGACATTTTCTATTCTTCTATCGGTAGGGTCTAAAGGTAATTTAGAGATTAAAGTTATTTCTTCTTTCGCCTCTTTTGTTAAAAAAGGAATAGATAAATCTACTAGTCTTTTGTTAGTCTGGTAAAATTCTAACCCTCTTTCTCCACTTTTAGTAATACCCTCTAGAATATTAGTAATAGCTTTTTTATTTTTTGTTGTAGATTCTTTAAGTTTTTTACTTTTTTCTAAAACAAATTCTAAGTTTATTTCTTTTTCTCCTAATTCTGGAAATAAATTAAATAAAGTTTTTTCACCTAAATAACTTATCCCTTCTATATTGTCACTTTTATCACCAGTTAATAATTTAAATAAAACTATATTACTAACTGGAATACTTTTTTTTCCAATTTTTACCATACTATCATGACTAACATATTCTTTTTTTCTAGGTAGGTATTGGGTTACCTTTTTATTTATAAGTTGTATTAAATCTTTATCCGAACTAATAATAGTTTTTTCTTCTTTAGGTGTGATTTGACAATAGAATGCTATTCCATCATCTGCTTCACAATATTCAAACTGACATTGTCGGATAAATAATTCCTCTAAGTATTCAGAAATTCTATTCTTTTGTTCCATCATGGATTGGAATTTCTCGTCATCCATTCTTTTCTTTCTGTTTTCCTTATAAGCTGGATAAAGTTCTTTTCTAAAGTGATTACTTTTTGGTCCGTCCCAAAAAACAACTACTTTATCATAACTTTTTTCTAATAAATGTTTTTGTAATGTAATAATGAAATGGTATACTGCCCCTAAATGTTTATCTTTGTTATAAACATTTTTTACACCGTGAAAACCAATTTGTAATATACAATTGCCATCAACAACTAAAGTTTTCATATTTTATCATCTTTATAGGGTTAAAAATTCTTTTTAAAATAACTCTCCAGTATCTTCTACAGCTAAATTATAGTCTCCTTCTGAACCTATAAGTTTGCTCCAATACTCAGCGTTTTGTGTTTTGTAATCTAATACTGATTTTTTTTCTTCTGTTTGGTCTTTTCCTTTTAGAAACCCGTGTGGAGTTACTAATATTTTTCCGTCTTCATAACCTAAACCATTAACATGGTTCTTTAAGATAGATATTTTGGTTCTAGTAGCAAACTTAACTTTTCTCTTATCTTTAGTTGCTGTTATTTTACTTACACCAGCATTTTTTTGATTTCCGTATAGAAAAACTAGTGTTGAATTTAACCACAACGATTCACCACCCTTTGCTTTAATTTTAGGTTGGCTAAAAGGATTGTCCGCTAACTCTACCCATGGTTGGTTTACCACCACTAAAGTATTAGTACGGTTAGAAGTGTCTTTTCTACTTCCTGAAATTCTTTGATTTATTCCCATACCAATTTTATCAGCTAAAGCAGCTGCATTATGCATTTTTCCACCTTTACCTTCAAAAGTCATCTTACATGGTACAGAACCAACTGAATCCCACATAAATAATAAATCATATTCTATTTCACCTTTTTCTTGTGCGTCTATTAATTCATTAATATAGTCAGTAATTTGTTCTATATATTGGAAATCATTATTAAATAAGAAAAATCCGTCCCATTCTACCTCACCTGTTTTTGGGTCTACTGTACCTTCACAATCTAAGCCCATTAATTTAGCGTGGTCAAAATCCCATTTTTGTTCCGTAATAATAAAAACTGGTAAAATTCCTTTTCTTTGTGCATCTATTGCGGTTTTAACTAATCCTGTAGTTTTACCCGTGTCGGAATGACCTAAAAACATATTGATGTGTCCCATCGCTGGACCTGGAATGCCAGAAGCATCTAGGAAAGCATCACCTAAATCAAAAAATCTATCTTGTTTAAATGATGCTTTCTTAGAAAATTTTTCCTTTATATCCTTAAAACTTTTTTTCTTTATTGCCATAGTTTTATATTAAAATGGTAAATCTTCGTCCTGTGCTTGATTGGCCTGTGGGTCTACTGATGGTGAAACAACTTTTTCCATATCGATACTACCAGATTCACTATCCGCGTATACGTATTTCTTAAGATTACTATCCCATTCTGGAGTTTCACCTTTTGAAATTGCTTCTAAATATTCAATAGGTTTTTGTGCGTACACATCAGTCCATACTTCACTATTTCCTGTCCATTCTTGTACTTTAGATTCTTCAACACTTAATGGTGCTGGGTCATCCGCCATAATCATACTTACTGAGGTATATGTTCCATTCCCGTTCGGTGTTGGTACAGCTTTTAATATAAGACTTAAGTCTCTTCCTTCGGTAACGTTTGTTACGTCTCCTCTTTTTTGGAATAATGGAATTAATTTATCCATAATACCATCTCCTCTAAAATTGTGTTTGAATCTCCAAAATTTTACACCGTCTTCTTCATTGTTTCTATCTATAACTTTAACAATGTAGAATTTTCTAGAACGATATTGTCTTGCTAAATCTCTATCTTGTTGATTTCCTGTTAACTTTAAAGCATCCTCAACTTCATTTAAAGGACTTCTTTCACCTGAAGGACTCCCATCTGAGTTTTTACCTGGGTCATAAATTTTCATCCATTTTCCTTGTACTTGCATTTCATGGAACCATACTTCTTTAAAAGGTGATGTCCCATCTGCAGTAGGAAGTATTCTAACATTTGATTCACCGTCTGATTGTCCTTTTGGTAAATAAGCCGCGAAATACTTTTTTAATCTGTCTTCGTTACTAACGAATTTCTTTTTTTCTGAGCCAGGTTGTGAATTTTTTTCATACTGACTCAAGATTGCGTCTAAACTACTCATACTATTTTTCTTTTTTGATTAATAATTAATTTTATACATGTAATAGTACAATATATATTCAACTAAGTAAAGTACCATACATTTTATTTTCCTATTAAATATAGATAAAATTAAGGCATAAAAAAAAGCGAAAATCGCTTTTTTTTT
>TARA_R110002012_G_scaffold76873_2_pt1 | contig 18055 bp, 29 predicted proteins | sample TARA_R110002012 | Tara Oceans TARA_R110002012 (sample SAMEA4396515) | marine metagenome | biome: Westerlies Biome; feature: [DCM] deep chlorophyll maximum layer (ENVO:01000326); material: water (ENVO:00002006), including particulate matter (ENVO:01000060) such as... | depth 40 m
GCAGTATCGAGGTGCGTACGAAATTGGGACACACCGAGGAAAGAGGGCGCTGATTCAAACAGGCCCAGTGTCGGTGTTCCGTGACTACAACAGAGATAAGACTATCGACCGCCAAGGCCAGCCAGAGTCAGGCCTATTTGCCTGCAACCTACACCGAGCAGGTAAAGCATCTAAGTTTGTAAACCGCTGGTCGGCTGGATGCCAAGTGTGGGCAGAGGAAAAAGACTTCGAGGAGTTTCTTGATATCTGCTACAAGCAAGTGAAGTTTACAGGATTCAAAACGTTTACGTATACGCTAATGGACCAGTGGTGGTGATGGTGCCCCACTCTAGGTAAAGTAAGTTAATCTGTTTGAGGGATTCACTAACGTCACGCTGTATCGAGTGAGGCAGTTTCTTTTACCAGCTAATCGAGGTTGAGTCTAGGCGCTAAACTCGCCATCTTTGTCAGGCATGTCACAAAGCCCCCATAGCATACAGCCACGAGCGTTTTCATCACGAGGCGTAAATAACTCTATCTGCTTTCCGCCCCACGAAGTTTTAGACCACGCGATTACCTCGTCGATGGGCCAATAGGATTCGCCAGCCTCTCTGCTCTGAAAGAAAGTAGGCCGTGCATTCTCGGGGTTACGGGCTTGCGCTGCGTCGCCAAGTTCTTTCTCAAGGCTTCTTATTTGAACCAACCGCTGCTGACCGAAAGGGTCTTCTGCGACGGCCCGTATCTCAGCCTTTCGGCTATGGAGACAAGGAAAGCACCCGACTCGTGAGGCTGGTAATTCGTCACGTAAGTAGAGGCTGCACGGTGTAATGCCGTGTCGGGTATGTATGCCGATTACATCATCCACAATCCAATCAATAAGGGGTCGCCAAGTGGAGACATTCATTGGTCCCCCTTCATCCCACTCATCCATCTTGCTTCGACGGAAAGACTCTTGTGCTCTAATGCCCACCACGTTGACGGGATTATCAAACTGCTCCAAGAACTCGATGATAGGCACAACCTTTAACTCAGACGTGCAGAAGCGGTATTGGCGTGAAGCAAACATGCCTTTACCCTTCGCAAGGTCAGCCATTCCCCCAGGGTACTTCTTTGATTGCACCCTGTTAAGCTTGCCATTGCAGAGCGGATTAACCACCTCGTTCAAATAAAGATAGACTTCGGGGTGTTCCCACCCGGTGTCAGCGAACACGTAATGGACGGGGTTAGTTTTCTCTACCTCTTGCTCTTTTAAGTGCAGGATAACCGCCGTGCTGTCTTTACCGCCGCTAACGCTCACAACAAGAGGGCGACCACTTTCTTTAATTTCGTTTATCCGCATCCCAAATTCCTGCTCGATTTAGTTCTGACGCAATGCGTCTAGATAACTCTTTTTTCTTAGCTCTTGCTCTTATCTTTAATCCTATTAACAGGGTCAGTGTAAGAGCCAGCACAACTGCCGTTATCTTCATGGTGCCCCCTGATAAACTCTAGCACGCTGCTATCTTGTTTCGTAGGCCCCGCTTGCGCCCACCCCAGGAGGAAGGCGAGCGCAAGACTAGCGACAGCAAGAAACCCTGCAATCACCAGTTGTTAGAACCGCTGGAGCCACCGGAGCCTTGCCCCTGCTCGTCATCATTTGGCGCAAGACTGATAATATAATCAGGGTGAGCGTCGCTTTCTTTTCTATCGTTCTCTTGCAGGACAAGGCGGCGTCCGCCGAGCATGACGCCAAGAACGCCTTCGGCTTGGCCTGTCATAGTCCCAGGCTTCTTGCCCTTCCACATTGCTGCAATCTTTTCCCATCTCTGCTTTGCCATAGTATCTTCCTTAAAAAGTGAAATAAAGTTGACGCTAGCATTGTTTGAGCTTAGTATCAAGCACAGCTAACTTTTAGGAGATTTTTATGACAAGTTCATCACCAGGGTTACCACGCAAGGTTTGCATAGGTAGCTCCGAAATCAAAAGCCTTTTGGGCACTTGCACTCACAGGGGGCCGCACGACGTATGGGGCTCAAAGGTAACTGACGAGGAAGAGGTCTTTGCCAACGCTGAGTACATGGAGGTTGCGACGGTGCTGGAGTCTTCGTTCTTGAAGCTTACTGAGATGAAGTTGCAGCGCCAAGGCTTCGACATTATCATCAAGCCGGGGAAGACTGTTTATAAGGAAGTTGACGGCGTGAATCTTCGGGACACTGCCGATGGCTTCGCAGTGCCTTCTACGCGCCACCATAAGCCTTTGTACACGATTGAGACAAAAGCAGGCTACCGAGCTGACCGCGACTACTATGGCGAAGAGTGGACCGACGATGTTCACGAGGGCTATAAAGACCAGTGCATCTGGCATTGTGGGATGACGGGCGCTCCTGCCTGCGTCCTCAGCGTACAGTTTTTTCCCACTGAGTTTCCAAAAATCTACGTGATTAAGGAAGACCCTGAGCGCTTTGCGTTGCAGGTCAACACGGCTGTCTCATTCTGGAAAGACCATGTTGAAACAAATATTGCTCCGCCAACAGATGCGTCTACCGCTTGTTCACGACATCTTGCGAAGCTTGCTATGAATAGCGAGAACTTGAGAGATGCGTCACTTGATGAGCGCGCCTATGCCGAGGAGCTGGCGCAGCTTAAGAAGATTGAGAAAGCAAACAAGACGCGTATTTCGCTGCTTCAAAATCAATTGCGTGAAGCAACCGGCGAGTATCGCGGCATTGACTTTGGAGACGGTGCCAAGATTACGTTCTCCCCAGACAAAAACGGTAAGCGCCGTATGTCGTCATCCTTGAAAGCATTGGAGATATAAAATGACAGATATGGTAAAGGCAGCAGAGCTTGCCCTTGTGAACAATGACCTTGGTGCTCTTGACCCTGAAGCGCGGTTGGCTTTTCTTAGAAAGCTTTGCGAAAACATGGGGCTGAATCCCATGACACAGCCGTTCCAGTACATTCGCCTGAACGGGCAACTTAAGCTCTATGCAACGAAAGGTTGCGCTGACCAGCTTCGCAAGGTTCACGGCATCTCAATCGAGATTCTTCAGAACGAGCTTGTTGACGGGATGATCATGGTTCACGCCAGGGGCACAACGCCAGATGGAAGGACGGATGAGGACATCGCGGTCGTACCTATGCGCAAGGGCATGGACGGTGTGAACGATAGGATGAAGGCAATAACCAAAGCGAAGCGCCGGTTAACACTTTCTATCTGCGGCCTAGGTATGTTGGACGAGTCAGAGCTGGCAACAATACCAAGCCGAGCAATCGAGCAGGTTGCACCAACGCAAGAGGTACGCGCAGTTTTAGAGGCACCCGCAAAGAAGCGTAGCCAAGCCACTAACCGTAAACACTTCAAGAAGGCTGCTGACTCTTTTGCGGAATATAAGATTGAGCCCGACCGTGTTCTTGCTTACCTGGAAATCAAGAAGGCTGCTGACTTTGACGAAGAAGCCGCAAGCAAACTTCGAGCAGCATTCCAGCTTGTTTCAGCCGGTATGCCGCCAAAGGGCCTTGAGCCCATGGTCGCTTGCTCCGATGATCCACCACCACCTCCGGGTGATGAGATGGCTGGAGTAGAGTGATGTTAAGGTGGGCACTCTGGTTTACGCGCAATGGCTGGCCTGTATTCCCGGCACATGGGGTCCAAGAAGGTGCGGTTTGTACATGCCGCCATGGACCAGAGTGCTCATCGATTGGCAAACACCCCGCAACACGGCGGGGCTGGAAAGATGCTACCCTTGACCCCGAGCAGGTCAAGGCGTGGTTTGCTGATAACCCTAACTACAATCTTGCCCTGGCTTGCGGCAGCATCACAGTCCTCGACGTGGACGGCGAGAAAGGCCGTCAGAGCTTAGAAGAGCTGTTGGATAACGATAGGGCCGCATACTTACGAAAAACCCCTAGAGCACGCACTGGTGGCGGCGGGTGGCACTTATTCTTTCGGGGCGTAGAGGTGAAGAACTTGGTTGGCTTTAAGCCAGGGCTCGACATCCGCTCGCAAGGTGGGCACGTTATCCTGCCCCCATCTCTTCATGTGTCCGGTCAGCGATATGCCTTCGACCGATGCCCCACAAAGTTCAAGTTGCAAAAGTTTCCCCAGTGGCTTCACAAAATTGTCACTGAAGAGAAGCCAAGAGCACCGGCGGTGCCAATGCCTGCTATCGAATCAGGGAATTTTGACGACCTACCAATCATTGACGAATACAGGAACAACGCACTCAGCAGCTTATGTGGCAGACTCTTCAAACGAGGCCACACAGTTGATGAGGTTTCTGCGATGCTTCTAGCAATAAATGAAAACAAGTGCAGACCGCCGTTAGGCAGAACAGAAGTGGAAAAGATTGTTTGGTCTATTTCACGTTACCACTAAGGAGTTAGTTATGGCAGGAGAGCCACCTTTAGACCCGCCAGATTATGATGAAGGACCAGAGCCTACCGATGAGGAGTTTGCTCAGTGGAAGCTGAGGGACATGGATTACCTTGTCGAAGATGAAGATGTTGTTGAAGCGGTAGACACGGTTTTACGCCGGATTGGCCAGGACATTATTGATGGCAAGAAAACGTCTAAGGACGAAATTGCTAAAATACTCATTGATGCTGTTAACGTCTTCGCTAGTGAAGGTGACATGTGTGAGGTCGGTGAATGGCAGCAGGCCATGAGAGATAAGGCAAAGGAAGACTTTGTTGAGCCAGATGAGCCTGATTATGAGCCGTGTCATAGGTACTACGACGGTACTTAAAAGCAATGAAAAAGCGGCTAAGGTTTTTACGCCTTAGCCGCTTCGAGCTAACCTCCAGCAACAAGGACGAAGCCGGGATTAAGTTTACTATGGACTGAATTGCTGGAGACGTCAATGTCGAACGACCACAAAGAAAGAATCGAAAAAGCCATCGGTAACTTTTACCGGAAAAAACAAAAAGATGCGGGGAGTTTTAATGAAGCGTGGAAAGGTGCAGGTCCGAAAAGGAAAAAGCGAGCAAAGCCCGAGGTCCCGCTCGAGCGAGACGAGCAAGTCCAACTGGCAAAATACCTCGACGGGCTCAAGCTCCTCTGGTGCCACGTCCCAAATGAAGGACACGGCGGTTACGGAAAGCGAGCCCAAATCAAAGGGGCGAGGTTGCGTGCCGAAGGGCTTAAGGCGGGGGTATGTGACGCATTGGTCTTCGATCACTGTACGCTCACGTCAGACGGGAAAACCACGCAATATAATGGTTGCGCGATTGAACTCAAACGACAAAAAGGCGGGCGAGTAAGCGACGCGCAAAAGTATTGGATAGAAGAATTAAAAAATCGCGGCTGGTACGCTGCGGTTTGTAACGGGTTTTTAGAAGCCAAAGAGTTAATTGAAAGGTTGGGTTATGCAAAAAAGACCAGCGAATAAAGGGGTGAAGCGCTTGCGTCGGTGGATGCAGGATAACGATAAGAGCCAGTACGACCTGAGCCTTATGCTCGACGTGTCACCCGAGCACTTGTGCCGATTAATTGCAGGCCGGTTCAAACCGGGTTTAACGCTAGCTGTTAAGTTTGAAGAAGCCTGCAACATTCCTTGCCGCTCCTGGCTAGAACGGGTCTGACGGGCAGTCGGTCCACTCGGCTCGCAACTTAGACTGTATGTTAAAGAACGTGCCGTTGGACCGGCGAACTCCCTTGTACCCCAAGAGCCTTAATCGCTTAGCCATTCCCCGCGCAGAGCCGTGCCGTCTTCCTGTCGCAGAACAGAAATCTTTAAAATCACTAAACAGATAAGAAAGCGCGCTCTCTCCTGTCGAACAGCAAGCGAGCGTAAAGTCTTTTACCGGGTCACTGTCAGCGTGCCATTGTGCGATTGTCTCACGATGAGACGCTGGCAAAGTGAACGAACCGTGGCGAAGCAGCCTAGCAGCCCCTTCGAGTGCCCAGTGAACTATCGCCGCTTGCTCTTCTTTTAGTTCACTTAGAATCTCATCCTGACTTCTACGCTCTAGTGCATAGTCGTTCGTGAAAGAGCGGTTAAAGTCCATAATGAGAAAGCGCCGAAAGAACCCGTCAGAGTAATCTCCTGAGCCAATTGAGGGAAGAGCGTTAGCGCTGAAGATGTGACCGGCCCGAGGGATAAACGAGAACGGGGGCTGGTAAGGAAGACGACCCGAACATCTGTCGCCTGCGATAACAGACTTAAACATATCGCTTGACTCAAGCGCGTTGTATTCGGGAAGCTCCGCACAGATGTTTAACCGGGAGTCCCGAAGAGATGCGAGAGTATAGTCATGGTCCCATCTTTTGGGACTGGCGCTCGTTACCCGATTCTCTGGCCAGAGAGAGGATACCGCGTCCATCAACACAGACTTACCGTTGCCGCCCTTTCCGACAAGCAGTAAGCACCGGCTGTATGCCGTGCTCTTACCTGTAAGGCAACACCCGAGCCACTCCTGAATCGCTGCTATCTTTGAATCCTTATCGTCATCGTCACGCCACAACGAGCGCAAAAAGTTTAGCCAGTTGGTAGGCTCTGCTTTTGGGTCAATCTCAAAATCGTACGCCCATGTGCAAAGATTATCCGGCGAGTGTTCGAGCATCTCTGTTCCAAACTCATCGATAACCCAAAACCCGTTTTTGTCCGCAACACCCGAGGGCACTTTGTCAAAATACTTGTCGGCCCGAATCTCATGTAAGAGCAGTGTAGTCTCTGCTACTGCCCTGGCTTTAGCCAAGCCCACGGTCAGTCGTTTTGGCTTGTCTCCAGGCAACCAGAGCCCATCAAAGAGCAGTGCCATCGAGATTAGGTCGTTGTGTTCGACCCGATTCCAGACAGCCCCGTCAAAAATGTACAGACTCCCATCGCTTGACACGGCGCGTCCTTCCGGTGAAGACGACACGAGCGCATCGAGCAGCATGGCCGCTAGCAAAGGGTCTGACCCGAACTCGGGCGTATGGTGTTTTAGATATTCCTCAACACAGGTGGTTAGCTCATTCATTTAAATTTTATCCCCAGGGCCGCGCAGCCCCCCATTGAAATTGAATTACGACGCTACCCGAATTTCGCCTTATCGTAAATAATCCTCGGCGATAATTTTAACCGGGCCTGATTTTGCTAGATATATTTTGATGACGCCAGCGCACCTGTGAGCGCGTGGACTGCGTCAGCACCCTCCAGCTCAATGTCCATCACCTCTAAAAAAACGACACCGGTGCCATCAAGTTCGAGGTAGGCGGGGATGTCGGCTTGAGATGCAACGGAATTGACCAGGGCGACGAGCGCCCAAAGTTGGTCGGTGCGATGCTTTTCTACCAGTTCGTTAAGCCGCCCCTGGCGAATTTCGCGAAGTCTTTTTTCTTCTGTAATTTGCGCGTCAGTCTTTTTGCACGTTGCTTTGTTGTGGCCGTATAAACCACACCGGCTACACTTTCTTAATTTTGTCATAGTTAGCTCTCTTTCTTTGGTAGGGTCCAGTCAACCCACTGAGTTACGAACCCGCCATCTGACGGGCTCCAGTACCTAATCTGAATCCGAGTACCCGAATGGTTGGTGTCAATCCACTCAACGCGACCGTACTCGGGGTGCCATATCGTCGTTAACCCGCGTCGTTTTCTGCCCTTCATTTTTCCACCTTCATGATTGACCCGAACTTATCCCGCTCGCGTCCGTTGAAATAGAACAGCGCACCCGGTCCATTGCCGGCGGCGTCGCAACTTAGGACGACGTGCGACCCGTCATCGAACTCAAGCACTAGGGCGCGGCAGGTCCAGTTAAAGGTGAGTAGCTCCTCGTCAGTCTGATACCTGACCCGAACAATAGTACGACCCTCTAGCACCTCACGAGCTGGCGGATTTTTGGTGATGTTTTCAATGTGGCTTAGCATAGGATCTTTTTTTGCGACCCGCTTAAACGAGTGCAGCTCTATTTTCTTTGTCATTGACCCGAACCTTTCATTTGCTCGATAACCTTGCCGATGATTTCAGCTTGACGCATTGTGTTGAGTCCAGGGTAGGCGGCTTCCACCGCGTCCCGAATCTTTTGCCAGCGGGCCAAACCCGAACCGAGGTCCGGGCTTGTTAAGATAGGGTTGGCTTCCAGAATTTCCTTGGGTGTCATACAGCCACCTCCAGTACCCGGTCGGCTATCAAGCGGTCGGTTGCTTGGCTTGCAGTGTACATAACAACCCGGTCTTCCAACTCGTAGCACAGCGGGTCGGCGTAATGGTCCCACCGAGCGTAGAGTTCACGGGCTATCTCAACGACCCGTCGAAAAACGTTAGTTCGGTCGTTCGCATCAATCATGTTTTTTATCGTATGGTAATCCTTGCAGTCGGCGACCAAGTAATCCTCAAATAGTCGGGTCTTAGCTGCCCTTCTCTTCAGCTTGCGTTCGTGCACGCCCTCTAAAGCGTAAACGTCCTGAAACACGTAAGCGGGCAGGCGCTCCGTATGCTCAACCATAGGGCTCCACCCTCGACCCGAATAAAAGTCATTAAAAGTGGCGACCATCTTAAAACCAGTTGAGCGGTCGAATATTTCCACCTCGGTCCCGTATGGCTGGGGTTTCCGAACGGAATATCTTTTCTTTCTTTCCATAGTGTTGTCCTTGTTTAAGTTAACCCGATAATAATCCGGCCCGGGCGAGCTACTACCCGAGCCAGACTTTATGGAGTCAACCCTCTTGAGCGTCTAAGGCATTATGTACAGCAAGGACTCTGTACAACTCCTCTAGGCGCTTTAATGAGTACGGGTCGGGTTGACCCTCGCCAGCAAATTCGGCGACAAGTGAACGAAGTCTAGTCTGAATAAAACAAATAACAGAGCTGCGCGTCATGACTTTACCTCGCTTTCGTACCCGTCAAACCAGTTGACGTGCTCAGTTGTTGACCCGTCTTGATGTACTTTGGTCACCGCTTGCCGCGTATCGGGTCGCTGGCAATGGGCTTGGGCTTGCTCAAGTGTCAACCCGCGCTTAATGACGCGGTTTGAACCCTCGAACCTGAATCGGATAATTTTGTAAGTCATGATTATGTCCTTGTTACTCGTAGTGGGGTTGTTCTTGCGGGAAACTTTGGGGAAGGTTATCTTCCCAAATTTGGACGATGTACCGACCTTCACAACTCACGCTGGATAGCTCGGCTCGGGAGCCTTGCGGGTCATTGTAGAGACGGTCAACCCGCTCGCCTAAACGGTTCGAGTAATCACGTGCGGCGTCTAGGTCGGTAAACACCCGGGGGGATTCTCCGACAAGTTTCCCGAAAGTGTACCACTGACCACCCTCGGCACCTGAAAACCATGACCGGTCGCATAGGTATAGTCCGAGACGGTAAACGGCGGTCTTGTGCTTGCTTTCACCAGGGGATGTGGGGTGAGGACACCCGTGCTGCTTGTTAAGCCGGTACTCCCGGAGGGATGTCTGGTTGATATAACCTGTCATGATTTTTGTCCTTGTTAGTGGGAGTGTCATAAGCTCCATTGACCGCCCCGGGCACGACTCCGAGACGGTCTAGCAACACACAACACGGGAAACTTAGTAAGGCAGGTTAGAATAGGGAGTAAGCTTCACTAGCCCACCGCACTTAAGCACACCAACAAAACATTCAAGCTTAGGAGAATATTCCGGCGAATCTTTTAAGAGGTCGTCCACAATGCCAGCGGGGTAGTGAGTATAACCCGGCGACGCTTGCTCGTTTATTTGCTCGACTGATTCTAAGGACGACTCGAAAAACAGCTCAAACTTGATATCAATCCGCGTCGAGTTCCACTCAGTGAAGCTCCGGAGCGGTTCACAGTGCCAGCCGACCACTTGGTCATAGAAGCCCGAATCACCTAAGCTGTCGACCTTGTATAGTCGCCACGCGCCATAATTGCCCCGAGGGTCGCCGCCTAAGTGGGGCTCGACCGCCACATAGATATCGTCTGACCAAATATAATCGGCGCAGTCGTGCGGCGCGAAAACTTGCCATTGGAAGTCGTCGCTCAATTGTTGTTCGTGGTTGTACGTGTTTTCTAGTTGCCCTTGTGCCTGATAGGGTTGACCCTCTAAGCACCCGACAAGCTTCGCAATCCCATCTTCACAATTAGACAGCCAATCGCCTGGTTCTAGTCCGAAGGTTTCCACAAGGGGCGAGTCCAGCTCGATAGGGTCACCTAGTGTCACCTCTAAGAACTTCTCGGTGTCTAGGGAGGTACAGTCAAAATAGTTTAAGTCAACGTTAATCATTATCGGTGTCCTTGTTTAAGTTGTTAGCTCTAAATAACCGGCAAGCGCCCCGAGGTATTCCCGAGACACTTGGGGTGATTTCTAGCCGTAGACTACTTTACCGAATAGCGCCAGTTGTAGGAAAAAGTCGCCGGTATCAGCGTCCGAATTATCATTCATGACCCAGGCAAAATGCTCAGGGTATTCCACAGCTAACAAGCGAAGACCACGCTGAATCTTTGCAGTCGTTAGCGCGTAGAATCCTTTGGACGCATTGGCGCGCAAGTTGCTGTATCCGTTGTCTACGTCGTCGAAATAGGATTCGGGGACGTCGTAACGGTCACCGATAATGGGGTTGGGTTGTTCTTCGCCATCTTCATCAAACCAGGCACAAACCCAGTAGTTCTGACGCGCACACTCGAAAAGGTTCTCAAGTTGTTCGGCGGTGACTTCAAACTTAGCAGTAAATGAAACAGAATCTGACATAATATTATCCTTGTTAAAGAGGGTTCACTCTATAAGACCCAAAAGAGTCCTAAAATCTGACAAGTAAAATCGAATTATTTTAATTAGCACCAGTCCGACTCGATAGAATCACCGCATCCTTGGCACTCGATAGCGTCACAAGAGTTCAAAGTCCGGCAAGACTGGCAAGATATCCAACCACCGTTAGCGTCTACGCCTTCCGGCAACCACGAATAGAAACGGTCGTTATGCATCTTGATAACGCCAGGACGGGTCGGGAGGTCCAGTGTCTTAAGGAATGGTACAGGATAAGAGCGCTCGACTACCCATAATGAGTAGGCGTTACGACTCCAGACGGTAGCACGATTAGTTAATTGCACGATTAGTGTCCTTGGTTAAAGTTAGCTCTTATTGATACTCGTATCAGGTATTGATAGACGTATCAAGTAAATAATGTAGATAATGTAGATAGAAATAGCGAAAAAATGAACGACTGAAGATAATGATCGGCGATGTAGATAGACTTTAAGGCACTTTCTAAACAATATCAGGCACTTATGCGTATGGATGTTCTATATTCTTACTCTAAACATTTGAATTTTTTATAGAACACAATATTAAGCACTTAGAGCGCCAGACGGTATAGAAGAAAATAGTTTCGTGATGTGGTTCATTAGGATCACAGGTTCACTTATCTTCATTCACTTGACGAATGGTGCTTTATGGGGTGAAAGTGGGGTAACGTTGTCGCCTCTTGAGCATGTATGATTAAAGAATTAAGAGGCTTTTTATGTGCTCAAGGGGCTTAATCTATCCCGAATACATCCCGAATATGGTCCCGAATACCCGAAAATGAAGTCCTGAATGAGTTGCGAAAAACCGGAAAGAAAAACCAGGCGCGCGGATAGGTCCCGAATGAAGGCAAAAAAAAGCCCCGGACATTGCCGGGGCTCGATGGGGTAGGTGATTTAATCTAGATAAAGTCTAGCCCGGTAACTCGGTAGCAGTTGCCTAAGTTGTCTTCAACGTCTAGCGTTCCAAAGTCATGAACAGCAATAATCACGCACTCGCCTAAAATATGGTGGTCAATTGTTTGCCCTACTTTTGGTCTCATGACTGTCCTCCTACCAAATACATACCGGTTGAATCGGCGTAAATCGTCAAGCCCGAAGTAGGGCACGGCTCGCGAGTATCAGCAAAAACGAACTGCGATTCACCTTGACCGATACCACCGGTGATTTTGTCCGCCTTGCCACGCTGAATCATGTTGATAGTGATACGACGGCCATCGGTGCGAGGCGATACGTTAGGAACAAGAACACCGCGGGCATAGGCACAGACTTCGCGGTGTGCGCCGCCGTTAATCTTTCGTGCGCCCGTCATATTGACGTGAAGCACTGCGTCCTTGAGCATGAAAGCACCGTCATGCACTTCGGCTATCTTCTTAGGCTTAGTGGTGGGCGCAAAATCGCCGCTCTTGTTAGGTGACAAGCCGAGAATCCATACGAACTTGCGCGGGTTGCGCTTCGCAAGATTCAGATTACGGTGACAGGAGGTTTTCTTCATGTGACGGGTCCTTGTTAATGTTAGCTCTTACCTACCTGTACATCATATTGATACCGGCGTCAATAAATAAGTGCAAGAAATCACGCGCGCACGTGCACGCGCCCGCGCGCGGCCGGCCGTTCGCTGAATCGTCATTCAGTAAATAAAAATACACTGAAGCGGCATTCAGTTTATTTTGACCCTACCCGACCCCCGGAGTCGTTCCCCCCGTTTGGCTTAAATACCCTCACACTCACTCACCCCAGATTCACTTTTGACGCATCACGTCACAGCCTTTTCCTTGAACAGGTCTTCGGTGTATTCTACTGTAGTCTTGCGGTGTTGGGATGTAGCTCCTGCAAGCTACCCCCAAACTGACCTAGTCAGCTCCCAGCATCGCACCACCTTTTGGTGCCCTTTCGAGGGACGAGCACAGGAGTGCATAAATGAGCAGGAAAATATACAACGCCGGGAAACTCCAAGTCCGGTACGAAAAAGCCGCCTCTCAGGGTGCCGCTGGAAAACAAGACCGAGAAGAGCTTCTGGCGCAGGCCGACCAAGACATCGAAGACGAAGGTGCCTTTGTAGAAATCAATCGAGACGCCAACGAGCTAATCGATGTCCATGTTCTCCCCAGCCTGCACTCTATGATGGAAAATATGTACACCATCATTGACGCAGAAACCCGCAGACTAATGCGACAAACTGTGTCGGGTGGCGGCATGGATAAGGTCGATTCTCAGCACTTCGGTCAGCTAACTCGTAGCATCTGCCAACTGGCAAATCTTGAGCACGGGATTCGAGAGCAAAACCAGCTCGACCAAATCTCTGATGACGAACTTAAACGCCTGGCCGACATTGCCTACAAGAAATTAAAGGGAAAATCTAAATGAGCACACCTTATGCGACCCTTGCATACAATCCGATTAAAGATAACGACAAGCTCCCCGTGCTAGTTCGGCTGGCAAGCACCGCCGACTCGTCTCTGGTCTACAGCACTTGGCTTCGCAGTTACGCCGACCAAAACAAAGACCAGCACCGGGGCATTCTGTATAAAAGCCACCGAAAAATCATAAGAAATCTTATGGAAAAGTCGGTTACCGTTATGGCGGTGATGGATGACGACCCCAATCAGATTTTTGCGTGGATGTGCGGAATTAGGACCAAAACAGGGCCTCTTTTAGTGCATTACTGCTATGTTAAGGACGCTTTTCGCCGTCTAGGGCTCGCAAGCCTGCTGCTTAGGTACTTTGAACACCGTCAGGGGGAGCCGATTGTCTGTAGCCATAAGGGTTATGTGTATAAATCTCTCCGTGATAGGTATAATCTTTTCTATGTCCCACAGGTGCAAGAAACCCACGGGGTAGATAAGTTTGAGGATGGAAAATGGAAATTGTAGGATTTACGCTAAAACATGACTGCCGCCCAGTGTTTGACAAGATTGCAATCAATCTAAAAGCACCAAACCACAAAGGGTTTACCCTAAAATGGGGGCCAAACAAAAACGGCGTCATTGTAATCCATGAAAGACACGGGACTATGTATCTGCCCATGTCATCTATCTCTCATGTTGAAATTATCGAAGAAGAGAAGAAAAAGACTACCCGGAAACCCAGAAGCGTGAAGGCAAAGAGTAATGGGGAAATCACCGCCCAAGCATGACGCTCGGGCGCTTGTCCGAGAGTACATAAAAAGATTTGGTGATCCTGAAGCCTTGCAAGAGGACAAAGGAGTTGCCAAAGACCGGACTTATCGGTGGCAGGAAGATTTGTTTGAACAGCAAATTGCGTTCATCAATGACCCTGCCTCGTTTAAGACCGCGCTGTGCTCTCGGCGTGCAGGCAAAACTTACGCGGCCTGTTACTACCTCATTGAAACAGCATCTCGAAATCCAGACAGCATTTCGGCCTATATTGCCCTAACGCGCAACAGCGCCAAGCGTCTTATGTGGATGGAGCTTAAACGGGCCAACCGTAAGTACCATATCGGGATGCACTTTAATAACTCCGAACTTATTGCTACGCTCCCCAACCGAAGCCAACTTGTGCTGACGGGAGCAAACGATGAAGCTGATATTGATAAGTTGCGGGGTTCTGCTTACCACCTGGTTATTCTTGACGAAGCCGCAAGTTTCGGACGCCACCTTGAAGAGCTGGTGGAAGAAGTTCTTGAGCCTGCGCTAATTGACCACAACGGCACAATGGCCATGATTGGAACACCCAACGCTGCTTGCTCGGGGATGTTTCATAGGGCGTCAACCGATAAGGCCCAAGGTTACAGCAATCACCACTGGACCATCATGGAAAATCCGCACATTCCTCATGCCGAGCAGTGGCTCGAGCGCCGGATGAAACAAAAGCACTGGGACAAGAACCACCCTGTCTATATGCGGGAGTGGCAAGGAAAGTGGATACGCTCAAACGACTCTTTGATTTACAAGTACACCGAAGAGAAGAATTTCTACGTAGACATCCCTCACCACGAGCATGACTTTGATTTTATCCTTGGGGTGGATTTAGGTTATGAGGATGCCACAGCTTTCGTTATCGGTGCTTATTGCCCGGAGCTGCCGGATTTCTATATTGTTGAGTGCTACAAAGAAACCAAAATGATACCGGCCCAGATTGCTGAAAAAATCAAAGAGCTTGATTCACAGTATGATTTCACTATCATGGTCGCCGACACGGGGGGTCTTGGTAAGTCTATTGTGGAAGAATTTCGACATCGTTACGAGTTACCAATACGCGCAGCAGAAAAGCGTAACAAGGCGTCCTATATTGAACTGATGAACTCAGACCTACACTGCGGTTTTATAAAGGTCTTTGAAGGGTGCGAGTTACTAGATGAGTGGGATTTACTCCAGTGGGACGAAGACAGAAAAAAAGAAGATTCGCGTTTTGAGAATCACCTCTCGGATGCGTGTTTATATGCGTGGCGTGAGAGCAAGCATTACACGTACAAGCAAAAGGCTATTGCGCCAAAGCATGGAACTCCTGAGTATTATGATGCTCTAGAAGAACAGATCTGGTCAGACAAGGCCGAAGCAATCGATAAAGAAGACGGACAAGCATGGTGGGAAAATGAATGGACGCTGAACTAGAAGAAATAATTGAAGCCGCTAAGAAGCATGGTCTTAAGCGGTTACGGGTTGGTGATATCGAAGTAGAGCTATGGGACAAGCCCCAGATTCGACGCGCTCAGGTACAAGCAATTCCTGAAACGTCGAGCACAAAGGGTCTTTCCGAAGAAGAGCAATACTTTGAAGACTTATTTTATTCAGCAGGTGGTTAACTTGCGGGGAGTCTCAAAATGAAAAAGCTAGGGTATTGGTGGAACGAGCAAACAGAACCTCACGATCTTGTATTTGAGGTAGTTGAGCACTTAACGAACAATCAGGGTTACCACTCAACAAACAACATCAACCACGCACGCCTTTACGGCAACATAAGTTATCGCGATTTGGGAAGCGGTAACTTAGTCCAGCGAGCCAAGACAAGCGCAAAGAACCGAGTCACGCTAAACATCATTCAATCTATGTGTGATACCGTTACAGCTCGAGTTGCTAAAGCTAAACCTATGGCCACCTACTTAACAACTGGCGGCGACTGGGCAATGCAGCGAAAAGCTAAAAGCTTAACCAAGTTTACCGCAGGCCAGTTCTATGGTTCTGACATCTACAAGGTTGCCCCGAAGGTATTTTTAGACGCTTGCGTTTTTGGTACGGGCGTCATGAAAATACATGAGTATGACGGTGAAATTATATGCGAGCGCGTTTTTCCCGACGAAATTATTGTTGATGACCTAGAGGCTCGCAACGGCAACCCACGCCAGATGTTTCAGCGAAAGATTGTAGACAAACAAGTCCTAGCTTCGCTTTTCCCTGAGTTTGCAAAGCAAATTGAAGAAGCTTCCCCTCTGGAAGACGATGATTCTTTATACAGAGCCAGTGAGCAGATTGAATGCCTTGAAGCCTGGCACTTACCTAGCGCAAAAGGCGCAAAAGACGGTCGCCACGTTATCACGATTGAAAACGCAACCTTGCTTGATGATACTTGGGAGCGCGATGGCTTTCCGTTTGCATTTATTCACTGGACGAGCCGATTGCTTGGTTTTTGGGGACAGGGGCTCGCAGAACAGCTTACTGGCATTCAGGTAGAGATAAACCGCTTGCTGCGGAACATCCAACAGCAAATGCACCTCGCAACACCAAAGGTTTTCGTTGAAAGTGGCTCTAAAATCTCAAAAGCTCACATAAACAACGAAATTTGGGGCGTAATTGAGTATGCAGGCACTCCGCCGCAGTTTTTTGTCCCTAAAACCGTTTCCGGTGAGATATTTAGTCACTTAGACCGTCTATTCAACCGTGCATACGAAATCGCGGGTGTAAGTCAGCTTGCAGCGGGTGCAAAGAAGCCAGCGGGCCTAGAATCGGGCGTTGCGCTTCGAGAGTTTCAAGATATTGAGTCCGAGCGGTTTTTAATGGTCGCAAAAGCTTACGAGCAGTTATTTCTAGACGCAGCAGCTCAAATGATTGATATTGCGCGTGAAGTATCCGAAAGAGGCGATGAGCTTGAGGTTATTAGTCACGGCGACGATGATATCGAAAAGATTAAGTGGTCAGACATCGACTTAGACCGCGATGAGTATGTGATGAAGGTTTACCCAACCTCACTTTTACCTACAACGCCCGCGGCAAAGCTCCAGAAGGTTATCGAAATGCTGCAAGCTGGAATGATTTCACAGCAAGAGGCCAAAGCCTTGCTCGACTACCCTGACTTAGAGTCTGTAAACAGCATGGCAACGGCGTCACAAGAGCTGTTCAATATGATTATTGAGCGTATTCTTGAGAAGGGCATTTACCAGTCTCCGGAACCGTACATGAACTTGTCCATGGGTATTGGAATGATGCAATCTGCTTACTTGCGGGCCAAGATTAACCAAGTTCCCGAAACTCGGTTGGACTTGTTTAGACGATTTATCGAAGACTCCATTGGCATGCTTGCGAAGATGCAAGCAGCGGCGCAACCACAAGCACCGATGCCTATGGGGCCTATGGGGCCGGGACCAGACGCTCCCCAACAAGGAGCACCCCCGGCAGGAATGCCGGATGGAGTAGCGGCGGCTGAAATGGCTGCTGCGCCCATCCCAACAGCGTAACAACGCAAGAGGTTAATATGTCAGAAGAAGTTGTGCAGGAAGCGGCTGCTGAAGAAGCACCAAGTCAAGAATTAATGGAAGATGTAGCTGACGAGGCTGTTGAATCCGCCGAAGCTCCCGAGGCCCCCGAAGCCCCGCCGGAGCCCGAGCGCCCGGATTTTTCTCGGCAGTTTGCAGCCTTAGCCCGGAAAGAGCGGGCTTTAAGGCAAAAAGAGCAAGAGATGGCCAGCTTCTCAAAGCAGCGAGAGCAGTTTGAGGGGAACTCTACGCGCTTGGCTGATTTGCAAAAACTGGCAAAAGAAAACCCCGCAAAGCTTCTGGGTGAGCTGGGAATTAACTATGACGAGTTAACGCAGCAAGTCATTAATGAGGGTAACCCTACAGAAGAACAGAAGCTTCGTCGGCAAAACGAAATGCTTCAAGAGCGTATTCAAAAAATAGAGGATATCTATACGAAGCAGCGCGAAGAGACTGAGCAGTATCAGATAAAGGCTGCCCACACTCAGTTGGTTGACAACATTAAGAATTTCGTAGACGATAGTAATACCTTCGAGATGGTGCAGCACCACAACGCCTATTCTCTTGTTGGTGAGGTAATGCAACAGCATTACAACACAACGAAAGAAGTCATGGAGTATGGGCATGCCGCAAAGCTCGTTGAGGACCACTTTATGGCGGAAGCCGAGCGTTATTTAGGTAGCAAAAAGCTACAAGAACGATTTCGTGAGTTAGATAAACCACGCGAGTCAGAGACTCCAGAAGCC
>TARA_R110002012_G_scaffold23069_1_pt1 | contig 17981 bp, 4 predicted proteins | sample TARA_R110002012 | Tara Oceans TARA_R110002012 (sample SAMEA4396515) | marine metagenome | biome: Westerlies Biome; feature: [DCM] deep chlorophyll maximum layer (ENVO:01000326); material: water (ENVO:00002006), including particulate matter (ENVO:01000060) such as... | depth 40 m
TCTGAGATGCGTAAACAAATTGTTGCTGATTACAAAGAGAAATCTGAAAAAACCAGCAAAGAAGTTGCGGAACTAACTCAGCTTTAATTATTAATAAGAAAGGGGAGTGTGAACGGGGGCGTTGTTAACAAAAATTGTAGATAACACGTAAACGCACTACAACCCACATTCCCCCCTTTCTTTAATTTAAAAAATATGGAAGAACTAGATGTATTGCAATTGCCAGATACTGGTCCAATTGCATTAATAGATGCTGATAGTTTATTATATTACGAAATGGGTAAGCCAACATTAGAAGAGGCTATCCAAGGTATAAATAGTAGATTATTTCATATGCTACATATGTGTGGAACTAGCAGATTTGCTGGGTTTCTAACATTATCTAAATGTTTTAGATATAAAGTAGCAGAAACTAAATCTTACAAGTATAATAGAAAAGGAGGCTCTAAACCTCCTGTATTCTACGCTTTAAGAGAATATGTACAGCAAGAATGGCGGATGGAGCATGTCCCTGGACTAGAAGCAGACGACCTTGTTGCAGTACACTCAAAACCAAGTGGAACTGTTATATGCAGCCCTGATAAAGATGTATTATATCAAGTAGCGGGCACACATTTTAATTTTAGGACAAATGAATTTATAAAAACTTCAAAATTAGAAGCTAATAGATTTCTTTGGAAACAAACATTAATGGGTGATGCTACAGATGGTATAATTGGTATTCCTAAATTGGGACCAAAAACTGCAGATAAACTTTTAGGTAAAATAAAATCTGGTTTTGAGAAAATAGCTATTGAAAAATACGTAGAAAAATTTGGATACTATGAAGGAGTTTGTAAATTTACTGAAACATTCAAACTTGTACATATCTTAAAAACATACGATCAAGTCAAAAGTGCTATTAATGTGGACCTAGCTGGTTCACTTATTGTTAACGATATTAAACACTTAAATATTACTTATGGCAGTTAAATGTGACAAAATTATCTTAAACCCTACTAATGCTAGAACTATAAAAGTTACTGGTGGCACTAGGTCTATTAAGGTTCATAAGTATAAAGATAAAATAGTTTCTCTAGAGCTCCCTGATAATAAAATTATAGCCTTAGAGCAAACTATTTCTATTAAAAACAAAAGTTATAAAGTTAATATTATTAAACAAAATTTTGTTAGCGATATAATTTTATATGAACTTTTAGTAGCGGAGCGTACAAAATCAACATTATTTGCACTTCCTATGTTAGGAGGAGAACGTAAACTATATTTCTATGATAGCTTACTAGTTAATTGTTTTATAGGAGTCCCTGACCATGAAGGATGCATTGCATTACTTTATCGTTGGAGTAAAGATCCTTTATTTCATAAATTTGAAGAAGCAATTAAAGAGTTTAGTAATTATATAGATAGTTATGTTCCTGATAAAAATATGGAATTTATAATGTTTTTATTTGATGTTCCTAAAAGACACACAACTAATTACAAAAAATTTATAAACGGTGAGTATTCAAAACTAACAGCTAAATACAAAGAGAATATATTAAAGTTTCACGGAGTAGATATTACTAGCCAATTAGGGCAAATATTATTTAAAAGTGAAAAGAGAAAAATAATGCTAGAAAACACTTTAAATGTAAAATTAGATGATGATGCTGAATTATATAGTATTGTTGATGTTAATGAATTTTTTAATCCTAAATATTATTTATAATGACTTTTTCAGAAAAACTAGACACAAAGACTAAACAAATTACAGATCTATTAAAATCTAAAAACAAAGCCTATGGTAACAGCGCATTGGAACCAGCTAACATCTTCAGCCAAGCTGATGCAATTGACTCTCTCTCCGCAAGGATTGATGATAAGTTAATGCGTATCAAAAACAAAGGAATTTACGATGCAACTGAAGATACAGTATGCGACTTGGTTGGTTACTTGTTGCTGTTACTTATGGCTATTGAGGATAAAGATAAAGATGAATATGAAAGTTTTAAAGAAATTCTAAATATGGGAGGGCACGTTAATATAAACGGACGTCCTATAAATAGTGTTGAAGCTTTAGATAATCACTTTAAAAAATAGATGGTTTTAACGAGTTGCTGGGACTAACATTCCAGCATCGTTAAACTCTAGTATCCTATTCAATTGATTAAATCCAGGAACAAATTTTATTGTGTGGTAAAAGAAAGGACTTTTATCTCTTGGATTTGCTTGTATTATTCCTAATAACTCTCCCATTTCACTAATACCATTTGTACCAATTTTTGTTAAGTCTGAGAATAGACTTATCAATGGAAGACCCCCACGTAACATATTAGCCATATCAAGAGGATTTAACATAAATCCTAATTCTTGAGTTGTTCTGGTTAATATTAAATGTGCTTTTCTACTTGCCCAAGATTTTTGAGACCATCTTTCATCATCGGGCCCTACTCCTACTCCCATAGCCATTACAGCTGCCATTAATCCTAGTATAGCTCTAATTTCTGCTAATGTACGTCTTACAGATCTTTGACGCATTGCCAAAAATTGCTTTCTAGTAACATTTTTTGCGGGATCTCCGTCAGGCAAATTCTTTTTCCACTCTTCAAACGCAGCATCTAAAGATTCTGTTCTTTTTTCGTACCGTGCTTGATCTGCATCACTCCACTTATCTTTTTCTATTAATCTTAACCTTTCTGCTGGATTAGTTGTCCACTTTCTTAGCATAGCTAGATTTAACATAGCGTCTATTCCTCGTTCTGCACTACGTTTTAGTATTGAATTAAACCCTACTTCAGAAAGTATCATATTTTTTCTACTTTCCGATCCTTTTACAAATCCAAAATACCTACCTTCTTCTAATGCTTTTAAAGTACGATTGTACCCAATTGGCATAAATCTTTCTTCTGCTAGTTTAGGCATCCAACTTTTAAACTGCATCATAGCATCACCAATTAAAGATGTTTCTATTGCAGTAATATTCTGCTCATCCATAGAACCTTTTATTCCTCCCATTACTTCTTTTACTCTTAATCTAAAATCTTCATATGCATTCTGTGTAAGATTGTTTACAAGAATCTGCTCTTTATCATTTAAATTTTCTTGAAATGAGTCCCACATAGATTTTGTATCTGGTGGTAAATCTTCTAATCTTTCTAAGTTTCCTGTTTCAGGATCTACAGCATGATTCATAGCCATAGCTACAGTTACAATAGCATCCATGTTTTCATCTGCTGATCTTAATGGTAAGTATAAATGATTTAAATCTAATACTCCGGATATAGATTTCATAGATAAATTATTTGCTTTTTTCCATGTTAAGCCTTGTTGAAAAGGTTCAAAGAAATTAACAAATGCATTAAATGCTCTATTATTTGTTACTAGCATCTTTTGTGCTTTTCGCATTTGCTTTTTGTTATAATTAAACCCATCTATTGTTTCTATCCACATATTAATTCCACCTACAAGTCTTGCTGCTATAGCTGGTGCAATTGCAAAACCTAATACTTTTGCAGAATATATTGATTTAAGAGTTTTTATAGTCTTAATCATACTTACACCTCCAATTACTTTATCTTCTGTTTGTATTTTTTGTCCGTATAAATAGTATTTTAAGAATGTAGTATATAAATCTTTAGTAACATCATCTGTAATATCTGTAGTTACTTGCTCTCCACCTTCATAAACAATATTTCCAGTTCTAGGATCTGTAGTAGTATGTCCAAGTTCAGCTAAATAATCTGATAATGTTAACAAATTAGCTTCTATTTGTGACATATGACTATGATTGTACACACTGTTAGCTAACAAATACAATGATTGTCCTAAATCCATAGACTTTAAACTTGGATCTATTGCATTTTTAGAGTCTCTTAAAGGATTTATAAATAAAATAGGAATATTATTTATTCTATTACCATTTTCATCTGTAACATAATAAGTTTCTTCTTCTGAATGAACTAAAAATGAACTTGATATAGATTCAAACATTTCAGACATATTAAAACCTCTATTAACAACAGTGTCCATTACTCCATTTCTTCTATTAGCTATAAAAGTTCTATTAATATCTAATCCAGAGTCTCTTCTTAATTTTTGATTTAATTGTATATGATATTCATAAAAATTAAATGCTGCTGGATTTGCTTTTAATGTATTATATTTCTCACTAAAATGTTTTGACGGTTCTTTAGGCTCTAAATATTTAAAAGTATTTTTATTTAACCAAGCGCTATCATGTTTCCATACATTATTTTTTTCATCCCACTTTTTCATAGCACGATCTATCGCTTTCTCTTTTTTTGCCTCGATAATTTCATTTCCAGCTGCATCTGTAGTCTTATATGCCTCGTTATTTATAGTTTCTTGTGCTTCTATAAATTTCTTGTTTTCTAAAAACAGAGAGTATACACCTTCTCGAATCTTAAAATTATCTTTTATCCATTTTATATCTTCAGGTTTCCCACTCTCTTTTCTTTTTTCTAGTTCGTCTAAAAATTTATTATTGTATTTACCTATTAGTCCTCTTGATACTACTTTACCATTTTTAATAGTATCCTTAATCATAAGTTTATATGCATCTTCTTTAGACATGCCAGTCTCTTCTATAGCTTTTAAAAGTACTTGTATCTCTTCGTATATACCATCAGTAACGCCTTTTGTTTTATTAAAAGAATGTACAATTTCTCTATAAGCTGTTCTAAATATTGGATGATCTATTTGAGACATTTGCATAATCCATCTTGCCCTAAAACCTAGTTTTTTAGGTTTTACTTTTAAATTTTCATCATATTTCTCTCCTAATGTTATTGCTCTATTAAATAATCCTTGTTTTATAATTTCCCCGTGATTTCTAATAGTTTGAGCTGCCTTATTAAATGCAGCTTTTGTAGATAATGCTTCTCTTGGAGGTAAATCTTTTACTAGTTTATTTATATATTTTTGTGATTCTGCTACAATTACATCAAACATTGCTGCATCCTGTAATGCATTTCTTAATACAGTTGGAGATATAAAGTTAGGGTCTGACTCATCTATAATTCCTGCATATTCAGATACTATAGCAGCATTGTTACCAGCTTCTCTTAAAACATCTAATAGATCTTTATCTACAATTAATCTTTGTATTTGATCATTAAGGGTTTTTAAAGATCTCTTTGTCTTTGCTAAATCTATTCTCTTTCCTTTTATATTTCTTAACGACTCTTGTATTTTATCTCTTCGTTTTCTTAGCTTCTTTATAAGTTTATCTAGACCTTCTTCCCCGATTTTCTCACCTGCTACAGAAATTTGTCTTAAGAATTCATTTCCATATTCTCCTTTGTTACCCATATACAGTGCTTCAATTTTTTGACTAGGTGTGTAGTCCCCCTCTTTTGATTTAGGAGCATTAAATTGTACATGTACAGGTATGATACGCAGTTCTCTAAAATTATCTACATTAAATCTTTTCTTAAGCATATTTCTATATATACCAATTTGAGTATTCCATCCATCTATTTTAGCATCTGTAAATCCTTTTATTAGTTGCGCCTTGCTTCCTGGCTGAGTAACATAGTCATTATAAGGATTTATAAAATTTTTCCAGTCATATATTGCAACGCTACCATCAGAATATACTACTACCATGTCTATTGTACCCGCTTTGTCTTCTTTAGGGTCGTATATTTGTACTTCTGTTAAAATCTTAGCAGTTCCCTTAGAATCTATTTCAGTTTGTTTTTTATCTATAGCTTTTAGTACATCTCTAACTCCCGCTCTCATATTAACCCATGATGAATTTTTGTATACATTACCTCTATCAGGTAAAAGTTCAAATCCCGGTGTGTTATTTTTAATACTATCTAAGCTTCTTATTTTTTCTTTGTGGATATTATCTAACTGTATATTCTTAAAAGTTTTTCCAGATGCATAGTTTTCTACTATGTTTTGATATACGCCGTGCAGCATAGTCCCTTGATTCCTTGTAAATAAACTTCTTTCTGTAGAGTTTAATTGTAAAGGATCTTTTTTTAATATATCTCGTACAAAAGTAATAAAAGATCTATTGCTGTCATCTGTTGTACGATTTGTTACAGTTGTTTTTTCTCCAGTTTCAGGATCAGTGTATACATATCTTTCTAACTGCTCTCCTTCTGTAAATTCTTTTATAACTTCAAGTCCTGGTATATCGACCTTATCAATCATTTTCTTTCTAAGCGCTTTATGGTCAGCCTTAAAAGCATTTACAACTCTGTTTTGTTCTTTCCCACTTAAATCAGCCTGCTCATATATTTCATTACTTTGTATATCACTAGCAGCATTTTTATATTTATTCCCTTCTATATTTAGTAATTCAAATGCAGCATCATCAAAAGAAGTATTTAATCCAAACATCTTTTTTAATGTTTGCATAACTTTATCCATCCACCTACTAATTCTACCCATAGTAGATTTATCTTCCTCTACACTAAATTTATTTACTACCTTTTGAGCAATTACTTTAGCCATAGCTTCTTTTCTTAGCTTGTAATCATTTCCTTGGTAATCTTTTCTGTCTTTATAATCTTCTATAGTTTGAGCATATATATTATAGCTAGGAACACTATTATACATAGAATTAAATAGTGGACTTCCTGTTTTTTCTAATATCTCTACTAAAAAATGCGCTGCTTCTTCAGGGAGTGTTGTTATATCAGCTTTTCCATTTGCAACTTCTACTACTTTTCTAAGCATATCAGAAATAGCTATAGACGACATTGGATTTCCGTCCCTGTCTGTTACCTGGTCAACTACTTTTAAATTAACTCCTATTTGAGATAGAAAGTTTTTCATTGCAAGGTCTAATTTTTCTATTTTTTTAGATTCTTCTTCAACAGGAAGAAGACTCAGCGCCTTTTCTAATGATATTTCTTTCATATCAGGTACTATTTGTGGCATATTCCCTACAACAAATTGTATTGTAGGTTCGTTATTAGCATCTAAATCTAAAGGAGTTTTTTCTAATGCTTGAAAAGATTTTGTTTGTGTTCTTACATAATTATCATATGCAGTATCCCCATTTCCTACTAACTCTTTTAGATCTTGCCATAATATAGATGGAGCACCATTATCTGCTAATACATTAATTATATTATTGCTTGAATTATATGTTACTTTACACGCCATAGTTATTTACACTTATTTTTCTTTTTAATATCTGCAATTTCTTTAGCATTTTCAAAGGTTACATTTATAGAATTCTTTGTATTAGCATTTATAAATTGGTCCCTACTCTTATGCGCTTTAGATCTCGCAGCTTTATTTGTTACTTGAATGTATTTTTTACCTCTTGTAACTATTGTATTCCCATTAGATTTTAATCTGTTAGCAATCATTCTAAACTCAGCCTTAAATTCTTCAGGATACGTAGCTTCTAACCCATTAAAAGATTGTACTCCTATTATTTTTATACTAGGATTCTCTCTTTGCACAGCTAATGCTGCTCTAGCGGCTATCATACCACTTCCAGGCATTAATGGTATTATAAATGTTTGATTACCTTTTTCTGCTTCTTCTAAAATTTTTGCTGCATAATCATTATACAATTCTCTTCCTATTGCTCCTCCTGTTGGATCTTTAGATACAAATCCTCCAAGCTTATCTATTGATATTGTATTAAAAGATACAGCTGTTTTTGGATCTATATTACTGTTAGTATTTTCTAGTACTGCAGGAGTACCAACATCAAATAAATCTAGTTTCCAATTAGAATTAGATAACCATTTTTGTGATATAGGATATATATTTCCATTTATGGCTTTTACTAATGCATCCCATCCTCCGCTAAAACCTAATCTATTCGCAAAGTTAGCCTTTTTTTCATTAGTATTCAAATCCTTTACTTGTATCTGTCCTTTATTAGCTATTGGAATAGTAGTGCCATCTTCTAGCTCGTATCTTTGAGTTCGTAATGCTCCTTTGTTTGCAGCTATAATTTTTATTCTACCATCTCGTAATCCATTCTGCACATTTGTTGTATAACCCCCTGGTAATGGGTCTTTTTCATTTGCCCTTAGTTGTGCTAAACCTGTGTTCAATGTAGTATTTTTATCTAATACAGATGATTCTTGTACTGGTGGGTATTCTTTTAAGAATCTACCATTACCCATTTTATCAACTTCAACCCAATGATAATCAAATCTTTTTACTACACCATCTCTCATTACTTCATTTTTACTTTCCTTTTTAAATAAGACAATTTTTTTAGGCAATGTTCTACCTTTTGCTATTCTTTCTTTTCTTTCTTTAGGATCTGTAATTACTTCTCTAGATATAGATACAAAAGGGAATTTATTAAATGCATGCCCAGGAGGTATATTAGGAAATTGTTTTCCTTTATATACTCTAGTAAAATTACGAGGTAATCTAGGTACTATTCTTGCGTTTTCTGCATTGTTTTTCCAGAAATTATCTCCAAAGTTATTTAAATTAGGTAATATATTACGATTCCTTAGTATTTTAATAACTTCTACAGCTCTTGCAGCATATATATCATTAGGTATTATACTTAAGAAAGATTGTGGTGTTGTAGATATACCTGATTGTAGTATAGCAAAGTCTATTAAATCATTCTGCACTGTTACCGGCAGTTCCATAAACGCGTCATATAATACATTACTTTCGTATGTACTTAATATTTTAGACATGTATTGTAAATTGTTTGTATCATTTACATCTTTAGTTATAATAGGTATTAATCCTTCTATAAATGGATTTTTTTTCATTCTAGGGTCTTGCTGTAGCTTTTGTAATCTTACAGGCAGACTATTAGGTCCCATAAACAACTCATCTATTCTATTATATATAGATCCAATATTTACACGTTTACCAGATGCATCAGTAGTTCTCATTAAACCTTGTAATGCTGCAGTAATAAAATCATTTTCTGCTTCTCTCATTCCATATATTCTATCTTTTTCTGGATAAATTATATTTTGATTTGAAAATACACTTTTAATATTTTCTAAAGGTGTTGTATTTTTTAACTGACTAGTTATAAAAAACATATTAAACATACTCTTAGACTCTGCGGTAGTTTCTCTAAACGCCCCTACATGTGTTAATTCGTATATTTTATGTGCATTACCAAAATAACCTGATTCCATTATGTCAGCTTCTTTAGCTAGCATTAAATCTGTATGATGTCTTCCTTTAGAAGGATTAGTATCAAATGATTGTGCATTTGTTAAAATACTTAATTTGCTACCTATTGCATCGTATTGTAAAAAGTCTCGCAGTATTTGTAATTGATCTGCAGCTTGTTGTGCATTCATATTAGATCTATTTACACCTACCATAGACTCTAATTGATTTAATGTAAACATTGTTCTAGTAGGTAATGCTTTTCCATTTAATTTTTCAGTATACTGCTGAGATATATAATCTTTAACTTTACGTTTAGATATATTAGCGCCTTTTATTTCTAAGAATTTACTACCACTATTTTTTAATGTAGTAAAATAATCTCTTATTATAGGCTGATTTAAAAATGTAAATATTTTATCAGTAGGGACTCCTGCTCGAATTAAAAAGAACATTGCATTAGTAGCTTCTGGTACAGCATTTAAATCAAATATAAATGGATCATCTGCTACATCTACATATGCATTTACAAGTTCAGACATTGTACCAGTTATAAGTTCATTTGAACTTTGTCCTCTTTCATTTATTGCATATTGTCTAGATAAACTTATTTCACCTCCATTACTAGATGCATCAAATCCTGCAAAGTTTATACTAGGACGGTATTGTTCTGTTCCTGTTTCTATTACAGTATTAGCAGGTATAAACAATCCTGCCTGTTGAGCTTTAACTACATGCGTAGAGTTTACAGCGGCTATTCCCAGGCCTGCTTGTCCTGACCAGAAAGATGTCCCTATTTTTAATACGTGTGCTAAGGATATTAATTCTGCATAATTTGGAGTACCTGGGTCTAATTTTGGATTGAGTTCTCTTAGCCGTGTAACATGGGTTTTTAACATATCTACTCCAATAGGAGATAGCAATTGCTCGTAAGAGTTAGAGTCTTCTAATATCATTTTAGATATATCCATTACTCTATTTTGTATAGCTCCTTTGTCATTTAACTGTTCAATAGTTTTTTCTTTATTTTCTCTTTTAAACTCTGTAAATGTAGGTATCTCTTTTATTTTCTTTTTTAACTCTTTGTACTGATCTGCCACAGAGTCTAATCTTTTATCTTCAGATAAATTTTTATCTGCATTAAAAGTATCTTCAAGAACTTTCATCTCTTCGTCACTAAATGCTTTATCTGCAAATATTGCTACCATTAGTCTATCTACGGCATCATCAAGTTTAGTGTATTTATCTTCTTTTTTATAACGTTTAGCTTCATTTAACTCTCTTTCTAAATCTTTTACAAAATTTAAAGTAGGTCCGTATTTATTATCATAAAACTTTTTTAAAGTTTCTTCAGTTGCATAGCCATTTTCATTAACATTTCCAGTAATGTATTTTCTTTTTGTTATTTTACCTCTCCCGTCAATTCTGTATGCAGGGAAATATAATGTTAGTTTATCAATATCAAAGTCAGATCCAGATTTAGTTACTAGTTCTGCTGGTACTACAATTTGTGAGCCTGATTTTTCAGGTAAGAATCCTTTTACTTTTATAAACTCTATAGAGTGCAGCCCATCAGTAGGGATACGGAATCCTATAACCTCTAGTAAAGATTGATCTCCTACCTTTTCTCCTTGCTTATTATATATACCATCAGGTCTTATTTCCATATCAACTCCAAAATACTCTTTAAAGTAATGTGGCATTAAAACTTCCATTCCTAATGTTCTTGATGATTCTACACCAGCATCTTCTTTTCTATAGAATTTTAATGGACTACCTATATTATACTGTTTTCCAGCTTTTTGTTTAACTGCTCTAACTGTTGTTTCAAAACCAGTAGCTGCAGTTTGTACTCGTAGATCTCCGTTAAACTTTTGTTTTATTGCATTATTACCAATAATAGAAAATAGTAAACTTTCTATTCTATCTTTATTAACTAGTATATCAAATACTGCTTCAGATTGATTTTGATTTAATAAAAAATTAACACCTGCTGCAATGTTTTCTGGCCATTGTCTGCTAGCTATTTCTTCTTGTATAAATTCTGTAAATTTACTTAAATCTCCATTTTTAAGTTTGTATGCGTTACCTTCTTGTATTAAATTAAATCTATCTAATATTCTGTTTCTAGACCTGTTTACTAGTTCAGAGTGTAATCTTTTGTATTCTTGTGTTTTTTGATAAACTGGAGACTCGTTATTTTTTTGCTCTTCTGATAACAAGTTCCATTCATTAATTCCATTATCATAATCTACAGGTACTCCTCCATTATACATGTTAGCTAATAAGTGTGTACGTGCTTGTGTACCTACAGTTGATGTAGTTTTAGGTTTTGGAGATATATCTACTTGTATACCCATATATTTAAAATCAAGAATAGATCTTAAATTTGGTTCTATTTTAGCTATACTACCATCTTTATTATAGAAATTAGGTGCTTTACCGTTCTTACCTACTCTATGTCCTACTTTAACACCTGTTGGGAATATTTTAATATCTGTTTGAGTATTGTTCATATCCTCTATAAGATCTGCTAGCTGTGTACGTTCTCCGTTTACAGTTGCCATTTGCGGGAATATAGGCGCTAAAGATAACTTCATAAAGTATGGAGCATATATAGGATTATTTGTAATCTGTGGCCCAAAGTACTGAGGTTTTAAAACAGGGAATGTTTCAAATAAAGTTTTTGATGGTACTGCCGCATCAGGATTACTCATTATTTCTTGGAATAAATCCTCTTGAGCTTGGCTCCAATCGCCTACTCTTATTAAAAACTCTCTGTAAAAGTCCATAGAAGCATATGCTTGTGCATCAGCTTCTTCTATATTTGTATACTTATCAGCTTTTTGTTTTCCTAAGTACCTTACTAATTCGTTGTAATATACAGCATCTACTGTAGTTACAGGATCTGCACTTACTGATACATTAAATGTGCCATTTGCTTCTTTGCCGTCCCATCTACGGAATTCAGGCTGGTTAAGCCAATTATCTATTGCATTATCTACTCTAGCAAATTTCTTTGTACCTATTAATCCTTTTGTTCTTTTATACAATGCTTTATAAAAAGCTGGATCTCCAAATAAAACTTTTAATTGTTCATTATGCCCTATAAATGTACGTAATGCTATTGTTTCTGCTATTTTATTTACTTGGTTTTGAGACAAAGTTTTAGGTGCGGGTCCATCTAAATTAAATAGTTTTTGTAATAGCTGTGGATCTAAACCATTATTAGTGAAACTTACCTCTTCTATAATTCTATTTTTATGTAGCAGTTCTCTAATAGTTTTAGCTTCTTGCTTTAAATAATTTCTAGTTAATCCTGCTACATAGTCCCCGTTAGACTTCATAAACTCATCAACATTCATAGTACCATTTAAAGCTTTAGTTAAGTCTTCTTTAAATAATTTATGCTGCTTAGTTTCACTTGGTATATTTACAATAGAGTTAAAAACTCTTAATCCTTGACTTTCATTTCTAAAATAAGCTATATCCGATCCTATACCATCAGCATTTAAATTTTTAGCTAATTGTAATTCATCTTTAAAATATCCTTTATATATTTTATTTGCTTTTAAAATACTAGAAGGTGTAGATTCTGGAAGAGTTATTCCGTATTCTGTTTTACCATCAGCTGTTCTTAAAAGAGATGAAATTGGATTTTTCTGAAGTAAAGAGTTAGCCATAATAGCTAGCCTGTCTCCTGGGCTTAGTTTAGATGTTAAAGACCCTTGCTTAGAGTTTCTAGTATCTAATCCTTGTATAACATTTATAGAAGTTTGGCCTCCTTGTTGAGAGTGTTTTATTAAAAGAGAATTTAATGCATGTGGATTTCCTTCTAAATGTCTAGGTAATATTCCTTTATTTAAATCAGAAAGTACCATACTCATATAATTATGTAATGTAATACCATATACTGGTCTTCCTTCTGGTGTAAAATGCTTTAACTCTACAACTGTATCATTGTATAATAATTCTGCTTCTATCAGTTTTCCTAACTTTGTAGTTATATTTAAATGATCTCTACTAAATAAATCTGAATCTTTTGTATTATCGTCTAACTGATTTATAATCCACGAGAATGTATCTGTTAAAATAGCAGGTAAACTTTCATCATCTAGCTTATTATTACTATTTAATAAAGCATCTGGATTACTAAATGTAATACCCATAGCATTATAAAAATCTATTAAAGCAGGGCCTTGAATTTCTTTAAGTTTTTTAGGATTGTTTTGTAAATCTCGTATAGATAATTTTACACCTAAGCTTTTAATAGGTATTTTATAATCTAAATCAAGAACATTTATACCATCTTCTTGTTTAAGCATGGTACCTATTTTAGACATTAGATTACTTTTCCATTGTCTACCTATAACATTATTAATCTGTTGTTTATTAGAATCTATAGGATGGAAGTTTCCTCTTTCATCTATTAAATAAGTTATAAATTTATTTTTAGTAGTTGTAAACTCTTGTGCAAATAAATTGTGTGCCTTAAGTTCATTGTAAGACATAGTCCCTGTGTTACCTACATCTCCTAGTCTTTTTAGTAACTCTGTAATATAAGGACGTCCAGGTTCTAATCCTTTTAATATTTCAACCTGTTGACTTATAGTAGTTGTATTTGTTAACTTTTCTTTTAAAAAGTTCATAGTTTTAGTATACTCTACTACAGATGGTAATCCTGTAATTTGGCTTCTTTCTCCGGGTAAAGTCCCTACCATTAATTTAATTAAAGGATTTGCATTAGTTACAGTAGAAAAATTAAAAGAATCTAATATATTATATACATCTTTAGATCTATCCTGCTCTAAAGCTATATCATCCATCTCTATATTATAATCTAAACCAAACTGCATTATAAAGTTTCTATGCTGTCTAAACATATATCTAGAATTATCTTGTATGTACTTTAAGTCATTTACTAAATTAGTATATAATGGAGTATTACCTTTTCTTTTAGCAATTGCAGCTAATTGATATAAATCTTTTTTAAGTTCTTTTAATGCTTCTGTGTACTTTAATTTTAAAGTTCTACTAAACTCCTGTTTACGTTCAGGGTCTGTTAGTAGTTCTATGTCTGCGCTAGTTATAGGGTTATCATTAAATAATTGTCTTCCTAAATACATAGACATATTATTCATTAACTCAACAGAATCTGTTGCAGATTTACCTTCTAGTATAGCCATTTCTGCTACTGCGTCTAAATCATTTCTAGTATCCGGTTTAGACTCTGCATATTTACCTGCATTAATGTTTTCAAATAATCTTTGAACTTCTGCCATAGATGGATCAGACTGTAATGTATTACTTAATCCAAAATGTGTTCTTAAAAAGTTTTTAATTAAATCAAAAATTCTTTTAAAGAAACCTTTTTCTGCAGTTTCATATTTTGTTAAGTCACGTGTACTATTACTTAATATGTATTTTCTAAACTCTTCTGCTAGCCATTCTTCTGCTTGTTTATTTGTAAAATCTTTAAAAGATTTCATTTCTTTTCCAAATCCTGGTCTACCTTTACCTTTTAAACCTTTAACAGCTGTGTACATGCTTTCTCTAGACTCTTTAGGAAGCACATATAAAGATACTTGATGAAATGTTTCATGATAAGCTACACCTCCTGGACCTATAGTAGACACAAGAGTCTTACCATGGCCCAATACACGACCATAACTTCTTCTATTATTTCTATTAATAACGCCTACAACCTTAGTTATCTCATTCCAAGGTAACATTCTTGTAGCATTTTTAATCTCATCTAGTAACTGTTTATTGTCCCTGTTTTGTACTTCTATATTGTCTACATAGGCCATATCAGCCTCATCATCTAAGTTTACATCTCCTTCTGGATCAAAATCATCCATAAAGCTATCTGCATCTTCTATATCTTCTTCTGAAGGCTCTGTATTTTCTGAAATTAAATCACTTAAGTCTGTTGTACTGCTAGAAGTTTCATCTATATTTTCATTTGTAGAAGATGTAGGCGCAGGATCTTCAGATGGTAATTCTTCATCTCTTTCAATTTGCTTTTCAGTAAGCGTATACTCTGCTTTTTCTTCTTCAAAATTTATATCTGCATGGTATTTAAAAGCTAAAAAATATTCAAATCCTACTGTCCACGGATCCTGTTTATACTCTGCTAAATCTTTTTTAAGTAGCTCTATAGTTTGGTCCCAACTTAATCCTTTTGGAAAATTAGACTCAATCATAGGACTAGTAGGATCTATTTGAAAATAGTCCAGTATATCTTTATGCCCAGTAACTTTACCATTTTTAATTACAGGTGTAATTTTTATACCATTTGCAAAGTCTAGAGTTGCAGGCAGTGTGTACGTTTTTTGCTGTCCTAATAAATTTAAAATAGGAGTAAACAATTGTACTGATTCTGTTTGTGTAGGATGAGCTCCTTCTATAATTTCATCTCCAATAGCTTCTTCTGCTGTACTAGTCTCCTCTTGAGTTAATACAGGAGCTTGACTTTTTCTAGTAGGCTGACCTGCATTAAACATTACTTTTCTAAACTTAAACTGAGGTGACTCTATTCCTTCATTGTCTTGAGGGACAGATACTTGCAACGGTGGTGCTGTATCCCTGTCTTCATTTTCTAATAAATACTCAACATAGTTTTTATATGTTTTAGTTTTCTCTTGATTTACATTCAAGTTATTATCTAAAACTAAGTGTGTATACGGATTAGATGTAGCTTTTTTCCCTTTTTCTTTAGTTCTAGAAGCATTAACCATAGCAGTATCAACTTGATGATACTTAGTTAATAAGAAATTTTTAAAATCTGCAATTGCTTTTGCATCATTTTTTAATAATTGTTGATTACTAATAAACCCATCTAAACCATATAAGTATCCTTTTTTATTTTTATCATAACTAAATCTATACTCTGGTTTGTAATGATCTTTGTTTTTAGAAGTAACATTACCCATAAATACAACATTTCTTACTTGTCGTATTAAATCAGGTATTTCAAGTTCTACACCTTCAACTGTATGTAACCTACCTTTTATGTAGCTTGTTTTTTCTGCTCCTTTTAACCCCTGCTCTTCAGCTTCTTTAGTAGCTTGAGCTCTATTTTCAGTTATTTTTCTTAGTATATTAGTTACATTATCCGCTTCAGAAGATTCTAATGTTCTAACTTTAAATGGTATATACCCACCATTTTTTTCTACATATGTAAATCCTGGATTTACATCTAAAGATCTAGCTTTACCCTTTTTACCTAAAGTTATATTAGCTCTTCCTGTAGTTTTATTTACATTTGTTGCAATTTTTAAATCTACTTGATCTAAATTTGTTTGACCTACTCTACCTTTAGCTGGAAATAATTTATTCTCTTGAAAGTTTGGCATTCCTACACTAACCTCATCTATTCTATATATTTTATTTAATACAGATACGCCATCTTCATGATTTTTATTTAGTGTATCTACTCTCCACTGTGCCCATGCACCTGATTTTTCTTCTACTAAAGCGTCATACTCCTCTTGAGGTCGTTCTAATGGATTAGAAAATCTGCTTACTTTTCCATCTTCAGCTTCTATTTCAGTAGTTGCACGTTTTGCAGATGTAAATACAACAGATCCGTTATTAGAATTTTTACCCTGATTAGTTACTAAATATGGTTTACCAGAATTAGTATAAACCATAACAAGTTTAATATCTGCTTTTTGAGCATCCGTAGAACCTGTATTATCAAATTTACCTGTATCTTCGTTATAAAAGCCATCTTTTAAAGCGCTTTTAATTCTAGGATCTAAATTAGGGTCGTTTAAATCATTAGCTGATACAGCCATTAGACTTACAGTAGCTTGTTTACTACCTTTTTTAACTCTATAAGGATGATAAGCATTTAGTGCTCTATAAAATTTTAATTGATTTTTATGATGTTGGTATTCTTTTTCTTGATCAACAGTTCTTGTAGATAATTTATTTAATGTTCTATATCTATTTAAATGTGTGTTATGCATACCTGTTGTAGAAGAGTATAGGTAAGGAGACTCTACAGACATTGTATATAATTTTGTATTATCTTTTTCTGTATTCTTGTCGTTATTAGTATTGCCCCCGTCTGTAGGAGGATTAGGATCAGTATTAGTATCTGACGGTTTTGGAGCACTAGGGTCTGCACCGTCATCATCTTTATTTACAATAGGTTTTAAAATCTTTTCTTCTAACTCTAACAGTATTTCTGTTAGCTCATCCATTATAGTTTGGAACCTACCTGCTTCTATTATATTGTTAGCTAGTTGAAGCGTTTGATCTGCATCTGCTTCATTACCTTGGTCAGACCTAATTTCATTTATAAGATTTTTAATATTAGATATTTCATTCTCTAATAAATTTATTTCTCGTGTTAAAAAGCCACCATCATTTAAAGCGTTATTTACTTTAAATACATCTTGTAAATACACATCTAAAGGCGATAGCATTTCGGGATTATTATCTACAAAAGATTTATATTCTTCCCAAGTTGCTAATCCTTTACCTTCGTGTTCATATATTATATTTAATAAACGACGAAGTGGAGTAGATTTTCTTTGTTCTTGTGGGACTCCATTTTCTTCTTCTTGAGCTTCTAGTATTGATATAGACTTATCAGCAGTATTTACATTATTAATATAAATTTCATCTAAAGTTTTACCTTGTACAGATTTAAAATTAAGTTTAGCTTCTTTTAGTTTACGTATAAGAATTTTTTCTAAATCATCTCTAGTCTGCTTTAGTTCAAATATTTTTTCTTGTAATATTTCTATATTTGTTTTTGCAGCATCTACAACTTCATTGATACCATCTATAATTTCTTTAGATTTTTTTATGTGGTCTGAAGGATCTTGTAAAGACTTACCTGATTCCATATCACCTATAATAGGCATTCCTAGTAATTCAGCCCC
>TARA_R110002012_G_scaffold322046_1_pt1 | contig 17956 bp, 11 predicted proteins | sample TARA_R110002012 | Tara Oceans TARA_R110002012 (sample SAMEA4396515) | marine metagenome | biome: Westerlies Biome; feature: [DCM] deep chlorophyll maximum layer (ENVO:01000326); material: water (ENVO:00002006), including particulate matter (ENVO:01000060) such as... | depth 40 m
GAGAAGAGCACATGGCTAAAGATTTTTTAAATGTAATAGAAAGAGCCTTGATGATGGGCATAAGTGATACGGTAAATACAGCAGTTACCGGTGATGTATATGTTTATGGAGAGTTTCCTGAAACAGAAGATTTAAAATTCCCAGCAATAGTAGTACAACAAGTAGCTTCTGGATTTGAAGAGCAACTTATGGGACAAGCACAAACGTTTGGTGGGGCGAGTGGTACAGGTGAGATATATGGTGTAGCATACACTGTACACATTATACTAGAAAGAGAGACAGAAATAACGATAGGAAGTGATGTCTATAAACAAAGACGATTATTAAACTGGTTTATGTTAAACATAGCCAATGCAGTTATGGATATAAATTGGGACACATATCAAGAAGAACAACTAGATATACATGAAAGACACCTTCAGTCATGGAGAAACATAGGTTTCGTAGAAGAATTAAAATGGTATGGTGCTTCTGCTGATTTCTTATTAACATTTAGTAACTATAGGAGTTAGATATGAAGTATACCCCAGACGTAGGTGGTGGTTATGATTATACCGAGAACTGGAGAAAACCAACAACACTCTATGCGTTAGCTAGTGGTATATACCCTATCATTGATGGAGGTAGTAAGTATAGTATTAGAGGTCCGGGAGTACAATACCATTATTCATCACAACACACCGGAGTAGTTGGCAAGTCACCTATTGCATGGTATGAAGGTAAATCTCCAGTTAGACCCTTTATACAAGGTAATTATGTTTTTCAATCTTATAAAAGCAACCCTAGAGAATTCCCAATGCCTAGTCCATTCCTTCAAAAATACAAAACATCCTTAATACAAGATGTTGCTAGTAAAGGTAAATCAGCAGTAGAGCAAATGAATAGAGATATGGCTACAGCTATGAACGTACAAGTTAAGAAATCATATAGGGTTAGAGGTGTACCACCTTCAGGTATTGCTTCTCTTGAAGAAGCTAGAGGTAGAGGTAGCTTTAAGTTAGGAGCTGGAGAAGCTTCTAAAGTCTATGGTGAGGGAGTAGGTAGACCACAACAATATGATTTTTATGATGAAAGCACCGGTAAAGCTATTAACGTTACCAAAAGTAGTTTAACTAGCAGCGGACATGGTATGTATGGTACTGGCCTATCTTTTGTAAAGAATAGATGGGACGCTATAAACAAAGCATTGAAAGCTAAGCATATAAATGAATTAGAAGCAGACCAGTTAAAAATAAACGCAGGTGTAGAATATTTTAAACAACGACTTCCTGAATGGAATGCCCACATTAGAAAAGCTAAAACAGATGTAGGCTTCGGTAACAGAAGTATAAGGCAAAGTCAAGCTAGGTCTAGACAACTTAGAGCTCAACTACACTTGAATGCAAAAACAGGAGGTAGCTTTCCAAGCCATATGTACCAAGGAATGAGGAATCAATTTTACGAATCAACTGGTTTTATGACAATGGGTGCTATGTCAATGACAAAACAATTATTTGCTAATAGAGATTTATTCTTTACTGGAAAAGGAGCATTTGAGAGTTATAAAATAAGACCTTTTGTACAGGGAGAGATAGGAGCTTTTAAAGGTTGGGCGTCAGGACCACGTGTATTTGAATATAAAGATATAAATAAATTAGACGGGACAGTACATTATGGTTATGGTAGAACATTAGACCATGGAATGACGGTTGCAGAACAAACAACAATTGAATCAGGTATTAAATCAGATATGGCTTCATTCCTTCAATCTGAACATAAAGGCAGTAATATGAATTTAGGTAATGACCAATTAAGAACTATAGCCTCTTCTAACATAGGTACTAAAACAAGAGAGATTAGACCTACAGTAAATTTAGTACAGGCAGGTAGAGAATTCAATAGAGGAATCAACGAACTTATAAAAGACGTATCTTGGGATGGTTCAGAAGGTAAAGGTAGACCACCTCCTATTGTTAGAGATATAATTAAAAGAAATAGATTTAGATTAACTTATAGTGAAAGTAGTCCTACAACAGTATGGGCTGCACCTTATATATCAGTATTCGATAGTAAATCACTATTGACTGGTTAAAATAGGGGTTTTGAGCGAAAGCTTTATATACTAGGAGCTACTAAAGGTATAAGACGCCATCGCGAGGCGTATTAAACGGAGACATAAATATGGCATATTTCCTAGGAAGAGATGTAGTTGTGGCATTGACCACAGAAGACGCAAGTGCTTTAGTATGCTCAGTTTCGAATGCAGCAGCATTAGTTGAAGAGAATGCGTATGCTTCTCAAACCGTAATAGCAGGACCACGCTTAGATTTAGGTGCAGGTACTAGTACGTTTGGGACTCAGACAACCACCGCAAGTGGAACACCAACTTTCACTAATGAATGTGCTGACTTAACTGGAGTAGACTTGAGTATTGGAGCAACTGACGAAGATATAACTTACTTCGGTCAGAGGACAGCTTTAAAAGCAGAAATCAAGAAAGAAACAACACTTTCACTCACAAAGAAAAAGAGTGATAATAGTTGGGATGTAGCTTTTAATGAAGCACGTTGTGGAATCAACGCTGCTGGAACCGGTATAAGAACCACACTTGATGGTGCACCGGACGACGTTAACTACGGTTACCGTGTATACGTAAAGATGAAAAACAGTGAAGAAATTTTTGTATTGAGAAATGCATGTATAACAGGACACACTGTATCACTTAACGCAGACGGAACAACCGAAGAAACATTAGAATTATATTCATACATACAACCACTAATTAAATCAGCAGACGCTGATGTTATTGCAGCAACAGATGCAGGAGACCTATAGATGGCTTATTATTTAGGAAGAGATGTAAAAGTCTATATAGCAAACGAATCAACAGACCAAACAGGTTTTTATGTTCATGATACAACATTAGCAATACAATCATCTGGAACTGGCGCAACAAAATTTGCAGGAGCACGAGGTTCCGCTATGGATTCAGCATGTCAAGTGACAGATTTAACAGGTGTAGACCTTGGTATAGGGGCTATGGATGAAGATATATCTTTTATAGGATTAAGGACCTCTTTAAAAGCAGAAATTAAAAAAGAAACCACTTTAACATTAACAAAAAAGAAGACGGACGCAGTATACGATGTTGTTTTCAATGGTGATGATTACGGTTCAATAAGGTGGGGAGGTACTGGTGACCTTTCAGCAAGTAGTGATGCTAAGAGATATACTGGTCTAGAAAAACCAACACAACAGTATGGTTACCGTTTACACATACAATTAAAAACAAGTGGAGAAATTTTCTGCTTGAGAAATTGTCAAATCACAGGACACACTACGTCAATAAATGCAGACGGTGTACAAGAAGAAACGCTAGAATTCATGTCTATGGTAAACCCTAAGATAGTTACAGCAGCTCATGGTACTTTAACACCAGCAACAGATTTATAAGGTGATTGATTATGGCAACAACGGTAATTAAAGCAGAAGGATACAAAACTATGTCAGCAGCAGCTGATGCCCTACAAACAGCAACCAACGCACTAACACTAGGTGCAGACACCTATGTAGGTATTGAAAAACTTGGTTCTGGTAATTGGGGATATTGGTGCTTACACGACAATTAGGTGAATAAATATGGCCAAGAAAGATAAAAAAGAAATGGTAGAGGAAGAGGTTCTAGAAGAGCCTGTTCCTGAACCAGTCCAACAAGGACGAAAAGAAATTAAAAGAATCGAAGGTATAGGATTTACCAACATTCTTTATGATAATGGTGAAACAGAAAAACTTTACCATTAATTACACAAAACGGAGATAGAAATGACAGAAGAAGCAAAAGAGTATTGGACAATAGATGAATTAGTAGATTTAACTGATAAAGTCCAAACAGCAGAAATAGAACACCAAGGTAAGTTTTTAAACATACAATGGTGTGAGTTAGTGGAATCAGAAGAACCTAAATTTACAATAGATGAAGAGATGTCTGAAGAAGAGAAAAATGTTTATTATCAGAATTTAGGTAAAGAACGATGTCTTAAGATGTTGTTAAAAGCTAATGAAAAGCAACCAGATAATGCGTTGTTCACTAAAGAAAGCTGGGAACTATTACCATCAACACTGAAATACAAAGTGCAAAACACTATGTTAGGAGTAGGTGATGCTGATACAAGTTTTCAGAATGGATGAGAGAATCACCTGAAGCGGTATATCTCTACATCCCTTTAATGGATAAACTCCAAATGAGTTGGAGTGAAATAAAAAATACGCCAAAACATGAACTAGAAGGATTATTAGGAGCTTATCATACATATAACATTCTACATGCCTTTGATGGTTATACACCAGAGGACATAAGTGGTATAGCTAAAGATAAACCTCATATTAGAAGTGAATATAGTAAGAGTTTAGAAATGAAAGCTATAATGGAATCGAAATTAGGAAAGAAAAGAATTGTAGGGTCGTTTAAGGATTTAGTATAATATGGCATTTATGGGCGGGGGAAACCCGATTAGTGTAGCAGCCAATTTCAGGCTTGTATTCGATACACGAAGTGCTAGCAGAACAGCAACCCAATTTGATGCATCTATGTCTGATTTATCAAGAAAGGCAACATCGTCAACTGTTAGAAGTAATTCAGAATTACAGAAAGCACATAAGGTCCTCGTTAGAGGAGTTATGGCTGATAATGAAATAGCAAATAAAAAGTTCAAAGAAAATTCTAGAGAGGTATTCAATCAAGTAAAAAGAAATGCTGACGCAGCTTATGCACAATCTCAAAAAAGGATAATGTATGAGAACAGACATGCTACAGACAGCATGCAATATAAAAAAGCAGCAGCTGAATACAAAGCCTCTATGATGGCTATGGGTAATGTTAATAAAAAATACGCTATGGATATGAAGCGTCTTGGTATCAGTGCAAGCGGAAATGCTTTTTCCGAGGCACAGTTTGGGCAGATGGGCGCGTCTAATAGACGTATAGCTATACAAAACATTAAAGATAAAATAAGACTTAACAAATATAACAAACATGAATTAAGAGCGGCAGAAAACATATTAGAAAGGATGGTTTCTGTTGATACTCAAATATTGATGTTAGAAAGAGAGAAAAACAATGTAATTAGACAAGGCAGATGGGCCATACAAGCATCTAATAGAGAGATGGATATGGGTATGAAAAGAAACAACATGAACCTTAAGATGTATAAACAACACCTTATGGAATCTAGCATGATGTTAAACCAAATGTCTAATCAGATTAAAATGGGCTTAACACAAGCTCTTATGACCAGCACAATAGCTTTAGTAGCCTTTGGATTCAAACTAAGCCAAATTATAAATGACTTCAGAGAGTTTGAACAAGAGTTAAGGAATGCTAATTCTATATGGCAAACTACTAATGATACTCTATATGAAGCAAGTGACACTATCCTTAACTTTGGTACAGTTTATGGTATAGAAATTAATAAAGCTACAGAAGGTTTATATCAGATGGCTTCTGCTGGTTTAACTGCGGAAGAATCACAACAAATGTTGATGGCAACACTAAGATTATCTATGGCTGTACAAGGTGACCACGAAACTTTAGCTAAGTTAACTATACAAGTTCTTAAAGGTTTCGGTCTTGAAATGGCTGACGCAGCAGTAGAAACTGACAGAATGGCTTACGCAATTAATAAATCTTTACTTCAATGGGAAGATTTGGCATCTGGTGTTAAGTTCGCTATGCCTTTCTTTGTTTCTATGAATCAAGAAACAGTGCAATTATATGGTGCATTAGAAGTTTTAGCAGACCGTGCTTTAGAAGCAGGTATATCAGGTCGTGGTTTAAGACAGGCTTTAGCTCAATTTGCAAAACACGCAGATGATAATACAGCTTCATTCAATAGGATGGGAATAGCAACTCAAGATGCTAATGGTAACTTTTTACAATTAACAGAAATAGCTATGAACTTTAGGGAGGCATTTGGAGATACATATACTGACGCAGATATGATGACCCAGTTGTTAGAAGATTTTAACGTAAGAGGTGCCACTGCCTTTGTACACTTAGTTCAAAATGCTGAAGAATATAGAGATAGAGTTGATGATTTAGCTAACGCTACAGGCGCAGCTAAAGAAATGGCAGACAAACAGAATGAGTCTATCAGTAATCAAATACAAATTATGAAAAATGCGTTTACAGCTTCTCTTTTTATGAGCGACGCTACATATGAACACTTAGGGGCAATGAATGAACTTGATTATCTTACTAAACTTGCAGTGCAAGATTTAAGAGAATTTTTATTTGTACAAACTGAAACAGGTCTTGTCTTAAGTAAAAACGGCGAAATGATGAGAGATTTATTAATAGGAGTCATGAGAGACTTTGTAACGCTAGCAAGAGAAGCTTATGTTATGATAGGTAATTTAGCTGGAGAAGGTCAAACTTTTGCAAGTGTGATGTATTTAGCTACTTTCCCACTAAGAGCTATGATAAAATTACTTAGTATGTTTGGAGAAGGTACCTTAGAAGCAGTTATACTATACAAGACTATGAATTATTTAATACCTTTGAATTCGATTTATATGTATGCAAACCAACAATCAGCGTATGCAGCAGCAGCTGGAAATACAGCTTTAGCAGCTTCTCAAAGAAATTTAACCTTCGCAATGGCAGGTGCTAATTTAGCATTGTTTGGTGGATTATTATTAATGCAGAAGTCAGAACCTATGTATAAAGCAATGGGTATGGCAATTTCAATGATGGCAGGAGCTTGGATGGGTTACTCTGTGGCTAAAGCTATGGCTGTTGAATCAAAGTTTGGTGTTGCTGGATTATTAGCAGGAGCAGCAGTAGGAGCAGCAGTAGTAGGAGGATTTACTTTATTAATGCGAGATTTAATGCAACCACCAAGTGATATGGATTTTGATTATCCAGCTATAGACCAATTTGACCCATCACTATACGCGCCTACAACTGGAGGTGCAGGAATAGACAATGCGGCATTAATGGACATGGGAGGCAGATTTATGCCAATGTATGACACTGGTGGAAGAACTTCAGAACACGGTTTGGCTATTTTACAGAAAGGAGAGACAGTTATACCTAAGACACAAAACATGCTTGGTAACGAAGGAGTAACTATAATAATACAAGGTGATGTTTATGACGGAGATAATTTCGCAGAAAAGGTACACGAGGCGTTAGGCCCAGCAATAAGAATGGAAAACCAAATGGTGATTTAGATGGCACAAGGAATAAAATATAGAGTGGAAACAAGAGGCTTTGATATGAAAAGCGTCTTCCCAGATGCAGCAAACACAGATTTATATGACAACGGTAAACAAAATTTTAATATAGGAAGTAAGGGAGAGAGTCCTTTAGCTATATTTAATTATAAATTAGTAGAACCAGAAGGTTATGGTGGAGGTAAATTAGTAGGAGCAGAGGTTGATTTATACCTAAATAGTATAAATAGTGGATGGAACGGAACAAATATAAACGGTCTCAAAGTTTTTAAAGACAACCATCTTATAACTACAGAAGGAGGTTCTAATGGAATAACTGCTGTTGGTAAAGAAGCAGGAAACATATATACATTAACATCATATGTTAATACTGAATCCTCACCTAACGCTCTAAATGAGACTTTTGAACAGACCGTGTACGGGACTACTCAAAACAGTCAAGTAATAAATGGTTTAACTGTAGGAGCAGACCCCTATATACCACTAAGAGTGGCTTGGAATAATGGTTTAAGGTTTGGTAACAAACAATCAAACGAAAATAAACAAAGGACTATAGCCGCATATGGAGCAGGTATAGGTGTACAAAAAGATAATATAGGTAAAATGGCTGGAACTTTTGAACAAAAAACTTTTAATCGTTCTTCTTATTCTGCTATTACAGAGGAAGACACTGTAGTTCCAATTATTGGTCACCCTAATCATGCTGCTGACGAATCTACTTTTATGGCTTGGAGCCAAAGTGCTGCTATGTTTGTTAATACTGGTGGATTACATCAACCCGGTGTAAATTGTTTTTCAAAACATGAAATGCCTACTATGGGGTTTGATACTGAAGATAAATACGATTGGGTTGATATTGGACGTCATGTAAAATGGGCAACCCAAATAGAAACAATACCAGAAGAATTATATGAATTTAAAGAAGATAAATCAATGTCTACAACTAATACATTTTGGGATGTCATAAATACTCACGGTAATGTATATGCTAGAGAGCCCGTAACATCACAAACACAAGGAGTTTTAGCTCTTGGAGTTGAACATAGTGGTGATATAGCATTACAAACGCGAGCTAACATATATCCATGGAAATTTGGTGGTTCAACATCACCTACTTCTATGTGTATGGACGCATATTATGCCGGACCAACTGTAACACAAAACAGTGTACCTTTTTATGGTAGTGACCTTTTCGATTCTAAAAACCCTTTAAGTCAAGAAATAAATGCAATTAAATCTAATATACCAGCTCCGATACTCATGCAAAGCAGAGAGAAGAGTGGTAATGGTAGTTCTACTCCAGCAGATACAGCTCTTGAAACACCCGTTGTTGCACCAACTATAGAATTAGAGATGAACATAACTAGAATGGCAGAGGTGTTTAAACAAGAAGGATGGATAGACGACACTAGTAGTAGTATGGATAATAGAAGTGATTATGAAATTAGATTAAACCGTTTCTTTGCAGTGTGTTTATCAGAAGATGCTCCTACATCTGGTCAAAGTTTTTATGAATTTTATAAAGATATGAAAGACAATAGTAAAAATTGTTTCGGAACCTTCTTTTATCAACGTGACGGAAAGACTATGGTTACTGATTTTGCTGAGTTAGCAGCAGCTAGTACAAGCGATACATTTGACACACGTCATAAAGAATTATGTATTAACCATGGAACTACTGATATTAGACCAACAGTAGAAGACGCTGTAGATTTAAAAGGTAAATGGTTTACATTACAATATGAGTGTTCACCTAGACGCCACTCAAGTACACATAATGGGAAAATGGTTAGAAGTATAGTAGACCCTAACACTTCTGAATTATTATATCCAGTTAGAAGAGTAGCTTCAATGTCAGGCGAATCTGACCTTATAGCTAATTGGCCCAGCCATCTTAGTGTTTGGGTAGTTAATACACCACCTTCTGGAGGTAAAACAACTGCTGATGTGCAATTTTCAGGAGATTATGTAGATTCTTCTTTTGTTTTGGACTCAGAATTAGCGGGTGACGACGCAGATAGCGCTGAAGTTAATGTAAGAATAAAAAAGAGAGTCAGAAATGATGCTTATTCATATGAAAATGTTGACGCTTCAGGACAATCAGACGCATATCACTTTAGAGTAGGAGAAAAAGTTAGAATAGGGGTAGAAACTTTGACAGTAATGGATAGATATATAACTACTTCATCATTAAGTAGTGGTAATGCTACCGGAACAGGTAATTTTTCTTATTTAACTCTTAAAAGACATTCCCCGACATCAGGAAGTACCAAGAAAGCTCATTTGGTGGGAGAGAGAATACATAGATTTAAAGGTGTTAGCGATATAGGAATGCAAGATGTAGAAGGTTCTAAAATCAAATTATATATTGATAATATTAAATTTACAGGTTTCAATAATTCGCACATTAACTCAACAAATAATACTAAACACGCTTTTAATGAAGATATACAAATATTACCCGAAACTCAATTAGTAGCTAGAAGACCATTAGGTATATCACAACAAAATGCTTTAAGTGATTCAACAGAATGGGCTAAAGGAAGTCTTATTACTAATCCTTGTTATGGTGTAGGAAATCAATATTTATCTTTCGGGTTCCAAACGTTAACAAATTTAACTGGAGATGACACATATTTATTCTTTAGTGGTTTTAATTTTGGAGATGCAACTAATGCAGAATCATATGCTTCTACCCCTTGGTCGAATTATTCTAGAACTTCAGCTTTAAGAGCTGGTTATTCAGATGGTTCTGTTACTAACGGTGGCCAATACAAAAATGAAGTATTTATGAATAAAAGTGCAGTAAGAGCTACTGATATGAGAGGTTTAATTTTCCACAATAGTACTGAAGCTAGTGGCGTTTTAACAGGTTCTGCATCATACCCTAATGTAATTCTTTCTAAGGATGGTAATGCAGCATCATCTGGTAATAACAATTTAAATTTCTGTGAAATGTGGAATCAAGCAGGTATATTGAAAATAAAACAAAATTTATGGGACACTTCACTTAGTGGTTCAGCAGCATACTTACCAACTAAAAGAGAAAACATATACGCTTCTGCTAGAATACTTAAAATAATAGACGAAAAGACTATAGAAGTAGACACCAACATACCTTTATTAGGTAAAGATGATGAAGAATATATAATATATAAATACGGAGAAGCTTATGGAACAGGCACTGTAAGAACAACAGCAAGGCCGTCGTCTAGCAGTGACCCAGAAGCCAGTGGTAATGCCTTAAGAGCATCTTCTATAAATGGAAATCGAATAACTTTTCCAGTACCTATATTATTAGCAGATAATAATAGTACAACTTTGGTATCAGAGGCTAATTTACCTTTATTAATGATTAGTCCTAGAAGAGCTTGGTTAATTTTTGAATTTAGTGATGGTACAGAAGAAGTTAGACAAAGGATAAGGTCACAAGAAAAGTCTTATGAGTCTGTAGTCCAGATTATAAAAGACGGAAGTGGTAATCTACCAGTAGCAGGCCCAACTTTTTCTGAAACTCAATTTACAGACGCTCTAATTCAAACAAATAGAATCAACAGAAATATTTTCGACCCCGCAGTATCTTCTTTAGAATTAAAGACAGATTATGGGTTTGGAGCAATGTCTGATTCTGACGGAAATACAGACGACGTGGGACACTTAGGTTTTATGAAGTTAAATACTAATAACGTAGGTAAATATAATACTTTAGATATTTCTGGTTTAGTTACAATAGATAGTCTAGAAGAAACTGACGAAGTGGCATTATTATATGCCCCTGCTTCATCAATGCAATCAGGTCTTTTAAATTTCGATTCTGAAGATGGAACCAACCCACCAAAACACTGGTCTGTATTCTTTGATGAATTACCAGAGATTTCTACGTTTAAGGTAAACCCTGATAAAACCAATTCTTTCAATCCACTATATGAGTGGGAAATAGATGCAGATGATGCTTGGTATGGTATACTAATTGCCGGTGATAGCATGATTTCTAGTCAATACCATAATTCTGTGGCACATATACCATTAAATGAAGATGCTACTGTATTTGGAGGAGTATATTCAAATACTTCCACTGCTGCAACAGCAGGGACTTTTACTAATTATAAAGGAGGACTGGCAGGATATACAAAAAGATTTAACGGTTCTTCAAATTACATTAAATTTGGACATGCAGCAATATCAACTAAACCAACAACTAAGATGTCAGTAGTTGCACATATTGTGCCTAACAACACACCGACAGGTGATGAATATATTATATTTAAAGACGACGGTGCTGGTTCATCAGTTGCAGCTAGAACTGAATTTTCAATATATATTAACAGTAGTGGACAAATAGGGGCTAAAGTAGTTTCAGGTTCAATTACACACACGCTACTAAGTAATTCTATAGTACCTACTGATGGTTTCACACCTACTAATATTGTATTAACTATAGATGGAACTATAAAAAGCGAAAACATAAAGTTATTCTTAAATGGTCAGTTAGAAGATAATACAGGAGCTAGAAGGACAACAGGAACCGCCAACAACTGGCAGACTGGAACTTCTATAGGAGCAAGTGGTGTCTCTAATAACGACCTATATATAGGGGCAGCAACCACAGACGGAAGCGCAAGAGCTAATTTCTTTGATGGAAATATAGAAGAGGTAGTAATATATAACGATATTATATACCCTGTTTCACCAGAATTAGGGCATTTTACTTTAGAAAAACCTTTCAAAGAACAAAACAACGGGTCAATAAGGCCTATAACAGCAAGATTGTTTATAAAAGACTATCATAATATAAGAGGAAGCAGCACATCACAAGTAGCTTCTTCTTCTATGGTTTCTTTTAGTAAACCATCATTTAATTTATATGGGTGATTAATATGGGAGCAGAAAACACAGAATTAGTAATTAAGACGTATCGAACGGAAAGTGATGCATTGGCAGATACAACGCCTTTGTTCGTAAATTCATCTAGTGATGCGCAAGTAACAAATGAAGCACAAAGCCATTCAAACTTTGCAGGAATAGGGTTCTATGTCTATTCTGAGTATTGGTTTAGGATAGAAGCGAACGAAGCAGTAAGTGAATTTTATATAGATTGGGATGATGGTGAAAATGCTTCTCTTGAGAAAGCAAACTACACACATTTAAAGTATGACAATCCTGTGTTTGCAGTAGTAACATCACACGTGTTTACACAAAATAAAAAACACTACCCTAAAATAAGAGTAAAATCAAGAGAAGGGTTATGGTCTAAATTATATACACCAAATGGTGCAGATATTACAGGATGGGAAGTATTAGCCCAAGGTGAAAGTTTAGGAGCAGGACAGAATGATATAGCTACTGTTTCTTTTGATGCTACAGGAGCTAACGCAAGAATACCTATATTTACTCCAGCAGAAAGAGCACCTATTGCTATTTTAAAAGCAGATAAAAAAACAGTATCGTCAGGTATAAATCAGCTAGCACTTATGGGTATGGATAACGATTTCGACGGTGAACAAGTAACAGTATACTGTAGTAACAGTAATAGAACTAACGCAACTGTAGATATAACATACCACAATCTTTCAACAGACACAATTCAAAAAGCAACTAAAAAACACAGTGAAGGAATAAATGACGTTGGTAAAATATTAAAAGTAGAACTTAACAATCTAACAGAAGCTACTGATAGTTTCAATGGTTCAACAGTAACGGATAGTCTCTACCCCGGAGAAAGGATTTACTTAGCAGCAGGTTCTGATTTTACTGGTACAGAAAGCGACCATCCAATAGTTACAGAAGTATCACAAGGAAACCCAATACAAGATTGCGATGACCCAGATTATAATGTGACTTATGATGGTACACACAGTTATGCAAAAAGTTCTAATGTAAATGTTACAGACTACTGGCTTGATGGTGGACACTGGGATAAATATTACACACCCACATCTAGAACCACATGGTCTGATTTACAATCAGAAGATAGTGCTTTTAGTCATATAAGTGATTCTATGTCTAATGGTACAAATAATATTCTTTATTCAAAATCAGGGATAAAAACAGAAAGTTATAGTTTTTATAATAAAAACGATTGGAGAGACGACGATAAGAGGTTTTACTCTAAAGGTATACTGGCAAGATTACAAGTAGGAACAGACAAAAGCTTATCTTTAGATAGTAACGGTGATACTACACAAAGGTCATATTTAGAACACTTTAGATATGATTATTATGATAAAGACGCTAAATCAGAGGCTACAGCAGGTAAAAACAGGCCAGCAGACCAAAGAAGCTCTAATCTTTTAGCATTCAAAAACAAAGCAGACAGTCCCGGCAAGTGGCAAGATTTATCTGCTCGTAACATTAGTGCTCAACTTCCCACTTTAGAAAACCATAGATATGGAGCAGATTTAGCAACTCATATGATACACGGCACAAATGTAGATACTGCTGGTGAAAATTATTTAGTAATAGCTAGAGACAAACCGTGGGATTCATTATTCTGGGATGTAGATTATGGTGCTTATGGTTCAACAGGCACAGGTGGCTTTGGAACAGCGTATAATAATACTAATTTAGATAATTTTAGAAGTACATCAACAGAAAGAGCAGAATATAAAGTAGATGTATTTTATTCAGCCCCTTATCTAGGAGCAGGTGCTATAGATGGTGAAGATACTAAGGTATGGAAACCATTAAGAATGATAGACAGAACAAAATTATTCGGTGAAGAAGATACTTCAGGAAAGCACACTTCATTGTTTAGAAGTGGTTCATGGGAGTGGGATTTACCTTCAGATTGGGAAAAAGTAGACCCAGCTAATATTGCTGATAGATTTTATCCAACAGGAAGTTACGACGGAAGAGCTTATGAAGAAAGTAGAATTTATTTATTCGCATTTAATGCAGGAGTAACAACTAAAACCATTAGTGGTATTACTACAGGGTCTTATGGAAGTGGAGCAGGTTATTTTACAACAAGCGCTTCTCACGGATTATCTGTTCATGATAGAGTAGCAATTTCAGCTACACAAAAACAACCAGCAGACTCTTCTGGCAGATTAAGCACTCATAAAACATACTTTGTTAAAGAAGTGCCTGATACTACTCACTTTAAGATAGCAACCCAAAGAGATGGTACTGCTATGACTATGACTGACGCAGGTCTAGGAACTGTAACTTTAAAAATTATAAGTGGAAATCAAGATGCTCTAGTAGCATCGTTACAAAGTAAATACACCACACTAGGAAATCCAGTTAGTCATAATATATGGTTTGATTTAGATTCTGGAGGTTCTAACCCAAGTGTAGCGGGTGACGACATAGAAGTTGACGTATTAAAACCAGAAGGTGGAGCATTACGAGAGACTGGGTTTAAAGCTAATTTCCTTGATGGGTGGCCAAAGAGTGTTATCCAAAGTGATTATATTGAGATTAATGATGTAAGGACTTCTACATATGCAACAGGAACAGATTATTATTTATGGTTTAATGTAGATAGTGCAGGTTCAGACCCATCTCGTACAGGAAGAACAGGAGTAGAAGTAGCATTAACTAGCTACCATGATGGGGCTACAAATGTAGTAAATGGATGTAAATTGGTAGAAGCAGTAAGAACGGCTGTTAATAGTATTAATGGAATATCAGTTTCACCTATGAAACATAGTTTCGTTAGGGTTGACGCAGCTGACCAAGAAGTATCTCCTGTTGGAGAATCGGCTATGTATTCTGGCGTTCAATTAACAGATTCTTTGAATTGGACAACATCTTCTACAGGTATTAATGCTAGAGGTATGTTTTTAACTGCATCCGCAGGTGATGCTATGCCTACAGGAGGAGGTATGACTACAGGAACTACTACTTTAGTATTTTTATATTTAAGATTTGAAACAGGAATGCAACTATCAGGAGACATTGACGCTTCGGTGACAACCATTGGTGTAGTAAATGCTAGTAAATATGATGCTTCTGGTCAAGTTATAAAGATAGGCGATGAGTATATGCTTATTGGAGGTAGAGATACATCTGCTAACACGTTAACAGTTACAAGAGCGCATGGTGGTACTTCAGCCGCATCGCATAGTACAAGTGATAAAGCTCCTTATTTTGAAAATGCACAACCATCTTCTGGACCAAAGGCAGTATTTGTTGGTCAGGTGTTAAAGATTGAAAATGAATTTGTAGAAGTAACAACAGTCAATACTGGAAATGTTGTAGTCTCAAGGGGAGTGGCATTTACTTCAGCAGCAACTCATGCTGATACAACATTAGCTACACAAGTAGCTACACCAATTAGAGTAGGAACACCCGACACATCTATTAAAAATTACTTTACTTTTAGCTGGGAATATTCGTTTGAACCAAACGATAATGTTGGTGAAGGTATAGGTAATTTATCCGAGGGTATAGCAGGAGCAGCAGCAGGATGGAAGTTTATAAATAAAACAGCTGGAGAAGATGCTTATATAGACAATGCGGTAATCCTTCTTTATACAAAAAATGCCATAGATGCAGACGATGCTTTTACATCCACTACTGTTAATGATTCAACTACAAAGAATACTAATTTAAACGAAGACCTAGATGCTTCTGAAACTGCTGTAGATGTAGATACCGGTTCTGTATTTGATATAGGGGATGTTGTTTTAACTGGTGAAGAGCAAATGAAAATTACAGGTATTGATGGTAATACATTAACAGTTACAAGAGGTTACAATAGTTCCTCAGCATCAGCTCATTCAGATGATGAAGAAATTTTTACTATGTATGTTAATATTAAAGCAGCTACTAAAGGAGTTGCTACTGATTTAGGAACTACAGAGAACTTACCAGCAGATTTCTACTATGATACAGTAGTTCAAGGTTCTGATATTACTGACAGCTCCTTTGCTTATGATAGCGGGGTTACTGGAGACTTCTTTAATAATGATGATAGATGGAACTCTTCTTATAAAAAATATGCATTGTTAGTAGTTATATCAACAGACACTTCTAATGGTCCCGGAGGACTTGCAGGGAACGAATCAAGGCACAAAAAATACATAAGACACATATGGCCTTTTAGTAATTCACACTCACAATATATAGAATTACAAGACCCTATGCATGTTAGCTTAAATGATTTAGCTGTAGCACAGAATATATCTTTTGTTAGAAAAGGTAAGTATCATAAGGCAGAATCAAGAGATGGAGCAGTAAACATATCAAAAATAGGAGCTTCTAGTAGTGCTATAAAAATAGGAGGTATAGATTTTGAAAATGAAGATACTAGAGATAGAGTATATAAGTATCACAAAAAAGCAACTCCAGTTTATTATGACATAGAACACAACGATGGACCTACAAGTGGAAGTGTTACTCGTTTGTTTGGTATTATTACAGATATGTCTGAAGATATACCTACTGCTAATATGTTACCTAAATTTGCAGCAACCCTTCAAGTAACTAAGATTTTAACTTATAATAAAAGTACTGGAGCTATTACATCTAAAGGATTTGTTTCTCTAGGAGGAGAAGAAGAACATGTCTCTGAATATTACTAGACCTGTAGTTATAATAAATGGTAAGCCTATAAAATACAATACCATTTCATACAAGAAAACTTCTATAAACACTATATCACAACTATCTGTAAGCACTAGCGATATAAATTTAAAAATATCAGATTTAAATAGAAAGGAAATAAAGTTTTTTTTAAATAAAGGTGGTGGAAAAGACAACATTCCTTTCTTTAGAGGTTACGTCACCTCTGTCAAACCTAGCACTAAGGGCGTAAATATAGAAGCTTTAGACTGTTTACAATTTTTAACAGGAGAGTTCTCACAACAAGTGTCAGTCAATGATATTAATAATTTTGATGGTATGACTTTAGGTCAATTTCTACACCATTACGTAGTTAACTATGTTAATGTTGATACAACACTAATAGGAGTAGATTTGTTAAATGATACCAATCCTCCTAAAAGCTTATCAGGATATAGAAATAAAGAGTATATCTCAGCTATGAAAATAATAAAAGATAATCCAGTTTTAGATAGCAGTAAGGTCTGGGACAATGACAGTAGTGATTCTACTTCCTTACCTTGGTTTATAGATGTTGTAGATGACGGAGTTAAATCTAATTTAGTATTTAAAAAACTACAATCTAGAACAACAGATGAAATAAAACAGGCTGTGCCGTTCAGTATGAAAGACGGAATAGCTTCTTTTACAGCTAAAGAACTTCAACCGATAAACACTGTCGTTATTACTAATTCCAACACTGGGAGTAGGACAACATTAAAAACACACGAACATAAAAGTATATTATCTTCTACTCAATATAAATCTGAGCTTGAGTCTCCTGATGAGGCTAGAAAAGAAGCACATTTAATTATAAATAATTCACGCAATAACAGTAAGGAAATTAAAATATCAACTACTAAAGGACATTATCTAGAGGTAGGTACATTTATACACATCAAAGAAAAATCAGAACCTTCAATTAATGGATATCATAATATTATAGGTAAAGAATTAAAAATAAGTAACAATTCAATTACTTGTAATTTCTCCTTAGATAAACCTAAACCAATATTATCTGATTATCTTAATGTGGGTAACAGTATATATCACTAATAAGTTTTTTGTGATTTATTAGTTTTACTTCTAGACTTAAGATTACCATTATCTGGTTCGTCAGCGGCTGTTCTAGCAACTATACTTCCAGAAGGCATTTCAGTACCTTGTAATGAGTGTATACCTTGATTTAAAGTCC
>TARA_R110002012_G_scaffold36040_2_pt1 | contig 17943 bp, 45 predicted proteins | sample TARA_R110002012 | Tara Oceans TARA_R110002012 (sample SAMEA4396515) | marine metagenome | biome: Westerlies Biome; feature: [DCM] deep chlorophyll maximum layer (ENVO:01000326); material: water (ENVO:00002006), including particulate matter (ENVO:01000060) such as... | depth 40 m
AACTGCACGATAGATTTTTTCTTCTATACCGCCCTCAGAAAATATCCAGTAGACATCATTCTGCACCGAGTCTTTAGTTGTCATTCTGTCACGTGACTGCCAATAACTCAGAGCTGAGAAATCTATATTGTAATACACAAGACAATCCGCTTCCTTCAAACTTATACCCTCTCTTCCACTTACAATTTGCAATGCTATATTTTTATCAGTATCTCTAAACTCACTCAGTTCTGTGGTCAAATCATCCCCGTACACTTGTTTTAAGGCATCATACTCGGCTTTAAACTTATAGAACATACCTATCTTCATGTCTTTAAATTGAGTCTTTATAAACTCAGCTTTTGAAAGGTCGATAACGGTTGCTTTTCCGCTCTCAAATTTAACTGTGCCAGAGAATAACTGGTGGAGTTTCATCATTAGCTTGACACCTGTGTCTGCCAAAACTACCTCGTCTTTTCCTTCAATTACTAAATTCTTTTTTAATTGCTTTACCATGTTATAGGTAAGGTCAGACATCTTAACCTTTAATACTTTCTCGATTGTCTCTACTTTGAAGCCCGCCTCCTTTTGCGTGTAGGATATCATGTAAGGCTTCATCTGATCTAAAATGGTTTGCCTACCTCTGCTATAATTATTGTGAGGCATAGCGCCTATTTTAATTTGCACCACATCCACATAATCTTTAGCGAACTTATAAAAGTTTACATAATCTTTGAATGGATTGCGAGGACAGGCATATACCTGGTGGTACAGTTGACTGAATGACTCTGGAGTAGGTGTACCAGACATAAGTATAACAAAAGGATTTTGCTTTTTAATAATCTGTTTTATCATCTTTGTTCTCTTGCTTGGTTTTGGATATGCTCCCATACCATGCGCTTCATCAAGAACAATACATTCATACTTACCAGTTACCTTATGTAAACTTTCGTAGTTTATAACTGTAAGATTAAAGCTCGGTTTTAATTTCTTGTAGTCATTTTCTATTGATGAGATAGCTTTCTTTTTTGTTACAAACAGCATGTTGTCAACGCCTAGCTTCTGAGCTGTACCCATAGCAGTCAAGGTTTTTCCTGTTCGCACTTGCATAGATAGGTACACAAACCTGTATTGATTAAGAACATCAATTGCTTTATCTATAATTTCTAATTGGTATTTTCTAAATTTCAAAATGGTATAAATTGAGTGTTATTGTCTTCTGTTTCCTCTGGAGCTTCGGTCATCATAAACCACTTTCCAGTCATGTCTCTCCCCTCTTTAGGGTTTTCTCCTGTTTTATAAGAACAGTATGCAGTAATCCATTTGTAAAATCTCTGCCTACTAATAGTCATTTTAGACTTAGGCCCGTAATCTGGGTACTCATTTATAAAATCAAAATACATTTCATTCATATATATTCTAGTGTCTGGTATTAATTTCTGGTTGGGTTGTGCGCCCTCAAGGAGTCCACACCACTCTATAAAGTCATGGCTTGTTTCGGCAGATAATTGTCTAATTTTAAGATTAACAAACTCACTTTGTACAAGCCCCTCTTTCAAATATAATTGTAGACATTGAATCATGTAGTTATCAAAAAGACACCACTCATCATCATCCCAATCTCCAAAAAATAATCTACCAAACTCATCCTGGGGTGTAAAGTTTTTACTATAATGTTGATACAATTCGAGCTCCCACTTTCTCCTTTGAAAAGAATTACCAGCTCCTTTTATGGCATAATTTGTGGTGATAGCTATCTTTGGACTCTTGCTAAATGGTATTTTAATAGCGTCTTTATTTTTCTTTTCTAATGTCATTCCCTCTGTCACTACACTAAACAACCTTTCAAAATCAAAATATTTTTTTACATCATCAAAGCATAGGATCTGAGTATCCGCAGAAACTAATTGATAGGCAAAAGACTTAGCAAAATCAAACGCCTTTCCGTCTATTGTTACTAACTTTTTCATGTGACTAAGTGCATTCATAAATATACCTTTACCTGTACCACCCTCTGGATTGTCAGAGATTACCTCATCGTTGAGTATTACTGCTGGGCAGTAAGATAAGTTTTTATGACCGTGCATTAGGAATCCAATAGTTGATTCCATAGATGTAGTTCTAACCTGGTTTTTACCACTAATGTTTTCTACAAATGTTTTGTAGTCGCAATCAAAAATTTCGCAGTCTTTATAAGCTCTATCAATGACATGATCTTTCCAAACATATCCACCTAAATCCATATAATCTATAGCTATAACCTCGTTCTTTTTTACTTGAACTGCACAATTTCTGTAATATAAGTAAGAAGAGTTTTTGGTATCTGCTATAAAATATATATCAATTGTACCTAAAAGAGTTAGAAATTCCTCACGAAAGAACCTAGTTTGCTCTGCAAAGTAATTGTAGATTGATACATCTTCATAGTGATACAGAGTGCCCAAGATAAAATCCTTAATTTCTTTTTCGCTTGTATGGTCAATAAGGTTGTTTGTAACCTTAACAAAGACATAGTTCTTACTTCCTTCTGGGCAATACTTATAAAATCCGTTGTCTTCTAAATATTTTTTAAAAAGCAGTGGCACAATCTTAATCGTGCCCTTTTCATTTTTAGTCCAGAACTTTTGGTCTTCATCTTTTTCTGCTTTTTCAATAACCGCTTCAATGTCGTCTATTTGTATATCTGTATCCTGTAGATCTCTCCTTATATCTTTCTTAGATTCCCCACGTTTTACTCTTTGTTTTATCTCATTAATAGTTTCAGTATCCTCATAAAACTTAGTGCCAAAATCTGCGGTGTTTTTGTATGCAGAATCAATAGTACCTTGTATTTCTTTTTTTGTAAAATCAGATGACTCATATTGATTACAAACATATAAAGCTATATTTTTTCCTACACCGAACTCATTGAGTGCACGAGCTAATACATATATATTGTGATTCCTTTGCCCTTCAACCATTGGATATTTAACGCTATGCCATTTTGTAAGTATCTCAATAATTTTATTCTCGTCAGTAATTTTAAGTAATGGTACATCTTTTATAATACTTTTCTCTTCATACTCCTCTTCCTCAATTTTATCCCATAGTGATGAATTAGCATTGATATGTAAAAGCCTATCATAAGACTCGTAACAAACTCTGGATAAATTTTTTGATGTCGTATCAAAGTAAGGAGAGTCAAACTCTTTTTTTAACGAATTAAAATATTTACTATGATTATTTTGGTCAGCTGGGATTTTTACTAGAACCTTTAGTCCGTTTCCAGAGGGAGATACAAATACAGAGTAAACAAATTTATTTTTTTGAAACCTTTCTTTGTCTTCTAGTAAATCTTTTTTTTTAGGATATCCGTCTAAATCAATACAAATTAAACCAGAGTGTTCTACTATAGCAGAGTCAGATCTTTTGTTAAACTGACCAGAAAAACATATAGCTGGTAGATTTTTTTTGAGCTCATTTCTTTTGGACTTATTTTTTTCTTGTCTTATTTTCTTAACAAGCTCTTGGTTTTTTCCCTCTTTAATTCTTTGAAGTATGTAAGTTACATCCTTAAAAAAAGGTGTTTCTGTTTCTCGTATGTTCTGAAATATAGTTACTGTGTTAGGCATTATTAGATTAAATTAAATTAAAAAAAGAGAGGAGGCAAACTAATTAATATGAAAAAAAAACAACCCCCTCTCTGAAATATAAACTAATTAAACTAAAAAGGTAAGTTGTCCTTCTCCTCAGAAGTATCAGCTTTCCCTTCAGTTTTTTTATAAGGTTCGCTGACTTGAATTGAAAGCTTAAAGTCTCCAGCTTGGGTTTGTCCCTCCCATGCTGAAATCTCAAACTCCTTTCCGCTTAAGTCAGTCATTGTACCTCTTAAATCCGGTTGTGTCTCTTTTTCTTTATATGTGTTTTTAAATAAAGATCCTCTTCCTTCTTTGTGTTTGTATGTACTCATAAATTAAATATTTAAAATTAAAAATCTCCTTTGTATATTATTTCTTCTATACTATCTGTTGCATTTTCACTAAAGTATTTGTCGTAGTGATGTAATGCGTGTTCAACCTTTTCTTTAGCGTAAGATAAAGTTTCCGGTTTTATTCCAAAGACACCGACATCGTATGTTGTCTCGCCAGGCCTTGTACCAATAGGTTTTGGGGTTTTACCCACAACAAAAAACACCATTGGCATTCCAAATAATTTTTGATATATAAACGCCTGGGTATCATACCCATAATAAGGAGCGTTTCTAGTCCATTTGGCCACATCTCCAGAGGTCTTTAGATCTATAATCATGTTCTGACTTATACAGTCACTTTTCCCCTTAAATACATGACCAGTACCCAAGATATCTCCTATCATAGGCTCCTCGTATTTAGCGTCAAAGTCAAGCAAATAATCTTTCATCGCTTTAGTTTTCATGTTATTGTCATCCATAAACCAGTCCACTAATGCTTTTATCTCATCAGCTTCTGAAGTTTTAAGAGCATAACTTAAGTTGTTTTCTACTAACCACTCCTTATAAGCCTTATCTCTTCTTGCAAAATCTGCAATCGGAAAGTCTTTAGCCTTGTCTGGCTCAAGAATAAGTTGATGAAACAACCTACCTTTTTCTAAGTTCTCATTAGATTCAACGGGTAAACGATATGCTTCTGGATTTTCTCTAAGTACCTTAATATCAGAGTTAGATAAATACTGCTTACCGAAGTCTCCGTAATACTCAGAGTCATTTCTTAACTTTTCAATTATTTCTTTATTTTCCATAGAGTTCTTTTTTAAGCCTCTCCGTTTGAGGTATGTCCACAATATATTTATCCATTAGTCTTGCAAGTATAGTATCCCACTTTACTTTCTGAGACTGAAGCCTCTTAGATGTTTCTACTATCTTTGACCAATTGTCATCTGTTACCAAAACTTTTTTACTCTGGCTCTCCTGGTTAGACTTAGTTATTTCTTCAGCAGTAATAACAGGTAAGTCGTCTCCACTATATATGTACAATCCCATTCCGTGCATCGCTAAATTTTTAGTTAGACATCTCATAAGAGTTGTATTGATCTGAGTTGAAGTTGGTTTAAGTACAGATTGATTTCTGTTATCCATAACAGGTAGCCACATTTCCAGCGTCTCCCCTTTGATTGTAACAGATGTATGACAGAATGCCCCGACTCCCTCTTTAAAAGAAAAAGGTAGATTGGTTTCTGGATTCGTATAATACGAATAGGTGGCGTCTGGAAAAGTTTTCTTTACCTCTTGCCAAGCCCACGACCAAGACAGATATGTAAGTCGACCTTTCATTTCCGTCCTATCGTTCACATTGATAGCGTTAAGCACATCAAATGTAGATTTCTTAGTTGTAGTTTTAGTTGCCATTATTTTTGATTTTAGTTAGTTTTCTTATTACTTTTTTTACAGACTCTTCGTTAAGAGTTTCAGCTATCAAGTAAATAGCTTTCATTTTTTTTTGATATTCATACATTTTATTTATTGATTTTTTGAGTTAGTTTATAATACTTGTTAAGTATTTGTTGGCGTGATTCCTTAAGGAAGCTAAGTCTTTTCTTACTTTGGTTTCCGTTAAGCTCAAATGATATACTATCTTTAATTTTATCAAGCTTTACCTTGTACTTTTCTAAAGTTAATTTAAGTACACCAATAACCCAGCCGTGTTTTAGTATTTCCAGCTGAGATATATTTTCCATTTCTACATAATAGTTACCACCAGAGGTATGGTCAAAAATTTTTACCTGGTTGGTATGTAGATCTTTTGTTATTTTAATTCCTAATTTCATGTATGCTTGGTATCCTTTGCCACTCATCTGAGTCGAGCCTAGATCTGATTGTGCTTCTTCAAAAATATTATTTAATGTCTTGCTCAATTTGTGAGAGTTTATCTATAACATAAATATAGTCAGTATCTTCTTCAATCAATTTTTTGAAGCTATTAATTCCATAATAAATCGATTCCTCTGATACATCAAAATTTATTTTCTTTATGTACCCGCTTATTTCTTTTTGTCCCATGTTAGATTTTACATTACATAAATAAAAAAGCATTTGCCTTGGTTTTACAATCTCATCTTTTTTAGTTTTTTCAAATAATTCTTCCTGGGTTATACCAAGGTAATCTAATATGTTTTCAAGATATTGTTTAAATATGTGTTCTTTCATTGTATTTTTTTTAAGTCGGTTATAATTTTGTGCAGTATTTTAGATTGATCGTAAGACATGTTTCCAGAGGTAGCCTCTAGTTCTTCCAGCTCGATTACGCTTTCTTTTACTTGTTTGATTATTGCCTCTAATCTGTAATGATACATTTGTATTTGCCCTTCCATATTTAAAATTCTAGAAGTTGTAGTCTCCTTCTGTATTTTTGTTGAAGAGAGGTTTTGAAAATTAATTTTTTAATGATTGATTTATCATTAACAGAGGTAAGGTTTTTTCGTAAATTATTACATTCAAAATCTAATTTGAGTAAATAATTTCCTACATATTTTTTATGCTTTTGCTTTCGTGTTTGTAAGGTTAGTTTCATTTTGATTTATATAGTGTTTAGTTAAAGTGTATTGTATGTCGTAATATATTTTGCCTTGATCCTGGCATTCCAAACATAAATAATCATGTGAAGCATATTCCCCGCAGTATTCAAACTTTTCAAATACTAATTTTTCGCTACCACAATTATTACAGATTTGCTTACTCATTTTGCAAAGATATAAATTTTCAGAATATTTAAGCAGAATCGTAATAATATTTATGTTATGTTTTCGTTAATACTTATTTTTATTATACTCCTGGATCTTCTTTCCAGGTTTGTTTGACATCTAAATTATAGACGACTTCTGTTGCTACATTGTATATTTCTTTGTTGGAGAATGGGGTTAACCAAACTTCATCTTTATATACATCAATGTTTTCAACGCCCGTATCAGAGTAGTAATCGCATTGAACTCGATAGGTATTCTCCTGGTGCTTAAACTTTATATCGACCAGGTATATATGAGCTAAAACATTTTGGTTTAATATTTTAGTCATTACCAATCCAAACTTTTTTCATCTATTTGAAACTCCTCTCTATAATATTCTCTTACTTGTTCGTAAAGCTCATCATAAATAGGTTGTTCAATTCCCCTGGCTGAAGTTGTATGATATATTCCTATATCACAAATACCTCTACCCTCTACCTCATAAGTGCAATATGCACCGTATCTTTGGTTTTTATATTCAAAATCAATTCTTAATTCAAATGAATTTACAATTGCTGACTCATTTGTTACATTAATTAATTTATCCTCTTGTTGTTTTAAATCGTAATCGTGTCGTTCCATGTTTGTAGTTGTTTAAATAGTTTTAGTGCTTTTTCTTTATAAACTCTTTCATAGTTTCTATCTCTTATTCCGTGATAGTCAATATGATACTTACCTTTGATCTTCAAGATCGAGCAAGTCAAGTCGTGCATAATAGCGATATCGCTCCCTATATTGTCATAAATATAGTTGAAGAAATCTTCATCATTGTTGTTGTTATAAAATCTAATTATTTCCATAGTTTTAGTTGTTTATTGTTTGTTATCCACTCCATACATCAAAGAAGATATATGTTGTTCATCAAAGTTTTCGTAGGTATTATAATCATAGAGTTGGTGTGTATGTATAAAAATCTCTACACAATTTTGTTCATCATCATCTAAGGTGTGCATTAAAGTAAAATCTGAGCAAGTGTAGTAGTCATTGTCATCATCTCCAATTAATATTTCCAATTCTTTTTCTTTGTCTTTGATCTGTTGTAATTCTTTTATTAATTCTTTTACTTTCATAGTTTTAGTTTTAAAAGGGTTGTATATCTTTTTCATTAATTTGCTCATTAATGAATTTTTTAATTCGAATTATATCTTCGTGAGTTAATACATCACGGATCAAATATTTTATATTATAAAAATTGTTTTCATAATATTGTTGTTCATCTGTTTGTTTTAGTTTCATAGTTTTAGTTGTTTAGTTGTTTTGTTTTTGGGTAATTAAATAATTCAGAAATTTCATCAATTATTTCATCTCCAAATTCTTCGTTACCATACTTTTGTAGTATGTCTATTAATTTATTATGCTTTTCCATAGTTTTAATCTTCATGGTAAATTGCTTCATGATAAATAGGTTCTATTATAAAATCATCTAATGATTCTTGTGATTCTTCACATCTGTCTGCGTTGTGTTCTTCTAACCATTTTTTTGGGTTATCAGTTATGACTTGTAATTCTTTTTCCCCGTCCCATTGTCCGAGAGTTGAATAGTCAAAATATATTGCGTATTTAATGTATTGTTTTTCCATAGTTTTAGTTGTTTAGTTGTTTAGTTGTTTTTGTTTTTATTAATTTCTAATGCTTTCCATAATTCTTGCATAGCAAAATTTTGCATAGCATATAGGTTGTCAATTTCTTTTGATTTTACGTGGAGAATTTTTTCTCCTTTGGAGTTGCGTTTTTTATTCTTCATAATCAGTTATTTTAATGTTATAAGTTTCGCCCATTGGACTATCATGATGAGTAACTACTGCCTGGTAATTATCTTCATCTTCTTTATAAAGATAAAAAGTTAAATCTGTTTGAGGTACGATTTCATGGAATATATCCATTTCGTCCTTTAACGTAAATGTTTTTTGTCCCTCTAAATTTCTCCAAGTCATGTTAGATCCTTTAACATGAACTTGTCTTCCGATGTGACCTCTGAAGTAATAATAAATTTCTCGCTGAAAATCTTCCCAATGTATCCAGGAGATCATATCGTCTTCGTATATAAATTTTTGAATTTCTTCGTCTTGGACTTCTGACGGCTCTCTGTCTAATTGATCTACCCTAATTAAAAACTCGTCTTTATTATTAACGTACCATTTATAATCATCTTCCAGATATTGTGCTAAATCATAGCATATAATATAATCTGTATCGTAGATATTTTTTTGAATTTGCTTTGTTGTCATAGTTGTTTGTTTAAGTTTAAATAAACCTGGAGAATCAAACCAGGTTTTTTTTGGCTACGGATTCATAACTTCCGTTGATTCAGATAACACGATTTATGTTGGTTATCCGCCACTTAGAAATAGGGGACGGGACTCGAACCCGCAACCCACTCAACCAAACTTACACGCCTTTTTCTAGAATTGACTTTCAGATTGTTGTTAGGATAATTTATCAGCTTCATGACGGCCGTTAAATTATCTCAATTGAGTCCTCTACCTATTGAGATACCCCTCTTGATTGTTACCAGGAAGATTGATAATAAAAATCATCTTTCAATGCTTCCTTATTGTTTAATAGTTCCTCCAGATTATCAGCAGTTTGCTGGAGATCTTCCCAATACCACTCGTCATATTCTTGAGTTCCGAAGAAAAATCCAGCGGAAGTAGGTAACACTTTTTCCGCATGGTCTTTGTTTTTCAAACAATACTGAATATCGTCCAATAATTGCTGGAGTTTATTAACACTTACATAATATTCTCTGCAATTGTCTTCGCCCTCTTGGACGTTTTCAACAAACCAATTATGTATCTGGTTTGCTTTTCGCCAATACATCTCCTCAAATTCAAGCGTTTGAATTTTGGAAGTATCGATTTGTTCTCCATTTTGAGAAACTTTGACTAAATGTTTTTGTTTCTCTGGTGTATGTTCCCAATTCTTAACATACCTTTTTCTTGTTAAATACATATCTAATCCCATTACTTTAAAATTTTATGGAGAGCTTCAAGCTCTGCGTTAGACATATTATCAATCTTATCCCAATTAATAACGCTTGGCTTTTTTCCGCCAAACGATTTGTTAATGAAATTTAAGTCATCGTTTAATTTATTTTTGCTCATAATTTTTAATTTTAGTTATTAGTTCTGAAATTTGGTCTGGTGTTTGCCAACCCAATACATCGTCAAAAGAAAATTCAATTTCCTTTGTAACGAATTTTTTATCCTGGTTTAATACTGCGACTTCATAATTTGTTTTTCCGTCTCCGTAATATCCCAGATTTTCCCCAGCTACAACCGAAAGAGTCAAGCCGTTTTCAAAGGTATATTCCGCCCTTTTTTCTCCTAACATTCCAACTTTGAATATTAGTTCCTCAAAGTAACTAATGTCTTCAACATTTTTTACTTCGTCCATAATACTATATTTAATTAAATCTTTTAAGATTTCAACATTTGATTTTTCCATATTTTGATTTTAAAAGGGGAGACTAGGTCTCCCCGTGTTAAACTAATTAATTGACTAACATTGACTCCATTTCTGAAATCAAATTCTTTATATCATCTTCGGTTAATCGGTCGGAAAGCTCCAACTCTAATGAATTTAAAAGCTCTTGTCCTTTCCAATATGCGTAATGATTAACTAGGGTTTCGGGATTGTCAAAGCTCGTCTGAATTTCCCCGAAATTGTCCTTTTCTTGCTCGTTGCAGTAACGCATTACTTCCCAGGTTGACAAATCATTGTCTTTAAGCCATTGTTCAGCTCTGGAGTAATAAGTTATAAAATAATCCTCATTAAATAAATAATGGTGCAGATCATCAGAGTAAATATCCTCTAGGGATCCGTCCTCGAGTTTGTCGATTGCGTGTTCGATAATACTTGTTTCAATTGTTGTTGTCATAATTTAGTTGTTTAATTAATTTTTTGATTTTAATATATTTCCATTCATTTAAATGGAAGCTTTCCGACAATATGAAATCATCGGAAAGTTTATTTTCATTATCTACATTCATTTTTTTGCGTAGATAAATTATAACTTCATCTTCGTTTAAAAAATACAAAGGTTTATTCTGAAGCTCTGCTTTAAATTTTATTATTTTCATTTTATAAATCTGTATTGATAGTCATAATCGTTAACTCCATGATAAAAATTCTCATTGTTATCCTGGAAGTAAATATAATTTTCTAAATCAGTTTCAGCGTGGTAGTTATCCGTTGTTAATGTTTTAAACATCATTTCAAAAATTTCTAAATGAAGCTCTTTAATTCTTTGCTCATATTGTTTTTTATTTAATATTGTTGCAGTATTTACATTAACTTGAATTTCAATTGCAAAATCTTTTTCTTTAAGCTCATGCACTTGATAACTTCCATAATCGCCAATCTGTTCATCTCCCCAGCCAAATATATATCCGTCTATCTCATAAGGAGTATATTTTTCGCCATAGGGTAAATTCAATTGTTCATCACGTCTTTTTTTTGCGTGTTCAACGGCTTCAGCTCTGGAGCTAAAATATTCAATTTCAACTCCGTTATCTGAAGAGTAGCCGTCCCCGTTCCATGTATCGATAACAATATATTTATTTTGCATAATTTGGAAGGCGTTTATTATAATCGTTTAAATCGTCATTAGTATATACATCTCCGTATTTTGACGGGTTTTTATCTTCTTCGATAAAAATATAATCTCGGGAGCAGTCCCAAAATTTCATAGCTCTTGCGTCTGTATCGCAAACAAAATCATCGATATTTTGAAATTCATCGCAAAGCTCCAAAGCATGATTTTTGTCTGGAGCTTCTATATTAAAGTCATATTCATAAGTTACGACCATTCTAAATTTAAATTGTTTCATGTTAGTAAATTTTAGTTAAAAAAAGCGGAGCTTTAACGCTCCGCCAATTAATCAGTTTTATTCTTCTAGAGCTTCCAGAATTTCATAATAATCAACTTTACTAAAGTTAATTTTATCAATAAATAAATATTTGTACTGCTTTATTGTAAAGCGTAAAATTAAAGCTCTTCGACCTTTATTCTGTGGCTCTATTTCTTGCCACGCACATTTACGATTAAATGCGTCCATCACCGAAGTATAAATTTCGCTGGTGTTCATTATGTTTAAATTAGTTAGCCAAGTATCATAATTTGCCCAACCATTATAATTAATTCTCATAAGTCAAAAATTAAATTTTCAATATGGCTCTCTAAATCTGAAGCCAGACTATAAATTTCATCTTGGACTTCCTGTTGAGTGTCCTCTGGCAACTCTTCAATTTTGTTTTCCATAGCCTCCCAGATTACTTGTTCTAGCATGCCATGCAATCCTATTTCTAAGTTTGCCATTTTTTCCTGGAGAGCTGGCAAAATTCCGCTCTCCTGGAGTGTGTAATATTCCATTTTTTTAAGTTTTAAGTTTCAATATTTCAAAGACGGATTTTTTGCTATTGCTCAGCGTCTGGCTAGCGGCGGAAATCTGGTAACGCCCATTTCAACGATGAAATTACAAAAATATTAATTAAAAACAAATAAAAAATTAATAAAATATTATCCAGCTAGATCCCCAGAGATTTTTATTTGCTTCTCTGGAGAGCAATTTTTTGAACTTCAAAGAGTTGAAAAGATATTTTCCCCCCGTTTTATTTTCTTTCTCTGGAGTTGGAGCTGGAATAAAAGGGAAGCCCCAGCTCCCTCTTCCCGTTCTAACATCGTTAAACGAGTTTGTTGTGGGGTAGTACCAGAAGCAGACCAAAGCCCAGCAGAACGCAGGAAAAAGCCAAAAAAATCTGTAAACATCTCCAGAATCAATAGCCCCCCAGCTCAAAAAAAGTCATTTTTGTCGGTGGCAAATGGCGGGCGTACGCATATATTACCCAACACCTCTAAGTGTCTAAAAAAAATTTGTACCTTTGTATATGCCATGGGAAATGGAGATACACAATCGAATCAACATAGGCTTCTGTATAGGCTGGTCATACTACGCTAAAGACGCAGATCATAATTGGGTCGAATTAAATATCTACTTAGGACTCATTGGCATCACAATAAAATATTAAGATGAAAAATTTTAGAGACATGAATAAAGCAATTACTGACGGAGAGGTAAGTAACTTCGTTGAAGGATTGTATGTACAAAACGGCCGGTTAATCAACTCACGTCCTGATGGGATGATGGGAATTGAGAAAGCAGCAAAGCTTCGCAAGATGGTTAAGGCTCAAAAAAATAGTGAGCAGATTGCTGAAGGTATTCAGCGAGCAAAGATGCTCGAAAGATTTATGGATTAGTTTTCATATAGTTGGTTTTAGTGTTAGTTAAGAAGAAGCTACTTAAGTTTTTAGGTAGCTTTTTTGCATTTATGTTAAAAGTCAACATATCTATGTTAAAAATATTTTTTTTTAACATGGACTTAACTAACTAATTATTAACTACTTATCTCTCTTTTTTTATTAAATATGTTGAAATGTTAAAAAAGGGTCATTATTTCCTTATATAAAATAATAAGAAAGTAAGTTTTTATATAGAGTAAGTGGGGGAGCTAATTTCAACATTTCGTCATAGTAGGTTTATCAAATAAAATTTATATATTCGTAGTAATTAAATCTAATCAAATGGAAACTACTGGAGGGTACTCACCAAAAGACTTACACTTCGCAGATGAAGCAAGGTCAAAACTAATAAGCGGTATATCGAAAATGGCGAAGGCTGTTAACTCTACACTAGGCCCTATGGGTAACACGGTGCTTATAGAATCACCCCAGCATACTCACGGAATAACTGTGACTAAGGATGGGGTAACGGTAGCTAAGTCTATACAGCTCTTTGATCCAGTAGAGAACCTGGCTGTGCAGATGATGCGTGAGGCTGCCTCTCGTACTGCAGCTAATGCAGGAGACGGAACGACAACCGCCATAGTGCTAACAGAGGCTATCGTCAAGACAGCGATAGAGAAACTAGAGGATGCGAAGAATAAACCACAAGTGTTGCGTGATATGGTGAGCGTTACCAATGATGTGGTAAAGAGTCTGCAAAAGAGAAGCACTAAGGTGTCTGAGAAAAAACTGCTAGATGTGGCAAGCATATCGGCAAATAATGATGGGGTGGTAGGGAAAATAATAGCCGATACCTATAACCAGGTGGGTGATAACGGAATTGTAACAGTAGAAAAATCCCAGGGGTCAGAGACCAGCTTCGAGACCACCAATGGTTTAAAAGTAGACAGGGGGTATTCATCGCCTCTTTTTGTAAACAACCAGAAAAAAGATGAGTGTATCATGGAGGATGTACATATCCTTGTGTCTGATGCAGAGATAAACAACATACTTGTCATTGAGAATATATTGAAACCAATTATCAATGAAGGAAAAAAATTATTAATAGTAGCGCCTTGTTCACAACAAGTCATAAACACCCTAGCGGCGAATGTGATGAAGAACAGCCTGAAGCTTTGTGCCATCATACCACCCTCCTTTGGCTATAAGCAACATGAATTGATGCAAGACATAGCTCTGTCAGTAGGGGCTACTTATTTTTCAGAGAAGACTGGAGATGATATGAGTATAATGAGCTTTGAAGACCTGGGTCGTGCAAAGAAAATAATTATAAGCAAAGACTCTAGTATAATATTAAAAGATGATAACCATGTGAACGTGGAGCTAATCGATGAGAGGGTAGAACAACTCTGGGACGCTCATTCCATAACAGTGAAAAAAGTGGACAAGGAGTTTATCCTCTCTCGTATAGCATCCTTAACAGGAGGCGTTGGTGTAATCTATGTAGGTGGTAACACCGATCTGGAACAAAAAGAATTGTTCGATAGAGTTGACGATGCAGTGTGCGCAGTACGCTCAGCGCTTGAGGAAGGCATACTCCCTGGAGCTGGGCTCGCCCTGTATCAAGAGGGGTTAAACTTAATGGGGAAAAATTCTACCAAAAAAATCGCCAAGGCGATTTTGGGGGAAGCACTTCAAGAACCGCTCAAACAAATCCAGAAAAATGCAGGGATAAAAAACAAAAGAGTATACAATGAAAAGAATGTGGGGTTGGATGTGAAGAATAACAAAGAGGGTGATTTAATTCAAATGGGTATCATAGACCCTATGAAGGTGACAAAACAAGCTTTGCAAAACGCAGTGAGTGTTGCGGTAACGATACTATCTACTAATGCGATTGTAACAATGGCTAGATCTTATGAGACTAATTAAGTTTACACTAGTTTGGATAAGTCAAAACTTAGCAATACCTTTTTGGATTGTAGGCCATATTCATCTATCGATACATTCGTTTCATGATCTAGTGGAGATAGCCTCGTCTATAGGCATGAATTTAATTGTAATGATTGGGTTTATTATAGATTATAAAAGCAGCAAATGAACCAAAATAAAATATTTGATTACCTGTTAATGATTTTTATAATCATACTATTATTTATTGCAGTATCCTGCACAAAAGAACAAGAGTCTTGTAAAAATTATGAGGTAGAACAAACCCAGGTAAGAGAGTGTGAGAATGATGAGTGTATGATAATAATAACAACTATAGAATATTGTAGCTAATGAAACCAATAGGAAAGAATATAATAATTAAAACAATAGAAGAAGAGATTAAAACTTCTTCGGGACTTCTTCTTAGTTCAGAAGATACCAACCTACTAAGATACAAAAAAGGAGTGATAATAAAATCAGGTACTGAGGTGTCTGTTTTAGATGAGGGTGACTTTATATTTTATGACAAACGTTCTGGTTACTCTATGATTTTAAATGATGAACCATTTACTATTATTCAGGAGAAAGACGTCGTTGTTGTTTTATAGACTCGTTCATATCTAATATCATCTTTTTATAAACCTTATCTGTGTATTTAACGTTTTTAGCAAATATAGGGTTGCTTGTTTGTGATGTAGGTATTTCTTCTCCACTAAGTTTATTGTATATGCTACTTATTACTCTTTGAGTTTTGAATGTAAGACCATAGAGTGTATTAAATTTTTTACGCCTACGGCGAAACACTTCTATCCACCCATCTCTGAGTAATCGGTCAAACCTATCTTCATCCCATGAAAGAAGGTTGTCAAACTCTTCAAATTTTTTTTTTGAAAAAATATCTTCACTATAAAGAAATAAAAGCATATCTAGATCTGCGGTCGTCAGACCATACTTTTGTTTTATAAAGTAACGGATGACTCTCCAATATTTTAAACAGTCATTTACCTTTGATTTCATTTTATTAGATTTAGTATCTTTGTAAAAATAATAATATTATGCCACACAAAAAAGGACATTTACAACAAGCGATGGATAGCATACCTGCTAAAAACTCAATAATTAAAAAATTAGACAGTATTTACGGGGTTAATGCTGAAGGTTTTCCTTACAGAAAAGATACAAAAACAATGGTTCCCCCGCACAAAAGAACAATGTCAGATAGTATAGTGGTCAAACCAAAGAAGAAAAAAAGAGGCGCATAATGTATAAGAGTTCTTTGGATAAAAATAAATACAATTACAAGTGCCCAAAGGGAAGCACTAAAGATTTCCCTAATTTATTAATCTATAAAAAAAGTAAATATGCCAACAGTAAAATATAAAGGCGGTATGAAAAAATTTCCATACAACGCAGTAGGTAAAGCTCAAGCTCACTCATTTGCACAAATGATGAAAGGCAAAAAGAAAGATAACCCAGGCTACGGCATGGAGAAAAAGTCTTACTAAAATGGATGAGTTAGACATCGACAATCTAAAAAAGAAAAAATTCAATATATCCATTGAGAACTTAATTACTATTGGAATGGTAGTGGTTACAATAACAGGTATGTGGTATAGCCTTCAAGGAGAAATTGAAGAAGCTAAAAAATTACCAGAGCCCGAAGTCTCTCGAACAGAGTATGATTTGAAAGACCAATTAATTAGAGAGACTATTATTTCTACGGAAGAAAAAGTAGACGCTAACTCTGAGAAGCTTGATAAGATAGACGAAAAGTTATATGAAATAATTATAAAAGAATGAGAGTGTTAATTTTAGCTTTATTGTTTTGTGGATTTTCTTATGGGCAAGATGTAACAACCATACATTTTAACTATAAATGGAACACAAAGAATGAATATAAAAGTTTAACCAAGCTTAAAAACACAAAGGTTCAATATGCTTACGTTGAAGACCAATCAGATTTAATCAAACAATCTATAAAGTCTGTGCCAACAATCATGGTGTATAGAGGCAATAAGCCAGTTGCAAAATTTGAAGCAGGGCTTACCATGAAAATAGTAGTGCCTTTAGATAGTTTACAAAAAGTGATAAATAAATATATTGATTAATGGCTAAGAAAAGAACAGGACGAAAAAATAAAATATGCCCTGCAGGTATAGCTTGGGCAAAAAGAACTTTTGATACTTACCCATCAGCTTATGCAAACATGGCTGCAAGTAAATATTGTAAAGACCCTAACTACGCAAAAAAAAGTAAGAAATGAGTAAAATGAATAAAAAAGCCCGCAAGGGTAAAAGACCAAATTTTGGGATGCTAAGTGTAAACGCTGGCATCGATAACAACCCAGGAGTAACTTATGCAGATAAAATTGCTGGGGCTAAAATGAAAAAGTAATGGACGCAAAAAAATTAAGAGAAGTTTCAAGTCAATTGAAAAAAGCATCTGCTATGCACAAAGCGCAAGCAGGAAAAATAGATAGGATGTTAAAGTCAATGTCTAAAAAGAAAAAGTAATGGGTGCGCTTAAAAACTGGGTAAAGCAAGACTGGGTTCGTATTGGTACTGATGGTTCTATCTTAGGTAAATGTGGAACTAGTAAAAATAAAAAAAACCCTGATAGATGTTTGCCTAGAGCTAAGGCTAGTAAACTTTCAAAAGCGCAGAGAGCAGCGACTGCAAGAAAGAAAAAAGCTGCTGGAAAAAGAGGTAAAACAGTAGTGGCAAATACGCCTGCTGCTAGAGTAAGAAACGCATAATGGCAGATAAAAGTAAAATGGCTTGTAACAAGCCTACTAAATCAGACAGAGCGGGTAAAAAGAAAATGGTTAAAGCTTGTGCTAACGGACAAGAAAAACTAATTCACTTTGGAGCTACTGGTTATGGTCATAATTATTCTGCTGCTGCTCGTAAAAGTTTTAGAGCAAGACATAAGTGTTCACAAGCAAAATCAAAACTAACAGCACGCTACTGGGCGTGTAAAAATTTATGGGCTGGATCAGGCGGTTCTACAAAATCTTCCCCAAAAAATAGACAAGGAAAATATTAGTATCTTTG
>TARA_R110002012_G_scaffold68681_2_pt1 | contig 17943 bp, 15 predicted proteins | sample TARA_R110002012 | Tara Oceans TARA_R110002012 (sample SAMEA4396515) | marine metagenome | biome: Westerlies Biome; feature: [DCM] deep chlorophyll maximum layer (ENVO:01000326); material: water (ENVO:00002006), including particulate matter (ENVO:01000060) such as... | depth 40 m
TACCTGCGCATCCAGTTTTCGATGGAGGCCGTTTTCTGTTTTCCGGAAGGGATTCACATATTTGGAAGCGTTCAGGGCCTTGTCCAAGGGCAGTACAAAGAACAGATGGCTTTGATGTTTTAGGTACTCCCTTCCCTTGAAGTGATTATGGGTCGCCTTTTGCAAAAAGGTGTTATTAGGCAGGTCTTTGGCATCGAATCGTACTTTTTGATATAGGTCCTGTTTATGGATGACCGTCCCCGTGGGCAGGGACTTGAAGGCCTGGAACCAGATACCGTGCAGTTCTTCATAATCGGATTCAGATAGGGAATACACCTCGGGCAGTGCCAGCTCGTAACACAGGACCACATTGCCATTGTTGGCAAAGACCACATGGTTCTGTATGTCCAGAATGGGATGATGGGCATGGAGGTCGATCTTAGGCATAGGAGAAAGGGCTTAGTTTTTTGTTGCTGATGGTATGGGGGAAGACCTTTTGAACTGAAAGTAATTGGGGGTTTTTGGCCCACTGCGCCAATGCCCCGAACAGCAGGGCATTGAACGACAGCAGGGCAACGATGACACCAAAACTGAATGAAAAGATGATGATCAATAGGGAGCCGATGACCGATACCATTAGCAAGGCAAAGAGGGAAAGGGGCAGTCCCATGATCATGGCCCGTTTGCGGATATTTCGGTAGACCTCGTACTTTTTCATTACACCACGATTCCAATGAGGTAAGTAAAGATGCCGACCACCGCCCCGGCGATCAGGACAAAGACCAGTACCCGGGTAATGCCTTTTTTCAGATCGGAGTTCTCCCCGAAGAAATGACCGGCATTGAACAAAAAGCCCACCAAAAAGATAACGCCCAAAATGATGGGAAAGATGGCCCGGATGGTAGCGGAAATATCATTGACGGAATCCTCGATGCCCCCGATCTGGGCCAAAATGGTACTGGAAACAAATAAGCAAAGAATGGTAATAAAAAGTGATTTTCGCATATCGTAAACGTATTTGGGTTAGCTTGTTTTCGATATTGAAAATTACAAATTAAAAAAACTCAAATAACTGTATATCAATGATTTGTGAATAACATATGGATTGCTTTGTTTTGGTTTTTATCGCTGCGAATCGGTACCAAAATCTATGTAAAAAACGGAATGTTACGTTGATAACCTTAGTAGCTTGGCACTACAAAACCGTCAAAACCGTCAAACTTCGACTTCGCCCAGTTCAAGTTTTTGTCCTTTTGATGTACACTTTCTGTCCACCTTTTGGTCCGCATATGCCCTAAAATGAAGCAGACTGTCCAGTAAAGAAATCAACATTAGGGCCATGGCTCTTACCCTGATCGTGGCCATTGACAAATTTGAAAATCTGGAACTAGGAAAGCATATTTAGTGGAGGTCATTGGAACAGTTACGAAAAGTGCTCCAAATGCAATGGAGTTATTTGCGCTTGTCCTTACTGCCCTTTTCAAAGGCCACCAGATTGAACATCTGTCGCATACGGCTCCGTACCCGTTTGCCATAACGTTCCTCCAGTTCCCGGGCATTGAGGTTGGTCGTACAATGGGTCCGTATGTGGTGATTGACAAAAAGTTCGTAACGGGAGAGCAGGATCTCTCCCATAACATTGCAGTCCTTGCCATAATGCCTACCTATGGGTTCTACCCCAAGATCATCAAAACAATAGTAGTGTCCATTGCCGTAATCCTCGATGAGCTTGAAGCCAACGTGATTGAAACCAAATACAATGTTCCGACTGGGAATCACTGCATAAGGCCTTTGATGGGGCACCAAATATTTCAAAAGGCGCATCAAACTGGTCTTACCACAGCCCACGGGACCCGTCAACAGCAATCCCTTTTGGGGGTCGATTCCCGCTTTCTTACATTGATCATAATCGCGGATAATATAGTTGCAGAGCAGGAAGAGAACCGCCCTATCCGCCTCGTAGATCTTAAAGCTTTTACCGAATAGCAGCTTCCCCTTGACCTCGAGATAGGCTAGCATTTTCTCAAAATCATAAATGACCTGATTGCCCTGAAGCTCGCCGATACGATAGGTCGTGTTTCCTTCTGTGATGATATGTGGGTAATCCAATTTCATAGAGGTTCCGCGTAGTCCTTTTGTTCCGTTGTTTTCAGGTTGTCCCGGAATCGATCGGCTCGGGCAGGTTTTTCCTTGTTTGGTAATTCAAACGAGGTATTTCCTTTAAAATTTCCGGTTGATCCATTGTTTCTGATGTGTTTGGAAGTTTGTCTAGGTTTATATATACCTTTTAAGGGTTGTTCACTACTTGTTCGATAATGACTAGGGTACTTGTCCGTCACTTGTTCGGTACTTGTCCCAAAATTGAACAGCTTGACCTTGCTTCCCTTGAGTGGATTATGCGAGGGCTGATAATGGATATACCCCCAATGGTGCAATTGTTTGATACAGCGATGGTAGGTCGAAGTGGAACCAATCTTGGATAGCTGCATCACCTCGGCCCTATTGATATAAAATTCCTCCCTGAAATAACTGGCATTCCAAAAATGGAACAGGGTCATGTAGAGACTGACATGGCTAGAGTGCAAACGGCTGTCTTTGGTGAATTTTCCAAAGGCCCCGTTCAAGTGCGAGATGTAATTGACGTCCACCAAAAAACTCAAAATCTGGGGTTGATCTTGTTCCGCTCCAACACCTCCATGATTTCCAGGTGGTCATAGTAGAGTATCCCTCCCATCTTGGTAAAAGGCAAAGTTCCATTGACCCGTAGGTTTTGGAGGGTTCCCGGGGAAATACCCAGAAGTTCCCGCACTTCATTAGATTTGAGCCATTTCTTGGCCGTAGTGCCATTGTGGTTTTGCAATAGTTCCTTGATGTCCTCCAAAAGTTCCACTTTGAACTCCATCAGGTCTTGTGTTGTGATAATGGTCGCTCCCATAAATTTTGAGTTTTTTTAAAAAGAAGGACCACCACATTACTGTCATTTCATTTGATGGCCCTTCCGTTGATTTGACTTTCGGGGCAAAACTGAAGAAGATTTTTGGAAAAACTTCCCAAGTTGGTACCAACTTGGGAACGATTTTTTTATCCTATAATTTGCATCGTTTTAGGGCCATTTGGATTTTTGGGACGTCCAAAAAAGCCTGAAAATTGGAAAAAAGGGGTGCCAAAACCCCCGAAAACCAAAATTCCCAAGTTGGTACCAACTTGGGAAAAATTCGGGAGCTATTCTTCCAGGGATTCCATCCGCTGGTTGAGCATCTCGATGAGCCGTTCCAAGAACCGTGTCCTACTGCTCTTGCGGGAACGGATATCGATAAAGGTGTGGTAGTAATTGCCCAGATCCACATTGTAAAAGTATTCGAAATGGGAGGCCAGTTCCTTGATGTCAACGGTCCCACCATTGATGTATTTACTGGTGTGAAGGGCATAGAGGAGCTCGATCAGGTCCGTCTTGCTGCCGGTCCAAAATAATTTTGATGGTTTTTCCATAGGTGTGTTCTTTGTAGGTTCCATATTGTTGTTCAGATCGTCCACTTCCTTTCTCAGGTACACGATGAGCATGTCATAGGCCATGATGGTGGCCACCGTGCCGTCCTGACAGGTGGAGAATTGGTCATCGATCAAAAAGTGGAAGGATTCCAGGGGCATGCGCAGGTCCCGGTTGCCCCGGACAAAATACTGCTCGTCCATGGACATGGCCCCACGACGGTAATAGTTATAGAATTCCAGGTTATCGTTGAAGAAGGTCTGCAGCTTATCGATCTGTTGTTGTAGGTACTTGACCTGGGCCACATCCTTTCCCCGCGGGCGTTTGCTCTCAATGCTGAAGAGGCGGATGTAATAGATGAGCTTGCTAAAGATCTGGGGCTTGACATGCTTGAAGAAATAGATTTCATCCGCCTGTGTCTCAAAATCCTGGCCCACAATCTGCTTTTGCAGTTTATGGATGCTCTTCTCCACCAGTACGATGCCCTTCTCCGCTTTGTAAAGGATATCACCGTTCCCACTTTCCAAGGCCTCCAACTGGCCCTCAAATTCTGATAACAGTTTTTGGTATTTCATGGCACCGCTCCATTATTGCTGTCCTTCCATGACCCCAAAGAGTTCCAAGATAAAGTTATCACGGGTTTGGATATACGCATATTTTTCCTGCACGATCGCACCGAGTTTCCGCTTCTCAAAGGCAGCGGTCATTCCAAAATCAATTTTTGGCATACCAAGGGCTATGGCCCGTTCAATGGTACGATAGAGCAATTGACGATAAACGGCGTATTGCTCCAAGACACCATAATCCATCCCCACAAAGGCAGGGACGTACACCTGATTCGTATTGGTGTAGCAGAACATAACGCCCACTACCCTATCCGGTTCATCAGTGGGGCACAGCACAATGAATTCCCATAAAGGGTTCTCGTTCATCCGATCAAAAAGCACATCGGGGAAGGAATACGTATTGAGCCCCAAGTTGCTGGACTGTACTTTACCGAACAGTTTTTTGGCCTGGACCAATTGCACAGCAGTTAGTTTTTGGACCGCTCTGCAATGGACCAAGCCAAGATAGGGCTGTATATCCTTCCTGAAATGCCTCCTGTTTCTGGACGATAGTGCTCCAATATACTGTTCTATGGAAGGCGTTTCCTCTAGATCCACGGTACAGGAATCGGGCATTTGCACCCGGAGAAAGCCATGTCCGTAAAGATGACTGTTCCAATTGCTTTCCTTGGGAAAATCCCGAAGCACGGTCATTTTCGCCCCTAACTTCCGTTCCTCTTGTTCCATAAACTCCAAAAAATTGTTCATCACCCGTTCGCCCAATGGATGCGCGCTGTCCCAATACACATGGTCTCCTTCGGTGAACAAACTGCCCATGGAAAGTATCATGGACGAAAGATGATAGGGATCCGACTTTCGTTCCTCCTCAATGGATCGGGACACCTCGGAAGGGGCCAACATATCGTCCTTCCAAAGGGAAAAGGTCAAAAAGGTCATCAATACCGGCTTTCCATTGACATCCCTTATGATCACATAACGAAACGACCAGTTATGTTCCTTTTTTGAATTGCCCTGGAACACGGACTCCAGGAATTTCATTCCAGCCCAATCATAAACACCCTGTCCGCCCAAACAACGGTTCCATGCTTCCCTATCTACCTGGTTTATGGATTCCTTGGCCTCCAAAGTCAGATCATCCAATGGTCTATGCTCCTCCCGTGTCTTGGGTTCCAATGTAAAGGCATGGAACACCCTTTCCGGGTTCGTCCCCGTCTCTTCCAATGCTTTGGGAAAATGATATGCCATGGCATCGACCAGCCCTTTGATCTCGGCCTTTTCATTGTGCCTTGAGATGGTGATCCTCACCCCGGTGTTCTTGACCGGAACCGCTGGAAAGATGCCCAGGTTTACATAAAAACCCTCCCCCATTAGACGGTTGACAAAATTATAGCCCGTTTTGGGCATTCCCGTCCCTATGTAAAATACCGGGGATTCGTTCCGGTCTATCAAGGGAAGCTCCGTAGCTCCCAAACAAGCATTGAAATATTCGATCCGTTCCCGAAGTTCCGCTTGCAGCTCATAGATTTCCTCAGACAGATGAATCTTGGCGGAAGCGATGGCAGCGGCCACGGAAGCGGGTTCCAACTGTGCCGAAAAGGTCAAGGGTCCCCCAAAAGTTTTGATCTTGTCATACATCCCGACATTGGAACAGGCCAACACGGCCCCGCTGGCCCCAAAGGTCTTGCTCAGCGTACCGAACAGGAGCACATTCTCGGGCAACTCCCCCAATTGGTCCAAGACATAACCTGTACCCTTCTCCCCCACCCAACTCATCCCGTGCACATCATCAAAATAAAAATGCAATTGGGGATATTTTTCGGACAGGTCCATCAACTCCTTTACCGGGGCATAGTCCCCGTACATGGAGTAGATCCCATCCGCCATATACCAGATGTGCCGCTTGGAATCCCGGTACTTCTTGATCTTGTCCTCCAGCATCTCCAAATTGTTGTGCCGTATCATTTCGATGGGCACGCTTCGTGTCTTTAGCATTTTGGCCGCGTTCTGGACGCTCCAGTGGACCTGATGGTCCAGCACGATCACGTCATCATCGTCCACGGCACTGGGGATGACCCCCAAATGGCCCAAGGTGCTGTTCTTGGTAATGATAATGGGATGTCCGTACATTTCCCCAATGGATGATTCCAGCGCTTCGTACAGTGGATTGGAGATATAGGACTTGGAAAGTGGAAACTGAGTCCCGTATTTATCAATGGCCTCCTTGGCGGCCTCTTTTAATCGGACATCCTGTTCCAGCCCCAAATAGCCTGTGGTCCCAAAATGGAACATATCCTTACCGCCCACCCGGATGGTACGGCCCGAAAAGGATTCTCCCCCGGCATAGAGGTGCAGCACCCCGGCCTGTTTTGCATCGGTGAACACTTCATGGACGGTGTTCAAAAAATTGTGGTGTTTGATCTTTGCCATATCGTTTGGTTTAAATTGTCCTAAAAAGTAATGGCATTTGTCAGATTAAATGGTATGCTCAAATCATTTACTCCGTTTCAATCAAGTATTATTCCGTTTCAGTCAAGCCAAATACCTTTAATTTGGGACAGTGTTCCCCATGTTACGATACCAAAAAAAGTATTTTTGTAAATTCAGGGTTTTTACCAGTTTTCGCCACATGAGAAGATCACATGAAAACAAATACGCTGTTTATCTGATGACCGAAGCGTTGATGCACATCATTTATAAAAAAGACCTATGTATCGACCTCAGGGCCGCCCAACTCATTGTCCAAGATCGGATGATGCTACAAAACGCAAGGGAAATGCCCGTGCTCTGCGACATCCGTGAGGTACGGAGGGTCAATAAGCCAGCACGGGACTATTTGGCCTTGGAAGGGTCACAGTGGATAACCGCCTTGGCCTTTTTGATCGATCCCCCTGTGACGGACGTGATCAGCAGCATATACTTGGGCACCCATGCACAAACGATCCCCACCCGGTCCTTTACCAAAAAATCCGAGGCCTTGGCCTTCTTAAAAAAACATGGGCAACTATGAAACCATCAGCAACCAAAACGATCCACTGTTTAAAAACCGATGACCATGCCGAACACTGATGATTTTAGGGTAAAACGCATCCAAAAGATGCTTTTGGAAATGGCCAAGGGCAACTTCTTCTATTCCCTTGAGCCTTCCGATAAAAATGACAATATCGCTTCTTTGGTGGTCATGCTGAACATGGTCAATGAGGAAATAGCGGCAGCCTTTATCCACCAAGGTTTTGCCAATGCGCACAACACTCCGCAATGTATCATACAACTGTCCCTGATCTTGGACGCCAAAGGTCAAATTGAATTGGTCACCAACGGAACCTGCTCCCTGTTGTCCTGTATGCCCAAGGACCTTATCGGAAAACATATCACCGAACTCTTGACCGAAAACTCCCAAAGGACTTGGTCAAAAAAGATGGTCAAACATTTGAAACGGGACCGATCAGAAACGGTACTCTTCCTGGAATTCATTACGAACGATGGTCTTTTCCTGGCCAAGGATTGTCAAATATCGGTCTACCAGGCCTTGGATGGCAGCGGTCAGAAAATCGTGTTGAACTCCGTTTTCTTTTCCAAAGGGGAACCCTTTGAAACGGGACTGCCCAAAAACAAGCTTAAAGTGACCAAGGGCATCAAGGAGCATAAGGTCACCTTGACCCCGGAGGACATCCAAATGATCCGGGAGGTCCATGACACGATCCTCAACAATTTGGACAAGGATCTTCCCTCGCTCAAGGACCTCGCCCTCCAGATGGGGACCAACGAGTACAAACTGAAATATGGTTTCAAACAGATCTATGGCACCACCATCTTCCGTTTCCTGACCGAGGAACGTCTTAGAAAGTCAAAGACCCTGATCCAGCACAGCAACCTTTCCCTAAAGGAAATCGCCCACATGAACGGTTTCAAGAGCGCCGCCCATTTCTCCAGGGCCTTTCGGGACAAATACGGCAAGACCCCAACCGACTTGAGGGGGTAACCCCTTCAAAATGCGTAAATTACTCCCTTTGGGTCAAGGAATGCTCCGTTTCAAATAAATCGGACTCCCGAACTTTGTCATATCAAATCAAAAGATATGGTGTCCAAAAAAATATATCGAACCCTTGTCCCCACGGCCAGTTTCCTATTGGTCCTGTTGTTCGTATACACGGCCACCAGCAAACTATTGGACCTGGACACCTTCGAATGGCGGTTGGCACAAATGCCCCACCTCTCTACCCATGCCGATCTCCTCCAATGGGGAGTTCCCTTTTCGGAACTCACCATAACAGGCCTGTTATTATCCCCCAAGTTCCGCATCCTTGGGCTGTATGCCAGCTTCGCCCTACTTGGCCTCTTCTCGATATACATCATCGCCGTCCTGGCGTCCGATCATCCCACGCCCTGTTCCTGTGGGGGTATCATCTCCACATTGGGTTGGCGGGAACACATACTGTTCAATGGGGCCTTTATGCTTATGGCCCTTGGGGCCATCCTGCAGTCCAGGAGACAGACCAAATGACCGTCAAAAACAAAAAAACTGCGCAGCTGAGGGGAAGCCGAAAACCTCACCTAGAGTAGGCATTCATTATTAATACATAACATTATGAAAGCTAAATTTTTCAAATTGTTGTTACCGGCCTTTGCCATCATCATGGCGGTCGGCATGGCATTTGCCACGGAAGAGGCCAATAGCACCCAAACGGGCTATTACAACCATCCCATCTTGGGGGTTCAGGCCATCCCGACGGATTGCCCTGAAACTGGACAAGTGCTCTGTATGGAAGGACAGTGGCAGGTCTTTAAGGACCCTGCACTCACCATTCCATTGTACGAAAGGTTCGAATAGATAATCCTTTCAAAACTAAAGGTGTCCCTAGGGACACCTTTATCACTAACTCAAAACACAACGAAACTTCAAGCTTCGCAGTCCTTTCCAAAACTTTTGCTGCAACACAACAGATTTCCTTCATCCATTAATCACCGGTCAATTCCTCCAACTTGGCCAAGCACCAGGTCCAATGCCCGCTGGATTCCAAATTCTTATGGCGCTTTAAGGATTTCCGCAACAGGCGTTGCAGGTCCAGCAGTTGTTCCATGACGACCCCTAATGAATGATCGGAATGCACAAAGGCCATCTCATCCACCCCAAATTGGAACCGCTCCTTTTGAAAGTTTTGGTTCCATTTTTCCAGGTAGAGCGCTTGAATGGCCTGCTTCCGGGCAGGTACCTTCCCGGTACCCTCCAACAATTCCTTAAAAAGCCGCTGCTGCAGCTCCCGGACAAACCAGTCCAATGCCCCATCAAAACCCGCTAAGGTTTCCAGATGTTCAAAGCGTTTCATCCGTTGTGGTCGCATCAGTTCCATCAGGAGCAGTTTTTGATAGTTTAGCACTAAATCGGGATGGCTCGAATACCGAATGTCCATGCCCAGATCGGGACGGGTCAACCATTGGGGAGGGTCAAAGGCCTGTTCCATAAAATAGTCCATGGCCTCCTGCTGCCTTGTAAAATCAACAGGGGTGTACATGTTTCCCTCTTGATCCATGGATTTGTAAAACACCTCATAACCTCCGACCATGGAAAGCACATTTCGCATGGTATGGTACCAAAGTTCCAATCCCTGGGCATATATGCGTTTGCTCCGCGCCATATCCGTTCTCCCTTGGTTGGTATCGGGCAAGAGGGCAAATGCCCGCTCCAAATTGGCCATGGCACGTTTTGCCCCTCCCACGGGATCATTGGTCTCCACCACTTCATTGGTGTTTCCTGGACCAATGATCTCATGATTACCATTGTTATACCGATACCACGGTACGGAATCCTGCCATCGAATCATTGCTTCCAATCGGTCCAATCTCTGCTTTTTGCTCCATCCCTCGGGGAACTCCGTATACCCCCATTGGATATAGTAGTGGTCCGTGGGACCTACCTTTTGAATCAACAAGTGCGGCGGAACACTATCTTTGGGCTGTGCCACATTATTGTGCCTGGCATAGGACATCACACTGGGCGTATGTCCCATCTCTTTGAGCCATTGCGCATCGCCCATACGCTCCAAAGGGTATTGGAATTCCCCAAAGTGGTTATCCTTGATACCGAGGGCATGCCCGGTCTCATGCGCCGTCAAAAATTGGATCAGCTCCCCTGTAAGTGCATCGGGAAAGGGATTGGTCCGCGCCCTTGGGTCCAACGCAGCACAGCGCACAAAATACTCATCCTGTAACCGCTGTAGTGAAGTCCCCAAGAGGATATCCGACTTTATGATTTCCCCAGAACGATGGTCAACCACCAAAGTGACCGTCCCTCCTCCACCTAACGCTTCTCGGCCCCTGACGTTGTGGTACCTTCCCCATCGGAGGACGGAGTTCCCCAAACTACGGTTTTCCCACGCATCCAAACTATCCATCTCCTTTACGATAATGGCATTTGTAAATCCTGCCGCCTCAAACGCAGGGAGCCATTCTAGAACACCGGCCTTGACATAGGGCCTCCATTTCTCGGGAATATCAGGTGATATCAAAAATGTAATGGGCTTTTGGGGCACACTCTGTTCACGGTCCTTAAACTTTTTGGCCAATCGCCATCGCCCTATGCTACCAACCTTATTTTCCGTTTGGTCCCCGGTCCTATCCTGGTCCTCGACCCAATAGGCCATACGGTAATCATAGGGCCTCGGCTCCATGGGTTCGGGCAATACCAGAAAGCTGAAAAACACGGGTTCCAAAAACGAGACCCCCTCCTTGGACAACCCTATCCGAGTTTGTACCATCAGCTCGCCTTCCTTGTGCTTCACCCCGACCACCTTGGAGCGATGGCCCAAACGGGGCAAGGAGGACATATGCTGCCAAGGAATCGATCCATCCAATACCACTGACGTCATATCGATTCGATAGGAATCCCCATCATATGCCATGATCGGAAATTCCCCCAGAAAAATCCTTTCCAGGGAGATATCCTTGTTCAAGGGCAACCAGATTCCCATCTCCGACCATACCCGTGGTTGCTCCAAATACAACCGTTCCCCTTCCTTACGGAACTGCACATGCTTGGAATCATAAAATTCACTATTTCCGTTACTTGTCCATAATAGGGGTTTTTCCAAAAGGGAGGAGGGAACATCGACCCATAACTTGCCTTCCACTACTTGTGCAGTAAGAAAAGAATTTGGTACATCGGATGCTGTACCATCCAAATCCTTCGCCATTTGCGAATAGCCGCATACTGCCCATAAGGGTATCATCCATACCAATATATAAACCAACTTTTTCATCCTATGAATTCTTTTGTCAAACATCAATATCCAGGGTTTTGTGGCAAGAGCTTGGGATTGATCTCCAATTCACTCTCGGGAATGGGCAACAGTACATGGGTATCCTCCCAATTGGCCTTTAAGGGTGCCATCACCTCTGTTGCCCGTCCGGTACGTTTCAGGTCCATCCAGCGAAGCCCCTGCTCCGCAAAGAGTTCCACCCGTCTTTCTTGGTATATGGCCTCCAGCAGTTCCGTTTGCCCGACCAAATTCACATCCCCCAGACCGGCACGATTGCGCACCGTATTGAGATCCTGTCGGGCCCCATCCAGATTCCCCAACTGTGCCCTTGCCTCCGCCCGGATCAGGTATTGCTCCGCCGATCGGAACACAATGGAATGCTCCAAGGATGCCGTTTCATTGAACAACGCCTTGTACTTATGGGCATAGGACAGCGTAAGGGTACCATCGGCATCCGATATTTCATCGGTCCAACGCTCCAAACGGCCATCCCCCACTTCAAAAGCGTCCAACAGGGAGGGCGTAAGCGCAAAGCGCTGCCCGGGAATGAACTGAATCACCAATTGATTGGCCTCTTGCGTATTTCCAAGGTCTTCCCCTGGCTTGAACTGCCATATGGTCTCCCCCGATTCCTTGAGAAATACCCGGTCCAAATCGGGTTCCAAGGGAAAGGCAGCGATCAATTCCCCAGCAGTGGCAGCGGCCAACTCCCACTGCTGTGTATACAGGGCCATACGGGCCAACAGTGCACGGGTCACATCTGCATCGGGCACTACCCTATCCCCCACGGGAATATCCGCACCGTCCATCAAAGCGACCGCTTGCTCCAGGTCCGCAACAATGGCTTCATACACCAGCGCTGTCTCCAACCGTGAAGCGTTGGTGTTCACCACATAATCCGTGGTGGTGATATAGGGAACATCCCCAAAAACACCCACCAGTAAACTGTGCACATAGGCCCGGACAAACAGCGCCTGCCCCTTGTAGCGTTCCACTTCCATCGCGCTCAGTCCCTCCGAGGCTTCCAATCCCGCAATGATGTCATTGGCGGCATAAATGACCTGATAGCCCTGTGTCCACCATCCCAAGAGCACCGCATTCTGTGGTGTCACCGTATGACGGTACAATTGGACAAAATCACCGTTGAAAGCGTAATAATCCAGCTCGTCGGCATAGATGCCCAATAGGGTCGTAAATCCCGAATTCCCGGACACCATCCCATCTTCCCTCAGGGAAAAATAGAGATTGGCCAGGGCCGATTCCACCGTGGAGGGGTCATCGAACACCGTTTGGGCGACCAAGGTATTCTTGGGAGGGTCCACCTCCACAAAATCCGAACAACCAAAGGTGCCCAACAGTACCATCCATAAACAAGCCTTGCACATCAGGCCCATCAAAAATTGTCTTTTGCTATAAAATATCTGTCTCATAATTCATTTGTATAAGGTTAAAATCCCAACTGTAGGCCCAAGGTCAACTGCCGTAACTGCGGTAAACGCACAGTGGAGGGCTGCTCCGGATCGGGCCCGCTATAGTTGGTGATGGTCCACAGGTTCTGTCCCTGTAGGTACACATTGACATCCAAGCGATTGCCCAGATTGGGGATACTGTAATTGAGTGTGATGTTCCTAAGCCGGATAAAGGATGCGTCCGATACTGCCGCATTGCTCCTGGACTGAAGTGCTCCCGTGTCCTCCCCGGGAGCTAGTCCGGCAGAGGCCAATTGTACGGTGGCCTCATCACCCGGCTCTTGCCATCGATCCAACAAACGGATGGGCAGGTTCCTGCGCGCTCCTGGCACCGCAAACGCCCGGAGCTCATTAAAGGCCTTTTGTTTCTTGAACTGGAAAAAGAAATCCAGCCCCAAATTGCCCCATCGGATATTTTGTCCAAAACCTCCATAGAATTCCGGGGCTAGGTCCTCCAACCACTCCCGGTCCCCCAGACTGGTGATCTCCCCGTCCCCGTTGAAATCCTCGAATTGATAAATACCCGTTTCAGGGTCCACCCCTAGGGTTTCATACAATCGAACGATGGTCAAGGGCTCCCCAATGATATAGCGATCGGCAAAGGTGGAATCTTCCAGACCATCAAAGGCCACCAGCTTATTCTTGGGAACCGTCAAGGTAAACCTTGTGGACCATCCAAAATCCTTCCCTTGGAACATCATCGCATTGACATCTACTTCCACCCCGGTATTCTCCACCGTGGCATCAAAATTCCCCGTCAGTTCCGAAAAACCAGTGGTCGCTGCCAAGGGGATACCGATCAGCTGGTTACTGGAGCGGTTCCGAAAAAAGGAGGTCTCCAATCGCAACCTATCACGAAAGAATCCCAGTTCCAGACCCACTTCCAATTTGGTGTTCGACTCCCATCCGAAAAAGGGATTGAAAATGCCCGTGGGCTCCAAAATGCTGATACCGTTGTAATCAAAACCGGTCACATCATAGGTGTCCAGAAAGCGGTAATCCCCTATATTGTCACTGCCCGTGGTCCCATAGCTGCCACGAAGCTTCCCAAAACTCAACCAGCTATTATTGGCAAAAAGCTTTTCCTCGGAAAACAACCAGGCCAATCCAACGGCCCCAAAATTGCCGAACTGCCTGCCCGGTCCAAATCGGGAAGAACCGTCACGCCTACCGGTCAGGTTCAGGATATAGCGGTCCAAGAAATTGACGTTGACCCTGCCGAACACCGCCGTATAGGCATATTCGCTATCGGTGTCCTCCAATACCTCCACGGTACTGGCCGCGGCAAGGTTTTGGATCAATTGATCATTGGGATAACCCGTCCCCCGTTGCACAAACTGCTGGGCGGTCTCCTTTTGAAAGGTAGTTCCCAACAACACTTCTACATCGAAGGTGTTCCATCTGGGCTTCCAACTGATCTGGGGCTCCACGATCCAAGATTCACGGGCCGCCAAGTTGAGCGTCAATGAAGAATAGGTCTGCGGCGTCAACCCACGTCCCGGGTTCACTGCGGAACTGGGCAAGGTACGGTAGGAGTCCAATTGATACCGATTGTATCCCAAACTCGTCCTGACCTCAAGATCGGGCAGCAAGGCATAGGACAACAACGCGTTGGATATCAGGGTATGGGTCGCCTGCCCAAACTGTTCCTCCAAAGCAGCAAAGGGATTGTCAAAGGTATTGTCCTCCCAATTGAGGTTGCCTTCTTCATCATAGATTTCAGGGGCATTGGGCTCCAGGGTATAGGCAACGTTGGTCAGGTCCGACCGAGGCATCAGATTGTCCTCTCGGGTATAGAGGGTGGACAGATTGATCTTAAAGCGCCCATTGTCGGATCGATGCGAAAGATTGCTGTTCACATTGGCCTTTTTATAATTGGCATCCCCAGGGAACACCGTGGTCTCCTTCAGATAGGATCCACTGATCAGGAACTGGGTACCTTCGCTGCCCCCGGAAACGGACAATTGCAGATTGTTCCGATAGGCCGTGCCCCCGATCAGCTCGTCCTGCCAATCGGTATACCGATCATTGTCCCAAGTCTTGATATCAGGCCATGCAAAATCAAAGGCAGGATTCTCCAAAAAGTCCCCAAAACCATCATTGACCACCCCTTCACGGCGCAGTTCTAAGTATTGTTGGGTATTCAACAGCTCCAGAAAATTGGTGACCCTGCCCAACGAACTGCTCATCTGGGCATTGAAACGCGTCTCCCCGACCCGACCCTTTTTGGTAGTGATCAAGACCACCCCATTGGCCCCACGGGATCCATAGATGGCCGTGGCATCGGCATCCTTGAGCACTTCAATACTTTCAATATCATTGGGGTTGATGGCATTGAGCGGACTAATGTTCCCACCCAATATCTGCCCAGAAACATCATTGGAACCCAAGGACTGTGAACTGATGGGCACGCCATCCACAATAAAAAGAGGATCGGAAACCCCATTGATAAAGTTCCTGCCTCGGATATCAATGGTAAAGCCCCCACCGGGCACCCCTGTGTTCTGAACAATATTCACCCCGGACAACTGGCCCTGCATCGCGGCCAAGGGATTGCCCACGGGCTGCTTTTCCATCATGTCGGCCTTGATGGTGGCAATGTTACCCGTACGTTCCCGTTCGGAAACGGTATAGTACCCCGCATTGAGCACCACCTCCCCCAAAGCGGTCACATCCTCCTCCATTACCACATCAATGCGGTTCCTCCCAGCCACAGGGACGGTCAAAGGTGCATAGCCCAACATACTAAATACTAGTACCTCATCGGAACCGGCCTCAATGGCAAAGTAACCGTCCCATTCGGACATCGTCCCACGTTCTGTGGATTCCACCACAATATTGACACCCGCCAAAGGATTCCCATCAACATCGGTTACGATTCCACGGACCACGTCCTGAACAGATAAAAGCGTTCCAGCAGAAACAGAGCCCCATGACCACGGGGCCAAAAGCACATAGAAAAGCAAGGACAGAAGACTCCGCTTTCCAGTCATCGATAATTTCTTCATAATTTTGAGTTGTTTGATTAAACAGTTAGTGTTAATTGAATCATGCCTCTGGACAATTGCTAGCCTGTCCGGAGGTTTTTTGTTTGCACTGCCCACAAGTCACCACAAAGTCGTAACTTACCTAAGGGCCAAGGTTCAGGCATAGGCCACCCTGTCCAAGTAGCAATAGTACTTGGCATTAGGGTCCCAAAAAGGAACTAAGACTATAAAATGCAATAGGGCCGGTTACCCAAAAGTGTAAGGGTCAGTTATGAGACAAAGGATAAAAACAAACCGAAAAAGCGCAGCGTATTTCCCATAACCATAGTCAGAAACAAATCAAATGGGATTCTTTGGCTTTTTACGAAACAGGATATCGAACACCGAGTGCGATGTCCCAAAAATAGGACAAGAACACGATGTGAACCCCACATAATAAAGTTGCCAAATGTTTCCCATAACCAAAAGGTCAGCGACAGATCGAAAAAAGAATAAATAGAAAACCAAACGCCAAGAAACAAGTTGGGCGTGAAAACTCAACTTATCACACTGGGGTACTGGTATACCTAGCTACGATAAGAGAGCCCACGCCCGGGTCGTGAGCAAACTGCTTATTGTCTCGTAGCAAAAATTACCAGTTTTCAGTGTGAGACTCCAAGCGAATGCTTCTAATTTGTTCTATACGAAGAATCGCAAATGTATGTATTCAGTTTCAAATATAACGAAATATAAAAATGTAATCCAAATGGCTTACGCTTTTTTTTGGTATTAACTACACATTGCAATATGGCCAAGTTAAAATCTGAAGATATTGCTTTGAATAATTTAATCGCAAACCGAATAAAGGAGTTGCGCATGAAAGTTGATACTAATCAAAAAAGATTTGCTGAAAATAATGACTTGGAAAGACAAACTCTCAACCGATGGGAAAGTACCTCTGATAATCGAGGGGTGTCAATACACACAGTAAAAAAATTTTGTAAGATCCTGAATATAAGCCTTAAAGAGTTTTTTGATTCAGACGATTTTAATAAACTGTAGTATACAATTATTAATTTATTGCTCTTCTTAATTCATTGTTTACGGGATTCCTCATTCTCTTTTTAGTGAACATTCTTACATTTATTGCAATCTCCATCAATTACAAACCGAACTTAGTCAAAGCTATGCTTAATAAGAATTCATACAATTCTCGGGATAGCCAGCTAAATTGGGCATATATGCTAATAATGGTTGATGATATAACCTAGTTTTTATTCATTTAAAACAACCTATGAGACTAATAGAGTTACGATTAAAAAATTTTAGATGTTACAAGGAGGAAGTTAAAATAAAAATTGACGACCTTACTTGTATAATTGGAAAAAATGATATTGGAAAATCAACTATTCTAGAAGCCTTAGATTGTTTTTTTAATGATAATATTGATAAAGGAGATTTAAGTACAGATTGTGAAGAATCTAACATTGAAATAACTTGTTTATTTGATGAAATACCAAAAAAAATAATTCTAGATTCCTCTGTTGAAACAAGCCCAAAAGAAGAAAATATCTTAAATCAAAATGGTCATCTTGAAATTAATAAAACCTTTAAAGTTGGAAAGACAATTTCGAAAGCTACATACCTAATAGCTAACCATCCCACTCATGAAAAACTAATAAATATTCTTAGTCTCAAAAATACACCTCTTAAAAACTTAGCTGAGGAAGTTGGAGCAAATTTAGAAGGTGTTAAAAAAACTAAAAATCCACCTTTAAGAAAAGCAATAAGGGATGCAGTTGAAAGCGAAAAACAAGTTATTCAACTTAAAGTAGATGGTAGTTTAGATTCTGAAAACAACCTAAAGACCTTATGGTTTAAACTCAAAACCTTTTTGCCAATATACTCTTTATTCAAAGTTGACAAAAACATTGACGACAAGGACAAAGATGTTCAAGACCCAATGAAACATGCAATAAAAGAATCTCTAGCTATACCGAGAATTAAAAAGTTGCTTGAAGAAATCGAGAAAGAAGTAAAAGAAAAATCTACAGAAGTTGCTGAACAGACTTTAGAAAAATTGAAAGAAATAGATGAAAGTCTAGCTGAAAAAATGAAGTCTGATTTCAATAAAGTTCCTACTTGGGACAAAATTTTCGATTTGACTTTACTAAATGTGGAAACGCCGGACATAGTATACCACCCTCGCCGGGTTAAAGTGAC
>TARA_R110002012_G_scaffold134072_1_pt1 | contig 17940 bp, 36 predicted proteins | sample TARA_R110002012 | Tara Oceans TARA_R110002012 (sample SAMEA4396515) | marine metagenome | biome: Westerlies Biome; feature: [DCM] deep chlorophyll maximum layer (ENVO:01000326); material: water (ENVO:00002006), including particulate matter (ENVO:01000060) such as... | depth 40 m
TCTTCACAATTTAGTGGGACAACTCTAAATGCAACTAAAATAGCATCCTGTTCTTCATCTTCTGCGACATGACCACGATAATGATTTTGGATTTCCACATCACAAGGTTCTTCGGGTTCGTATTCGCATGAACCATCATTAGAAGTAGCCATAGAATCGTAATTTATTGCTTCGGAATCTGTGCAACCGTAAATGTTATCATCCACTTCGTCAATGACAATAGAATTAGATTCAAACCATTCGCTTTCAAATGGTTCATCATCAGCATTAGCATGAGAGTATCTTACTTTTACTGTCCAATCATCGCTATCGGAAAGGTCTGTTAATTCACCTTTACCTTGAACTCGCATTGTAGTGTCACCATTTGGTTCAATCCAAAAAACACCGCTATGGACTTCGCCATATTCTAAAGTGTCATGCAAATAGCCATCTTTCCAAACTTCAATTTCTATTTCAATGTCTTGGCCGCACCCACCCATATCGGAAAATATTAAATCCACAATTAATTCGTTTTCATCTGCACTTAAAATCGGGTCGTCTAATTCTGTTTGAGGATAACAAGTGTCGTCAAATACTTCGTGAGTTTCGGGTGAATCCCAATTCCAATTTGACCCATCGTATGTTTCAAAAATGAAGTGGTTGCGATAGATTCCCGACTCTAAATCGGGAAATGAATGCTGAACTTCGTAATTATGCTTAAATTTGATGTTTTCCCACGAATGTTCCGTTTGATATTCACCATCTTTATGAAGTTCAACGGTGAACCTCCCCTCCATTTCATGCGGGCATGAATCATCTCCAAAATTAGCACGAATTACCAAGAAGTTTTCATTGTCCATGAAAGAGTTATCACTCCATTCCCATTGACAATTTGCAGGGGGTGGGCCTCCGCCTCCGCCATTGTTATCATCCCAATAACAAGTTCCATCATCTATGTTGGCATCGGGCATATAATTATCTGCATCGGGGGCTGTGCATCCCCAAATTTCAACATAGTAATCATCATCCCCCTCCGAATCATTACCCATCATATCAATAATACCAAATGCCTCAAGACTACCTCCTGTTAATAGTAAAAATATAGGCGTTAAAGTTAAAATCAATTTCTTAATATTATCTGCTTTAATTTGAAGTGATTCAATTGCTCTATCAACAATATCTCCTTCAAGCGTAGTTTCAACAGTTACATTGGTTGAATTTTCACCGCCATTCAAAACAGTATTTTCAGCAACATCTTTATTTATTGCTTGAACTGTTGTTATCAATTCTGCGGCTTCTTTTAATTGAGTTACTAAATCCTTTTGTGTATCTCTATTGGAATTATTGACAACACCATCATCTAATAAATCGGCAAGCACATCTTCTTCATCACGACCTGTTGCTTTAGCCACAATTTTAGCCTGTTCAGCCAATTCATCAATCCCAACATTAGAATCCCCACCTGCCATAAGAAATAACCGTATAAAAATTATTTCTCTTGATATTTAAAAAGTATCATTTTAATCTCGTAAATGCTTCACGAAACTTATCTTTGATACAGCCTTTTTAGTAACTAAGGCAATTGCTTTAGCAACTTGTTCGGGGGTTGCTGATTCCAAAGGTATTTTTTCACCCGACTCTAAAATAAAAAACATTTCTTTACTCAAGACTCATCCCATTCCTTAACAGATTTAGCCTTTAGATGTGATTCAAATTCATCAGCAATTTTCTGTTCTATTTCATCAGCAGATACAAAAGAAACGGCATTCGCCAAAATATTGTTAAAATTAACAATAATTTCTTCGGCATTAGCAACCATTCCTTCAAGATAATTCAATCGAAGATTAATCTTGATACACATTAGAAAAATAAAACCTACAACAATTGCTGTCCAAAATAAATAGTCCATACGAATCACCTTGAGGATTATTCCTCTCTATCGGTGAATTAACTTTACAAGTTATTATAGGTTATCAAGACCTTGTGATTGCTAATATAGCCACACCTGCGGCCATAGTAAAATAACCTGCAAAACGAAGATTAGCAGGATTGTAAAATGTAATCAGCGCACCAACGCCGATAACGACAAGTGGAATTGATGTTTTTCTTTGCGCCATGATAAATAATTGGTTAAATGACTATTTAACAAAGAGGGTGTATCAAGTTTCAACTACCGAGTAAAAGAAAAATCCTTTATGTATCTTTTTGCCAACAAAATTCCTGCTTCATTATCCGAAGGATAGTGCAAACCAACACTTACTCTCGCATCTGCAATTCTTTTAGAAATACGGAAAAATTCATCACGGTGTTTAGGGTGTTCAAGAGAAAGAAAGTGAGCAATTAAATAAGATTGAAAAGTATGTCCTGCGGGATAAGAGGGAGTAGTCGCCGTTGTTGATTTAGCAGGTATAATGTTAAAATTAACTTGAGAAGGTCGAGGGCGGTTGTAATAATTTTTGTTTTTCATAAGTGTAGGTAATGAACTATAAATAATTTGAGATGGATTATATTTCGATAACTGAATATTATTTGCATTAAGGTAATCTATAAATGGTTTTATTGGACTTGAATCCGATAACTTAAAAAATTCTATGTCGGGATTCTTCATCTTTTCTAAAACGATAAAGGATTCTTGTTGAGAATTAGGATATAATTTAGACCTGTGAGGAAATCCAAAATAATATCCACTTTCTTTCATTTCAATCGTCACACAATCACATCAAACAAGAAAATGTGCGCCAATTAAAGCCATTGTTCCGAGTGCCTTAGCCCCTACGAATGAATGTCCTGCCAATTTATTACCCAATCTTAAAGAAATCAATACTGCATCAATCGCTAAAACCAATGCAATATCTTGAGGAATTCCAAAAACGGTGCTGTGTGATACTTCATCAACTGCCTCTCCGACTCCTTTTGACATAATTAATCACTCTCGCATATCAGTAACAATGTTGCTTACAACAAATCCGGCAACTCCGCCGCCAACAGTTCCAAGCGACTTAATCATAGTGGACTTATTACTAAGTGTTGAATAAAAAAACAAAGCGGGTAGTGCAGTAAAAATCATCTGTTGAATGGATAACATACCTCTTATTTATCATGCCAACTATTTAAGATTTAAGATATGTGATTAAAGTGATAAAACCTGCGGCGATAAGAAATGGATTTAATTTGGATTCTTCTGCTTTCATTTTCAACCTTCTTTTTGCTAATTCACGGTAAGGATTAAACATAGCAATTAATTCGGAATCGGGAACAAGTGCATCCACATCTATTTTGTTTTTAATATATCTTTTACTTTTGTGTTGGTATATATCATGCTCTTTTTTCTCCTTGAATTCTCCTGCCTCTTTCATCTTCTCAATAACATCTAATTTGGTGTGCCATTTACAGGAATGAGAAGGAAATAATTCACTACCATCGTCTAATCTTTTATGACTATACATATTTTTTCTATGATACATTCCTAAATTATCCATATCCCATTGATTATAAACTTTACAGGCGGTGCAACCGGCCATAGAATTCATAGTTAATGGAATACCTGTTTCACCACAAACAATTTTTCCTGCCTTCATATCATCAACAAATGTCCTAATAAGTTTTTTAACTTGAGGCATAGTTTTTAATTTAGTCAAACCAATAAGTTTAGGTGTAACATGACCCATCGCATTTCGGGGGTGTCGCCCTTTCCAATAAAAATTAACATCATATCCGTCGCCGTGTGAGTGGTGGTCTTTTGGTGGTTTTTCAATCCAAAATTCCTCTCCTTTATAGTTGGCTTTCCATGAGGGTTTCCAAAATTTATATGCGTTTTTAGGTTTTTTTATTTCGTAAGGAACAACAGTTACTTCACCATGATTCCAAGACATAGTAATAAGTTATCAACGCTTCTATTTAAAAACAACATTAAGCAAAATTAGAAACAAGAGATAAAAAGTTGGTAAAATCTCCATCGGAATCATAAATCAAATCGTGAACCGGAAAATTAACTCTTTTTTGTGCTTGTTTAACGGCAGTTTTTACATATTGACGATTCATAGCAAAATAAGACTCCGGTTTAATTTGAACTCCTGCAATAATTTCTTTCGACTCTCTTAAAATTATAACCAAATCAACAGCAGAACCACAATCCATATCTTCACTTGATTTATCAACTTCATACCGCCAAGAAACATTATCACGAAGTTTATCTAATGCAGAATCTTCAACAAGTTTTCCTTTGAATGAATTAACTGCAAATAAATTATAAATCCAAGCATTACAAGTTTCTAAATCGTATGGTTTATCTTTCTTGAGAGTTAAAATCGCTTTACCTTCTTCGGTAAATTGAGCATCATAAAGTGACTTTGATATTTCTGCCATTGTTTTTTGACCTACAATTCCACATGAGCAAGGAGTATTGTCCTTATGGTGCGAATCAATTAAAAATGCTAATTCTTTGGCTGTTTTAACATCGTGTTTTCCTTGAAGGGCAATAACAGGAATAGAATTACGGCGAGTTTTAATTTTAAACCTTTCACAAATATCATTAAGTGGCCCACCACTTGAATTACCATACTTTTTAAAATATGGCAACATTAAAATACATCTCCATTGATTTGTGCCTTTTCATCTTCATAGGGTGCGGCAACTCTTCGATACAATTCAAGTTTAGCACACTCTAAAACACCAATCAATTCATTTAATTGAGAATACTTTAATCCTTTTTCTTTTACTATTTCGGAAACTATTCGTGAAATACAATAATTCAAAATACCTGCTAAATCGGCTTCGTCGTGAACTAAAATCCTTGCATAAAGATTTTGAAGGGAATGTTCAAGCAATTCTCTTTTATCTGCGTCAATGTAGGGCATTAATAGATAATTGTATCAATGCCTATTTGAATGTTAATGTTGAACAACTTTAAATTTACCTTTCATCTCCTATTCCATGTATTCTTTAGTGATTGTATTTATATCTCTAATTGTGCCATCCCAAATCAAACCGAAAAGGTCTTCATACACCCACTTAGTAGCCGCCCACTTTTTCTTAGCAAAAGGGAATCGCAATATGTCAATAGGTATTGAATATATGACCGCCAACATAAGAAATGGACTTATCAACAAGCACAAAAACTGTAATGTCATATTGATTAAATACAATGGCAACATAATGATTTTGAAAATAACATCTCCAATATTCCATTCAGTATTCATTATTCCTCATCACCCATCTTGATTAACTCTTGTTGAATGGGGGTGTGTTCATCATCGGGCAACATAAACTGTCCTAAAAAATAAAGGAAAATCACGCCAATTAAACCAAAAAATAATTCAATCATTCTTCTTCACCTACTTCACATTGGCAATTAGGACAAGTAGGCTCATTAGGGGGATTTTTACTTGATTTTTTAACACGCATCCAATTCCACTCATTTTTCATTCAACCAACTCCTTTAATTCCATTTTCATACCACTGATGATAAATGGAAAATGATATTCGTTAAGAATGTGCTTGATACCATCCCTCATTCGCCCCACTTCTGCGAGCAGTTCTTCTTTCGACATAGATTCATATTTCTTAATCATTCTTCTTCACCAAGTCCAATAACATTAATCCTATCTTTAGAAATTTTCTTCTGCAATTCCGAGGCTTGCTTTGGAATACGCTCACGCCTCAAAAATAAATCAATCATCCGTTGTCTCCATGTTCCATTATTCATTTTATTCACCTTAACTATTATCAGCAAAGCATTTAACTCGCATTTGTTTATTTTGAACATTATACATTGTCAAATATCCTTTCTTTGGTTTGTAACCCAACATATTCATAAAATCTGTTTCCCCTTGAAATGTCGAGGAAACTATTAATGGAATTCCTTTATGATAAGATGCTGAATGAGCATGAGTATGCCCTGTGACAAACAAATCGGGCGGTGTGCGAATTACCATTTGGTCTTCTTCTTCGGGACTTAGGGCGTTTCTTTCACCCCACATCGGGGCAAGATGCCTCTTTTTCAACATCAACTTCATGGCTTCTTGGGGATTATCGTAAGTTACATTTTCCACTCTCGGAACAATATCATCAATTCCTTTACCATGATAGGAAAGAACATCAATTCCACTCAAAGTTATTCTTGCAGGATTCCCTACATGAATGGTGGAATTGAATTTCTGCTGAACTCCGGGTTCCAACATTGGTTGTGGTTCTGCGGGTCGAACTGCATCATGGTTTCCGGGTAGTAAAACAGGAGTAATGTGGTCGGGCAATTCATCAAGTTTCCGAGCGCACATCTCATATTGGTCAAATGAATTAGCGATACAAATGTTTTCTTCATGTCCCGGATAAATCCCAATCCCGTCAATTACATCACCACTAAGAACCAACCATTTAATGTTCTTTGCTGTTTCATCATCTGTATTCATCCACTTAACCATATTATCCCATTCCTTTTCAAGAAACTTTTTAGAACCCATGTGTAAGTCGGAAATAAAAGCAATAGATACAGGGTCGAAATCAGCACCACCCTTATTTTTATTATTAGCAAGAATATCGGGATAATAAACTTTATCAACCCAAAACATTTCTCCGCCACTTTTATCAAAACGGCCCGAAACACCAATAACTTCATCATTCATAATAGTGGCACAAGCGGGGTCGTCTTTCCTTACAAAAACATTTATTGTTCCTGTTTTGTCTTCAAGAGTAATCATTTTACCTCCGCTTTTAGTGCGGCGAGCATCAAAAACAAGGCCCAATATATTATATGTCTTTGTTCTTTTCTTTTCTCTATGAATTTGTTTAATAGAGCCACTTGCTTTAAAACCGGCTTGAGAACGGAATATCTCGGAAATAGTTTCAAACCTATTATAAAATAAATTTACAATATCATCGAACTTTCCTTTTTGGTCTGTTTGACCTACATTTTGAAAAAGAGAATATTCATCCGAATAATCGGATGCTTTCGCTGTCCAAGATTTTGAAGGATTGTTAATATCCCAATAAGGTGAACGCATAAATAACAATTATCTAAACACCTTTATGAATGTATCGTCAAATCAAAGAACTGCATCTAATTCTTCTTTTAGTGATGAAACTGCTTTTTCAGCCTCATCAACAGATGTATTACCTGTGATAACACATTTTCCCGATGAGAAAATCAAACAAACTGAAAGAGGGTCTTTCAAACGGAATATTAAACCCGGAAACTGTTCGGGTTCATATTCAGTCCGAACCATTGGTAAAGAAATAGTCAAATGAGAAAGATTTAATTCCTTTCCATAATCAATAGTGACAACAACATTTGAAATTGAATAATTTAAAGTATCGAAAGGCTCATAATCTTTTAACAAAGTCATAACTTGAGTAAATGCAGATTTAATATCCGATTCCTTTTTTGCTCCTGTGACAACTGCTTGACCACTACGAAATAAATTAACACAAACCTTTGGTGATTTAAGTTTAATACTCATTCCGGGAAATTGTTCGGGCGAATATCTAATTTCCAAATCATCGGAAATATCTAATAAATCAAAATGTTCACCTAATCGGGCTGTCGCAACCATATTAACTACGGAATATTTATCCATGTAATTGAATATCATTAACGAGTATATTAAGGTGATGAAGTTTGAGAATGATAATAAGGATTGAGCGCACCACAATGTTCACATTTATCATCATGCAAACGATATATTTCATCGCACTTTTCACACCGATGCAAACCTTGTATTCTTAACATTTCCGATTCCCAAGAATTATCATTCTTTTGGGACTCTTCTTCTTGTTTAATGGCCTTTTGCTTCTTACGATGTTCCTTTTCTTTCCAACCCAAAAAATCACCTCATGGATAAAATTTTATTACTCTTTGGAATTCAATAAAGATTTTAAAATAACTTCTATTTTATCCATTCTTTGTTCCATTTCTTCAACAGTATTAACAAGGGTATTCATCGTGACCACAATCTTTTCAATCATTTCTTCTATCAACATAATATCACCACTTCATTTCAATTTCCTTAGATACAAAAAATCTTTCATAGAAAGCATAACATGGAATTAACCAAAGTGTCATAGCAATTTGAAATTTCCAACCCAAATCGTTAAAATAAGTTTCAACCCAATCATCAGTGAACAACATAAACCAAATCATCACCATTGGTTGTAAAACTAAAAAACCAAATACAGGGCGAAATATATCTTTAATGGTAATTTCCATAATTATTCCTCATTTTTAAAAAAATCATATCTTCTTAATATGTTTTTTTGAAGTCCGTCTATTAATTCCTTTACCATTTCGTGTGGGATAAATAAAGAAATATCTTTCTTATTATTTTCCACATCAATGAGATATGTGGGGTTATCAAACTTTATCCAAGAACCTTCGGAATCTGTATTGCTTTCTGCAAAAAGAATAAATCCCGAATCTTTCTTATCATCAGTATATCGAGTTATTTCTTCACGCAAATATACCACCTCTCGGCCAACTTTTCATTTTATCAACAGGAGTTTTAACAGAAACTTCGCATTCGCAATCATCACATTTTAAAAGACCACAAGCCAAATTATTTGTTTCCCATTGACGAATAACTTTCATAGGCCAACCGCAAGCAGGACAATCCATAATCAATCATAGCAATTACAAGTATTTGAAAGTTAAACGAAGGATTATTATAAATAGCAAAAGAAACAACAATAATATATGGAATTAAGCAAAGCAGAAATAGAAAGTTTTGTTGAACAAATGAAGGGTTCGATATTTAAATCCCACTCCGAAAATGAAGGTTTGGTTCAAGGAGAAATAAAAGATAATGTGCATGAGTTATTATACGAGGATATTAAAAAAGGCATTCCAATGAATCCTATGGAGTTTCAAAAGATGCTAATGAGTATCACGGAAAAAATTGCACAATATTTAACTAATGAAATATCGGATTTGCCGGAAAAGTTGGCCGCAACATTTTCCTTTGATTTAGTAACTCAAGTTATAAGCACCGTAGTAAGCAAAATAGATGTTAAAGAAGGAGATTCGGGATTTGACCCAATGTTCGGATAATTTATTCCACCCAATTCCAAAAAACTTCTTTGTTCCTTTTAATTTTTTCGGCTGTTGGAAATGATAAATTGTAAATACTTTTTATTCTAAAGTCCATACTTCTGTATCTTTTTTTCCAACGACAATGATTATCTCTAAATTCAATAAATCTGTTGGCTAATTGTCTTTTAACGGCTTCAAGAGAATCACTTCTTATTCTTAAATTATACGACCCTTCTATTTGGGGGCCATTATGAATACTATCAATAATTTGTGGCGATGCAATAATTATTCTTTTATTTTGTAAATAACATTTCTCATTAAAATCTAATTCATTAATCATAGAACAAAATTCAATAACTGCCATTTCTATGTTGCGGGGGAGGCTTTTCTTTTTTTCAGCCCGTTCTATTTTTTCCGCATCTATTTTATTTACAAGTTCAAGAACGCCCATATTACTCACAAACTCTCGGTGAAGAAACAAGTATTTATATTACAATGTGATAATTTCCGTAAATAGAATTGTAGGATAGTCTTTATCTCCTATTGCACGAATTTCCCCTTGCTTTGCACATTCGGTGAAAACTTCGTAAGTTAATTCACAATCCGAGATACAATAATCCATTACTGAATAATATTTTTCTGCATCCCATTCAACGGGAGCAAATGCGGCATCCATCAACTTTGATTTTTCATCTCCGAGCATACCTTTTACTAAATGTTGTAAGCGGTATCTAATGCCTGTTTTTTCAAGTAATAAATTACTTAAATCGTAGTGAATTGTATCACTCCAATTTACAGAATAACAAGAAGCCCCACCATCCAATATATGTTTGTTCAAAATTGGAACATCAAAATTTATTCCATTATGAGTGAGTAAAGAATAGCCCTCCAAAATCCAAGAATTCAAATGAGAATTTAAAGCATTGATAGGCCAAATATCATAATCAAGAGATTCATTGTCAATCATTTCCTGCAAATATTCTTTATCTTCACTTTCAAATTCATCATTGATTAATTTTTCAATAACTTCGTTATCATAAACATAAATGTGTTTTTTATCTTGGTAAGAATCATAAACACCAACACATGAGATAATCCAACCTTCGGGATTATTAAAATCTAAAGCATCATCTTTCATTGAAAGATTAGCAGTTTCAATGTCGAGAGAAATGATTTTATCAACCATAATAATAAAACCTTAAAACAAGTAAATAAAGGTTAATTACCACATTGGCTGTGCATCTTCATCTTCATCATCATTATCATCATTAGGTTGATTTCTCCTTCGATTTCCGAAATGCCATGAATAAGGTTGGGCAGATTGATACTCACTGAAAAAAGAAGTAAGGTTTTCTAAAGGATTCTTGCCTTTCAAAAAAATCTTATACAATTCAATAATGTCCCTGTCCTCCATATCACCTAATTCTTCAATAAGATTATTACGGAATTTTTTATATTTGTGGAAAAACTCAAACATATCCAAAGTAATCACTCAACCTTTTGAAGTTTTTTCAAAGCAATTTGATAAACGCCTTCTATCGAAGAACAAGAAACCTTTGCTCTTTTATCTGTCTTAGAAGTTATGTTTCCTTTAATAACACAATCTTTTCGGATTTTAAATGATACTGAATCTCCCACATCAACATCGGGAATAATTGCATCACGGTCTTCTAAAATTTGAGAAATCATATCAACAATTTCTTTCAACTCATCAGTGGGCTTGGTCTTAAAATCAATGTCGGTTGCCATGATTTAATAATTATTCAATAACCTATTTAATAGTTATCAAAACCAAAATCTGTTAATGGGTGCTTCAAAATCCTTATCACAATAAATACATATTTTAGTGTGTGGATTAATTGAATGTAAAGGGTATTTTTTATCACACAAAATACATTTTATCTCTATCATAATCATTCCTCTTCAAAATAGTTATTTTTTTCAATAACAAACAAATATTCTTTTAAGGGTTCTAATGCCCTTGAATAATCAATAAATAATCCGTCTTTTTTCGCATGGGTTTTTTGATTATTTACTTTATGTTCCGTTTCATAAAAATCAATATTTTTACAACCAATTGAATTAAACAATGTATAAAAATCATCCTTTGACAACAAACCATGATTAGAATAAGAAAATGCAACATATTTTGAATTGCTTGCACAAATTAACTTCTTAAATTCATTCATAACAATTTCCTTTTCATTTTTTTCAATAAAAGGTGTCCAACCCTTAGTTTCAGTTGGTTTGTTTGCTCGACCAAATGTTATGGGTTGGTGGTTTAATACCAATGTGTTCCACAAATGATAAAATGAAGAATATCTTGTTGATACTTTGAGATTTTTATTCATAGTGCCATAGGGAGGGTCAAAATAGATTAAATCCGCACTAATTTTGGGTAATAATTCGTAAATATCGGAATGGTATGCCTCATGGATTCTTGTGGGTTTTTGTAATGGGGGCAACTCTAAATGTAAATCTTTGTAGCAATTCTTAGCCCAATTTTTCAAATATCCGTTTTGGTGTCCAAGTGTGTTTGAAACTCGCTTACAAGCCACTATTAATGACAATAACAAAACACTTTTTTCGCATTCTGTTAATTTATATTCATCAATTTTTTGACGAATTGCATCTATTTTATTTGCATTTTTAAAGAGCCAAACACCACGCCTTTTTGTTTTCGGACAAACAATCGCTGAACCTCCATTTTCATAACCGCCATATTTTTCACTAAACCAACCCTTAACAGGAGGCAAAGAATTTAGTTCATCAATATATTTTTTGAAGTGTGCTTCTCCTTTATCATTTATCATGTATGCTTGTGCAATAACCTTTGAAAAAGACAATTTATCATTGACAATAACATCATATTTATCTCTAAAATGATGGGCAACCCTTACAGAACCCGAAAAAGCATCAACAAATTTTGTAATTTCATAATTTGAAAAACAATCTTCTAAAAAAGGCAATACTTTATTTTTACTGCCCATGTAATTTATTGTTATCATAATCATTCCTCTTCAATAGAAATCAATTTCAAAATTTTATCAATAATATTAGATTGATGGTTAAATACAGTATCAAAATACTTAAAAATCCAACCGCAAACAACAATTGTAATCAGTGAATTAATAAGCAATATCCAATAAATCTCCAACATATCTATTCCTCTTCGGCAACTTTAACATTATTTTTAATATTATCTATAACTTTTTGTGAGGGGAATTGCTGTCCAATCGGTTTTTTCGCATCAATATCCGAAGCATTAATCAAGACTTCTCTTGCTTCATCAATAGTTCCCGAAAATTGAGCATCCTCAAGTATTTTATTAAACTTATCTCTTTGCTTTTTAGTGGGCTTCCTACGGCGAGCATTAACAAAATCATCTTTAGAAATTTGTATTTTTGGACTTGGTGGGTGTTCATGGTCGTGATTACAATTTTCATCGTGAACATGAACTCCTTCTTTAACACGCCTTACAGCATTAATAATATTACCATTATCATCGTAAGTGGTGCATTCCCTACAAAGACCTTTCCATCGAGTCTTTAAATCACAAGTAGGACAAATAAAATAAATCACGATAATGCCTCCTTAACCCATTGGCCTCTCAATAATTTCAAATCCTCTAAATCGCCCTCTTCAATTTGAATAATTCCATCGGCTCTTGAAGGGATTTTGGAAAAATATTCTAAATCATAACCTTTGAGTAACATAATGGTATTAAATCCTGTTTTTATGTTGTCATTTTCACGCTTGAACAACATAAATGTGGAATTGGGAAATTCTAAATAATATTTATCATTGGTGTCATTGATATTATAATATATCACCCCAAAAACATTACTATCCCCTGTTTCTTGCAGTATTTCTCCATATCTTTTTAATGTCATGTTATCACCCTTCAATAATCCATTCTTCATAAATGTATTCATCTGTTTCAATTCTAATTTTTAATTCATCCATATTATTCACCCTCTATCGGAAATTGAATTCCACAATCCAAACAAAGAAAATGTTTGGTTGCTGTTAATTCATAAAGACCAAGTTTAGACTTTCCGCATTTACAACTTACCTTAACAGGCTCATAAGAAACCCCATACAAATAATCAGTTTCTTGAGTCATAACATCAAATCCCCATAACACATATATTAAAGTAATGTATTCATATTAAAATAACAACGCTTTAATCCAAAACCATTTTGACTTGAATGCAGATTGTGAATCCTTATTATGCAACATATCCGTAAGAATCTCTTGAAGTGCAGGTTTTCGACTCGCCTTTTTGAAAAAGAAATTCATTAATCTTTTTCTCTTTAATAATTTTTGAAGTCTGTGTGAATTAGTTAATTCTTTCCCAATTATATCCCACAATTCCTGTTGATATTTAACTCCGGTTTCTTCGTCAATTATTGGATATTCAGCAGTTAATTTTCCCGACAATAAAGCGTTTCCAATCCCTTCTCCTGTAAATGGGTCAATGAGTGAAGCAGAATCTCCAACAAGGATGCAATTTTTAACAAAGTTTTTCCGAGGGTTTAAATTTAATTTTCTTGGTGAACCCATAGGTAGCATCCAACCTTTGCGACTCTTTTCAACGGGGTGAGCATTTTTAAATCTTGGTGCTAAAAATGAATCTTCAATAACCCAATCCAACATCTGCTTTAATTTTATCTCTTGTTTGTCCATATCATCAAGCAACATTCCAAGACCAATATTAAATTTATTTTCCGATATTGGAAATATCCAAAAATATCCGGGTAATATTCCTTCAATGAAATGTATTTCAATTTGTCCTTGATTGTCTTCAATATTTTCCCAATATTCCCGAACTGCCGAAGAATAATGTTTCCTATTTTGTTTGGGTTGTTGATTAATTTCCATAACATATCTTGAAATTGGGCCATTGAAACCATCTGCCCCGATAATCAAATTACCACGATATTCAATTTTATCAACAATTACTCCTACCATAATCCCCTTTTCTATTAATGGCTTAGATACTCTTTCATTGATTACAACACCATTATTTGCTAAAACACTTGATACTGCCTTTTCATATAAAATATTATCAAATATTTCTCTTTCAATACAAAATGCAGTAAATGGGTCTTCGGGAGATGAAATAGGAATTTTAAGAGTGGTTTTATCGGGACTACTTAAAATAACTTCTTGACAAGAAATCTTTTTTATTTTTTTAATATTGTCCGAAAGGCCCATTTCGTCAAGTATTGCCAAAGATTTTCCTGTTACACCATCACCACAAATCTTATCTCTTGGAAATGTATTTTTTTCTATTAACAATACCTTTTTACCTTTGATAGCATTAAAATGTGCGGCAGATGAACCCGCAGGGCCACCTCCTACAACAATTACATCAAACATCTAATTCACCAAGATTATCCCAAAATTTTATGAATGATTTTACAGAACCATTAAACAACACTCCCTCTTCATCAACCCTGCCCGAACCATCATCTTCTTGAACAAATACTTTATCCTCTTCATTTAGAGTTCTCAAATAATCAATAACATGAGTTGTAAAAAAATCAATATCATTATACTCTTTAAAAACAGTATATTTTGCCTTTTCAACAACAAAATACTCAAATTTTATTTTACCCTCGTAAATATAATCATCGTCTTTACTTAAATTTTTCCCTGTAAAATATTCAAAAATAGATTCCTCGGAAACATCTCCTATGCTTTCAATCCCAATCATAAGTTTGTGCATAACTATCAATTCCTTTAACGACTATATCAATGTAATGCAATTAAATTTTCATAATCTGTTCTTAATTTACTCCAAGACATATTATCCATAACCCATTGAAAATTATTATTGGTAGTGGGATTTTTTATGGCTTCAAATAAATCATCAATCGTATCAACAAAACAAACTAAATCTTTCGCCCATTCTAATGAAGGGTGATAAACTGCATAAACAGAACAACCTGCGGATAATGCTTCAAGCAACCCTACACAATAAGTTTCATATTCGGACATTAAAACATAATATTTATGATTAGATAATGTTTGTGCAAGAACTTCATCAAATTGACGACCTAAAAAATGAGTTTTTTGTAAATGTGAATTTTCAATATCTTCTTTCCAATTAATATTGTCGGGGCCACCAACTACAAATAAATTTGAGTTAATTGAGTTTTCAAATTCAACAGCAAAATCTATTATCCTTTTTTCGGGTGCTATTCTCCCATGCCAAACAAAATCATTTTGGGGATTATCTGTTCTTGGATAAAAAACACTTGTATCAACAGGGAATGGAATTACAGTGGTTTTACTATTATCCTTTAATTTTGTTTTTTGCCAATCACTAAAAAGCAAATTAACATCAATCATATCCATATAAATATCGGAAAGATTGCTATTTGTTGGGGAGCCATGAGTAAAATTAATCCACTTGCATTTTTTATCTATTCCTGTCAAATCCATATTTGGCTGAACAACATGAGTTATTATAACATCAAAACTAAAATCTTCATACTCTTTTTCAAGTATTCCTTTGAATGTATATTCAACATCTTTACATTTAGAAATATCTCCCGAATTAGGAAAATAGTGAATGTGTAACTTATCTCTTATTTCGATGTTTTTTCTGCCTGTCCAAAAACCATAATTAAAATTCTGTCCTTGTGATAATAAAACATGATGCTCAAAAATATCTAAATTACTACTCATACTATCAACAACACTTGAAACTCCGCCAACTCTCGCACCTGTATAAAATCCCTCGTCGTCATTAGACCGTTGAGAATAATTTAAATCGCCATTTTCTTTAGGTGGCATAAATGATGATGTGATATGCAGTATTTTTATCAAACACATCACTCCAATCTTTTAGCAAAAAGAGTTTGTTTTAAAAGGTGTGGTTGAACTTTACCTTCATACGATTTATATTCTTCAAAATTATTAAATGGATAGTCCGATATAAATTCACATTCCCAATCGGAATATAAATCACAAGCAATTTTATAATCGTTATTTATGAATCGTCTTTCACAATCATCATAAAGAAGATAGCCCCCAATTTTTAAAACATTAGAATTATAAATTTCTTTCATACATTCAAGACGATTTATACCATCAACTATTATAATATCAAAATGTTCTTCGGGGTATGTTGAAATGGCTTCTTCATAGGAAACATGATAATGAACATTAACATTATCTGTTTTTAACATAGGATTAACTATTTTTATCCAATCTTCATTATGTTCATAAGACTCCACAATTGCACCCAAATCCTCCAACCATGATGTTGAATATCCCGAACCCAATTCAAGAATTTTAGCCCCTTTAAAAACTAATTTAGAGTATTTATTTATCGCCGCATTACACATAAAAGGTTTAATAAACATTATAATCCCTCCATAAAGTCTTCAACAAAGTAATGTTCCCACTCACTATTTATAATTATATTAGGCTTAAACCAATCTGTAAATTGTTTATATTTATGAACTTCTTCTGTCGCCCAAGTGCTATTTTCAACACCAATATTTTGTATAAATGATGTGTGCGGAGAAATTTCATACCTTTCATTTCTCCAATAATGATTCATGGGTATTCCCCAAGAACCCTTATTATTTTTAGTAATATATTGTAAAAAATCTTCGCCTCTTGATTGTCGGCCTTCATGCGTCACACCAATGCCATCTTTCCATTCAATGCCAAACCATGAATCCTTTATCTCATCCCACACTCTTTTCCATGTAGCCCACCCCCAACAAGAAAACCATGAACGGATTCCTACAACATGGGGTTCAGTCCAATTGCCATCGAGTGAAGATTCATTCATTTTACCATTCGTATATCCCGATATTGAAAATATCTTTAAGTTATGTTCATAATAATCAAGATTATGTTCAAACCATGTTAATGCTTGTGGGTGAATAACTGTATCATCCTCTAAATGAATTACTTTATCAAATTGATTAAAACCTTTGTTTAATATATATCGGGTATTTTCAGCACAACCAAGATTTTTATTATGGATAGTAACATCATAATCTAAATTAGAATTACGAAGTATTTTAACCATTTTTTTCTGCTCTCGATGATAACCACCATCTAATGAAACAAGTAATTTATATTCATCAATACCATCTGCAATCATTAATGAATCAATTACTTCTTTAAAATATTGGGGTCTTCTCCATCCTGCAATTGTTATAATTTTTTTCATATTAAATCCTCTAAAAATTTAACTAAATCTTTCATTTCTTTTTCTTGACGATTAAACAAAAAATCTCGATGTTCAATACCTTTATTCTTAAATTCCAAATAATAATCATCATCTAATAATAATTCTTCAACAGTATCAATCCATTCCTTACTATCTGTTTCATAAGGCATAACAATAGCAGAATCTCCAACAGCCTCCCTTATGGCAGGATAATCTTGAACAAGAACAGGAATCCCTCTAAACATAGGCTCAACAGCCGCCATGCCATAACCCTCATATCGAGAAGGATAAATAAATATATCAGTGGAATCATACGCATCTTCAATATCTTCAACATAAGATAAAATATCAACTCGACCATCACGAACAGCCCATGAGTCTTTAATCATACGAATAAAATCTTCTTTATCCCCACCATAAGAACCAAGTAAAACTCTAAAAGTCCATTTATGATTATAGTCATTAATAAAATCTGCCATATATGAACGGCCTTTATGATATAATGGATTCATCATTGTGATATTAACCTTACTTAATTTTGTTTTGACAGGTAATTCTAAGTCTTCAAGCGGAGGGTGAAGATTAAATTTAGGTATGGTGTCAAGTGGGTCAATAAATCTATTCGACCATTGAGTATTACCCACTAAAAAATCGGGTTCAAAATATAATGGAGAATCAAAAGACCAATGAGCATCCTTATCTGTAAAAAATAATGAATTATTATCAAACATTTTTATT
>TARA_R110002012_G_scaffold38997_1_pt1 | contig 17922 bp, 23 predicted proteins | sample TARA_R110002012 | Tara Oceans TARA_R110002012 (sample SAMEA4396515) | marine metagenome | biome: Westerlies Biome; feature: [DCM] deep chlorophyll maximum layer (ENVO:01000326); material: water (ENVO:00002006), including particulate matter (ENVO:01000060) such as... | depth 40 m
CTTTGTACCAAATACGGTCTATAAAGAACGCTTAGAGATATGTAGAGAATGTATTTACTATTTTAAGCCAACAGGCACTTGTAAAGATTGCGGATGTTTTATGAAACTCAAGGCACGTTTAGCACCAATGGAATGCGGACAAAGGAAATGGGAAAAGACTACAGAGATAGAAACTCCTGATGATTTGCCACAAGAAATAATAGATGAGATATTAGATATGTGGAAAGACTTAAAATCAGGTAGAGCAAAAGACCAAAGAGCAAAAGCACGAATGATAGAAACATATAATATAATACATCTGACAAATTACAACACAAGGACAAGTTGTGGTTCTTGTATATCAACTTGCTTTGATGGAATAAAAAAACTATATAAAAAATATTCAGAATGAGTTATCTAACACACTTAAAAAGAAACAAGCATCACTACTCAAGTAGATGGGTAGTTAAATATGATGATGATGATTTAATCAGAGAAGTAAAGCTTATATATTCTCCAGACGAATATCGTAAGTCATCAAGATCAAGAACACTAAATACACAGGAAGGTTTAATTAAAATACTAGAAAATGACAAAGAAAGAAGATTACAAAAATAATCCTGAACCAAGTTATTACTCAGGGACTAAGTATGGTTACTCAGCTAGAAAAGTTGTAGAAGATTTTGAACTTGGATATAATACTGGTGTTGCAGTATCATATTTATTAAGAGCAGGAAAGAAGGAGGGCAACCCTGCTGAACAAGATATACAAAAAGCTATCAATCATTTGCACTTTGAACTGGACAAGCTATATATTAAAAGCACAACAAGAACAGGAGGGTTATCACCAACAGGAGTACAGTCATGAAAGAACAAACAATAGAACTAGTAACCTGGAAGCAGGTAGTTAAAAGATATAATTATAAGGATAGTAAGAATCAAGGCACAAGATTTGGCATACAAATAAGATTAGAAGGAATGAATGATATTGATTTTATATGGTGTCAAACAAACTTAGAAAGAAAGAAACTAGTAAAGACAATAATGAGGATAGCAAAAGAGGAAGGTAGGAATTTAAAATTAATAGACTAAGATGACACTATACAAATGTAAGTGCGGTAATGAAGAAGAAATAGGTAAACAAACTATTGGGCTTAGAGATGGCAAGTGGCGAACTATTCAAGCTCTTTGTGATTGTGGAGAATGGATGGAGAGTAAACCAGAAGAAGGGATGCCTACACTAAGAAGGACTGAACCATCACTAAGTAAAAAAAGAGATAATCTTTGGAAGGGAGCAAAAGAAAAGTTGATAGGAGAGAGAGGAATCAATGAGAACTTTTAATGAACTTTGTAGTAAACAATAAACAAGATAAACAAACTCTTTTCAATTACTTAAAAGAACTTGACAACAATTACATAGTAAGCGTAAAGAAACAAAGAAACAACAGAAGCAAAATGCAGAACAATTACTATTGGGCTTGTATAGTACAACCATTAGGAGAATCACTCGGCTACTTTCCTGATGAAATGCACGATACTCTTAAAGTAAAGTTTGCAAGTGAATGGCAAAGCATAGAGATAAACGATAAGCAGATAGGACTTCAAACAGTCAATAGCACAGCTAGAATGAATACTAAAAACTTTGAGATATATGCAAACCAAATTAGGATATGGGCTTTAACTGAATTAGGAGTAAGACTAATGCTTCCAAATGAATTCAAGTAATTTCTATTATATATTACAACTTGATTAATCAAATTATTTCAAAATGACACATGGAGGAAAAAGAGCAGGAGCAGGACGTAAAGCAAAAGCAGAAGAACAAAAATTAATAGAGAATTTAACACCTATGAATGGAATGGCCTTAGAGTCATTACAAAAGGGATTAGAAAAGAAAGAACAATGGGCTGTTAAATTATTCTTTGAATACTTCTACGGTAGACCTCAGCAAAGAGTAGATGTTACAACTAATGAAGAAAGTCTTAATGTTCCTTTAATAAACTTTGTAAAAACTGAATCTTAACGAAAAATACGATCCCTTATTTAAGTCTGATTGTCGATACTTTATTATAACAGGAGGTAGAGGATCAGGCAAGTCTTTTGCTGTTACAGTATTTTTGACGTTACTTACAATGTCAAGAAACATAAGAGTGTTGTTTACCAGGTACACAATGGTATCAGCTCACTTATCAATTATTCCTGAGTTCTTAGAAAAGATAAGTTTATTGGGTTATGAAAAAATATTTAGCGTCAATAAAGCGGAGGTAGTAAATCTAAAGAACAAATCAGATATTCTATTTAGAGGTATTAAGACATCAGCAGGAAACCAAACGGCTAGTCTAAAGTCTTTAACAGGTGTTTCAAATTGGGTACTTGATGAAGCAGAAGAACTGATTGATGAAGATATATTTGATACAATAGATCTTAGCATTAGAGAGAAGGATATTCAGAATAGAATCATACTCATATTAAATCCTGTAACTAAAGAACATTGGATTTATAATAGATTCTTTGAAAGCAAAGGAATAGAGGGGGGTTTTAATGGCATTAAAGACAATGTATGCTACATACACAGTACATACTTAGATAATAAAGAAAACCTCTCAGACAGCTTCTTAGAGCGTATTAAGAGTATAAAGCATACTAACTTTAAAAAGTACACTCATAAAATAATGGGAGGATGGTTAGACAAAGCTGAAGGAGTTGTATTTGACAACTGGAGTATAGGAGAATTTAATCCTAATGACTTACAGACTTCTTGTGGAATGGACTTTGGATTTAGTATAGACCCTGACTCACTTACTGAAATAGCTATTGATAAGAAGCATAAAAAGATATATCTTAAAGAGCATATTTATCGTAATGGATTAAAGAGTCAAGAACTTGCTCAAATAGTCTTAGATAAAGTAAACGATAAACTAATTATAGCAGACTCGGCAGAGCCAAGACTAATAGCAGACTTAAAACATTTAGGAGTAAATATTAAGCCTGTTAAAAAAGGAACTATTGAAAGTGGTATAACCAGAATGCAAGACTATCAATTAGTAGTATCTCCTGAATCAACTAATATAGCTAAAGAACTAAACAATTATGTCTATGCAGATAAGGGGTCTAAGTTATATGTAGATAACTACAATCACGCAATAGACGGAATAAGATATAACATTATATACCACCTTGACAATCCAAATGCAGGGAAGTATTTTGTACAGTAAACTAAATAACAACAATTTCTATTATATAATATATGAAGGTTAAAATCAAGAAGGAAGGCAAGACAGAGGATTTCAATTTAATTAGTAGTTGGAAAGAAGTGACATTAGAATCCTGGTTGAAGTTAATTGACTTTCATGAAGGCAGTAAGACTGAAGAAGCAGAGGGAACAATAGCAGCTTTATCTAATATTCCAAAGGACTTAATTAAGCAATTGGAATTAAAAGATGTAGCTATTATAATGGGTAAGATAGCAGAGCTTCAGCAGGAGCAAGATAGTTCTTTAAAAAAGATAATTCAGATAGATGGAAAAGAGTATGGCTTTCATCCTGACTTAGATAGTATTACGCTTGGTGAGTATGCCGATATAGAAACATTTATAAAGAATGATATTGAGAAGAACTTACCTGAATTAATGGCGGTTCTGTATAGACCAATAACTGAAAAGAAAAATGATGTGTATACTATAGAAGCTTATGATGGCAATATACAAATTAGGGCAGAAGAAATGAAGAAGATGTCATCAGAGCAAGTGCAAAGTGCGCTGGTTTTTTTTTATCGTTTAGGGAAAAAGTTGTCAGAGATTTTGCCATTATATTTGATGCAACAGCTGAAGGAAATGAATCAGCAATTGCCACAGAGTCCTTCTCGGAAAAGTGGGGATGGTTTGGAGTAATGTACCGCTTAACAGGTGGTGAGATAGTAAACTTAGAAAGAATAACAAATCTTAGCCTTTTAGAGTGCTTGACTTGGCTGAGTTATGAAACAGATTTAGAATCACAAAACAAAGTAAAACATGGCAATAAACAATAAGACTTATAACAACGTAATTGACACTCTATGTAGATTAGCAGAGTATCATGAGCAAATATCAACAGTATCAGTTGGAGATATTTTCGACATAAATCTTGAGAAGATGGAAAAGATGCCACTCTTGCATATAAATCCAACATCAGTTACTACAGAAGATTCAGCTCTTATCTATAACTTTCAAATCTTTATTTGTGATTTAGTTTCTGAAAAAGATAATTGGCAAACATATCAAGCAGAGCAGCTAACTAAATTGCTAGACACAAAGAATAATGAACAGCAGGTATTTAATCAGACTTTAGAAATATGTACTGACTTTATTGGAATGCTTAGACATAGTACATATCAATCACTATTAGGAGTTAATGATATTAATCAACCTCTATACTTTACAGAAAGCCAATTTACAATAGAGCCATTTCAGGAAAGATTTGATAACTTACTTTGTGGTTATACATTTACAGTAGGCATTAAAGTAATGCATGATTTTGATACTTGCATTTTACCTATATTACAGGAAAAAGGAGCAGGATTTTAATGTTAAAGATATTAAAAAGAATAAATAAAATAAAAATAGGTAAAGTAGAAATACAATTTATACCACCAACAATAAGGATTAAGTTATGAAGTATCAAGACATATTAGAAAAGCTAGAAGATATAAGCATCAATCTTGTATCTTACAATGACTATCCTGAAAGTGCAAGTAATAATGCAAAGAAAGCTATTAAGTATAAAGAAGAAAATGGCAGTAACTGTGGAACAAGAGTTGGTTGGACTAGAGCAAGACAATTAGCAGATAGAAAAAAAATAAGTAGAGATACAATAGCAAGAATGGCATCATTTAAAAGACACCAACAACATAAAGACATTCCATATTCTGAAGGGTGTGGAGGATTAATGTGGGATGCTTGGGGTGGATCTAGTGGTATCAATTGGGCAATTAATAAATTAAAACAAATAGATAAAAATTAAAATTATGGCAGACTTAGTAACAACCCTCTCTGAATCAGTAGTGCTTAATAATGCAGTACGTGGTTCTTCAAACTCAGTAACAACAACAGGTATTAATGATGTATTTGAAAGAATAGTAACTTGTGCGCATTCTCAAACTACAACAGTAGCAGTATTTGCAGCATCTCCACATACATCAGCAGGAGCTATTGATGTTGATAGAACTAAATACATACGTGTAACAAACTTAGATGAAAATGCAGAAATAGAATTAGCAATAGTAACAACAGCTAGTAATTATCAAGTAACAATCACAGCAGGCAACTCTCATATCCTTAGTCAGGGTGCAGCAATTGCTTTAGGTGAAGCTGATGTATCTCCTTCTTTTGGAACTATGGAAGATATAGCATCTTTACAGGTTAAGCCAGTTGGAGCTTCTTACAATCCAAGAGTAGAAATTTTTGTAGGACTTGAGTAATGAATACTGACAATTTAGAAAGGTACTTAAATAGTTTTGGCAACCAAGTAGTAAGAGATTCAAAAGAACTTTTGCAATCTGCAAAAGGAAATACAGCTTTATTCAATTCAATTAGATTTAAAGTTGTGCCTACTGCTTTAGGATTTGATACTAAATTCTATATGGATGATTATGGAACGTATTTAGATAAAGGAGTTTCAGGAAATAAAAAGAAACAATATTATATCAATACTAAACAAAAGAAAACTACAAGTCCTTATAGCTATACAACTAAAGGTCCGCCAATTGATATTCTATCTAAATGGATAAAAAAGAAAGGTATAAAGCCGAAGGGTTTAGGAAAAGGAAGGTCTAAAAAAACTGGACAATACATATCAGGTTTTGCTTATTTAATAAGTAAAAAAATAAAAAGAGAAGGAATTAAAAGCCTGAGCTTCTTTCAAAAGCCATTAGGTATTGGATTTAATAAATTACAAGAAGATACATTAAAATTATTGAAGTTAGACATAGAAAGTTACATCACTACATATTATAGACCTAAATAAAAAATTAAATGGCAGCAAATACACATATTCTACAAACACCTCTAGGATTTCCTACTCCTGTTGGGCAACCTTTAATGTTTGTAGTTCAGAACACACAAACAGTAGCTAATGAATTAAAAGTTAAATTTATAGCTGAAGTATTTATATCTACAGAAATAATTAATCTCTCACTTACTGATGATTTAGTAGGAACATTTAAAACTACACCTAATGCAGAAGGGAAGGGAATGTTTGATTTAAGCAATTTGGTAGATAGTTTTGTCAAGGCAGATAATTTAGCTAGTAAGGATGGAAGTCAATTTAAAGAGATCGATTCTAATTTTTCTACTAATAGACATCCTGTTCATTTAATAGATAAATTCTCATTGAGTCTTAATACTTTAAAATACATGGTTATAAGATTCTCAACTGAAGCTCTAGATACATCAGTTACACCTGCTGTAGTTTCAACAGTAAGTGGATCTGAAGTTAAAAGTCAATTATTCTTGATATTTAATGGTTACTTAAAATCTACTGATGCCTTATTCAACACATCTGATAATAATGGATTTGGGTACGATATGAGTCGTTTTTATTTAGATGACAACCAATCACACTTTCTTACTAATGCTCCTTTAAAACAATATGCCAACATAGATGATTATGGCACTCTATCTATGTATGCAAATCCACAAACTAATATAGATTTTACTAGAATAAAACTAAACTACTACAATTCAGCAGGAGTAGGAATAGGAGCTGAAGCAGTAAATAAACAAGAAGATAATGGAGCTTGGAAGAATTACTCTTTAAATTCAATAAATGAGATATTACACTTTGGATGTTATCCTGCAAACCTCAGAGGTTGGTCTAGTGTTTTTCAAGCAATTGTCACATCAGGAACAATAAATGGAGGAAGAATAGATGTACAAGCATTTGATGCTTCTACTGAAATATCTTTAGTGTACAGTATTTATGTAAACTGTCCTGACTTAAAAGGATATGAAAGCATAAGACTATGTTGGATAAATCAATGGGGGGTTTGGGATTACTATACTTTTACAAAGAAGTCTACTAAAACCATCTCTACTAAAGGAGTTACCTATGAGCAACTAGCAGGAACTTGGAATGATAATCGTTACTTTCCTGATGGGTTTAGTGGAGGTAAGAAAACATTTAGAGTAAATGCTACTGAAAAAATACAAATGAATACAGACTTTGTAACAGAGGATGAAACAGTAATGTTTGAAGAATTAATAAATAGCCCTGAAGTTTATATACTAGATGTATTTAATGAAAATGATGTTGCTAATTTAATATTAAATAATTATGTAACACCTGCTAGAGTCACCACTTCTAGTTTTACAAGAAAGACAATAGCTAATGATAAATTAATGCAGTACACTTTTGAAGTAGAAAAAAGCAAAACACTTAGAACACAATCAGTATAATGTCAGTACAACTTTTTTTATATCCACAGAATTTTAAAGGAGTATTTAGCTCTATTGCTACCTCTAATCAAGAATTTATACAAGATGGTATTGATTTTATTTCTTTAAATACTTCTACTATTTATGATTCTGCAAGTCCTTTAATATCTAATATTCTATTAGCAGCACCACCTACAGTTCCAAATACTTGGTATAGGTCAAGATCTCCAGGCCCTGCAGGTGGACAATCAGCTCCAGTTGAACTATCAAACAATCTATTATTAGAAATTGCATCAGGAACTAATGCTCGTATAGGAGCTTATCAAAAACTAACTAATCTAATAGTAGGTGCATCTTATGAAGTTACTATTGAAACAGTATCATCTGTTGAGCCTGGAGGATTGATAGGAGCTTTTATTTATGATGGAAACATATTAGTTGCTGCACCTATAGCTTCTACTACTTTAACAGTAGCTGACATGACAGGAACATTTATAGCTAATAAAACAGAGCTAACTTTTTTCCTAAGTTTCTTTGGACAACCAGGAGAAGAACCTGCTGACATCCTAAAGAGTATATCTGTATTTGGAACACCTGTTAAAATTCCAGAACATGATGGTATTTCAGGGCAAGAGATATGTGACCTTTATGAAGATGAAGATATACCTTTAACTTTAAGTGTTGATGATTTTAAAAATGTAGCTGAAAAAGTACAGTCATATTCAAAGGCTTTTAAACTTCCAGGAACTAAAAATAACAATAGAATCTTTGATGCTCTTTATGAAATAACAAGAACAGCACAAAACACAATACAATTCAATCCTTATGTTAAGACTAAATGTGTTTTAAAGCAAGATGGGCTTCTTCTTTTTGAAGGATATATGAAGATGATAGACATACAAGATAAAGAAGGGGAAATCAGCTATAATATAAACTTGTATTCTGAAGTAGTAGCTTTAGTGGATGTATTAGGAGATAGAACATTTAGTGAATTAGACTTTAGTGAATTAGAACACGAGTATAATAAAACACAAATTAAATATAGTTGGAATGACTTGGGTGGTGGTACAGGAATTACTTATACCAACCCAAACACTTCAGGTTTTAGGACATCACACAATACTGTAAAATATCCTTTTGTAAATTGGACTAATCAATATCTTATAGGTGGTACAGGAGGTAGCTCTAGTGCTACTGCTAATATGCCTGAATTAACTTCTTTAGAACAAGCCTTTAGACCTTTTATAAATGTTAAATATTGTATTCAAAGAATCTTTGATGCTACACCTTTTTCTTTTAAAAGTACGTTCTTTGAAACTCAAGAGTTTGAAGATTTATTTATGGACTTTAATTGGGGTTCTGGTAATGCTCCTGTAGTATTTAATTCAAGTGCAGAGTTTGGAATCCAAACAAATATTCCACTAACAAGTTCTTTTGTAACCCTCAACCCCACCCCTATAGGTACAATACCTTCTACTTTTGGATTTTCTTCAGGAGTATTTACAGCCCAAGAAGATAATCAGATATACAATTTACAGATTCAACTTTTTTTTATTGTAGTTGGTGGAACAACCTCAGAATTTGAAGCACAAACTCTAATTAATGGGGTAGTAGCTGATTCATTTTCTTCTTTAGTTGGAAATGTCAATGAGGTTTTATGGTACATAAACCCCTCTTACACTTTAGATGCAGGAGATACTTTAGAAATTAAAGTTAAAGACCCTGATAACCAAACTACCGTAGTAAGTAATGTTGGCTATCCTCTTGCACGTATAATAATGACTACTTCAACTTTTCACACTACCGATGCAACTTTATTAGAAACATCAAGGGGAGAACTAAAACAATGGGATTTTTTAAAAGGTATCATGACTATGTTTAATTTAGTTTCTATTCCTGATAAAAGTGATCCTAACAACATATTGATAGAACCTTGGGTAGATGTATTTGCAAAAACTGATGGAGCTTCAGGAGCATCTTTATTAGACAGAGAAGTAGACTTAGATTGGACAACTAAAATAGATGTTTCTGAAATGAAGCTAACTCCTTTAACTGATTTAAATAAAAAAACAATTTTTAAGTTTGTAGAAGATGATGATGACTATGCTGCAACTAATTATAAAAATGCAGCAGGTGGATGGATATATGGTAGTGAAATATGGGATGCTTCTCTTTCAGCTAATGGATTACCAACTGTATTAGAAGGAGAAGAAGAAGTGATAGCAGAACCTTTTGCAGCAACAGTAATAAAACCTTTAGCTTCTCAATTTAATGAACTTATAGTCCCTTCTATTTATTCTTACAATCCTGATGATGGTACTTCTGAAGGTTTTGATAATAGTCCAAGAATAATGTACAATAATAGAAAGAAGGAAATGGGAGTTACTACTTATTTTATACCTGACGAAAATGGAGCATCAAGTGAAAATGCAGACACCTTTTTACAGTTTAGCCATTTAACAAATATACCTACAGCAACAACAGGTACTAGGGACTTTCTTTTTTCTTCAAGACAGTTGCCTATGATAATTGGAAGCCCTCCTATTGATAATCTATTTAACAACTATTGGTTGCCTTATCTTGGAGAGCTTTATAATCCTGATACAAGAACTATGACTATTAAAGTAAACCTAACTCCTGCTGATATATCAACTTTTGACTTTTCAAATATTGTATACGTTAAAAATAGAGAGTTTAGAGTTAATAGAATAGACTACAAGCCAAATGATTTAGCAACTGTTGAATTTATACTCCTACCATAATGTCAAAGATATATACAATACAAACATTACCAGGCTTTAGCATTAAGCCATCTTCTATATCAGCTTTAGGACAAGTAGTATTTACAGATGGCACTAATGATGTTTATCCAAATCAAAGACAATGCGAAGCTTATGGCTACACTTATGATAAATCTTCAGGTACTTGTTCAGCTTTTAGGTATAGCACAAAAATAGCTAGTAGCTTAGTTAATGAGAATAATTCAGTACATGGTTCAGGAAATACAACACAAACAGGGACTAATAACACCTATATAATGGGTGAGAATAATACTGTTAGAGGATTTTCAAGAAATAACATTGTAGTAGGTAATCAAAATGAAGTAGCTAATAGTATTAATAATGCTAATGTCTATGGCACTTTAGGAGAGGTTACAGCCACAAACTCAATAGTATTGGGTGGTAATGCAGCAACAGATAATTTAGGTGAACGACAAAGTATTAGATTAATGTATGGTATTCAAACTACTAATGGAACAAATACACAAAGTTTACTAAACAACACTACTGATAGTTTCTTTGCAATTCCAACAGATACTATAATGTATTTTCATGCAGATGTAATAGCAGTAAGAGTAGGAGGATCAGCAGGTGGTAGTGTGGGTGATTATGGTAGTTGGGTTGAAAGAGGAGTTGTCATTAATAAAAGTGGAACACTAAGTATTGCAAGAGAAAGAGATACAATCAAGACATCAGGAACAACCACAGGATGGCAGCCAACAGGAATAACAACAGGAACAAACTTTGCTATGAGAGTAAGAGGAGCAACAAATATGACAATAGAATGGAATAGCAATATAACATTTACACAAATTAAAACAGGAGTAGCACTTTAAATATAAAGATATGGCAGAAGAATTAGTAATGAATGTAAAGAGTAACATTAAAAGTGTTACTAAAGACACACAAGATTGGGCAAAATCGTTAGATAATGTTAATGAATCTCTTGATATACAAAATAAAGTTATAACCGATTTAGAAAGAGATTTAATTAAGCTAAAAACAAAACAAGATGCTATTCCTAAAGGTGCATTTTATGCAGGAATGGATAAATTGAATGAAAAAATTAAACAAACTTCTAATGAATTAAATCTAGAAAAATTAGCTTTAAAAGATTTAACAAACCAACAAAAAACCGCATCTAGAGAAGTTAAGAGATTTAATAATGCACAAAAAGAAACTAATACAGAAGTAAAAAGTAACATAGGGGAATTTCAAATTATGGGAGTTTCTTTAAATAGTGTAAAAAAAGGATTTAGTCAGATTATACCAACTGCTAAGTCTATGTTCAGTACAATTAAGGTTGGTATAATGTCTACAGGGATAGGTGCTTTAGTTCTTGCAGTAGTGGCTTTAATGCAATCGTTTAAGAGGTCAGAAGCAGGACAAGAGAAGTTTCAAAGAATAATGGCTGCTATTGGTGCTGTTACTTCTCAAGTATTAGATGCTTTTTCTGACTTAGGAGAAATTATTATTGATACTTTTAAAGACCCTCTACCAGCTATGAAAAACTTTGGTAATGGATTACTTAAATTTCTTAGAGACCCTACAGGAGAAACTAGAGATATGTTTGTAAAAGCAACTCTATCTTATAAAGACTTTAATGAGGAAACTACAAAAGAAATAGATGCACTTATAAAGGTAACTGAGATGCGTCAAAAAGCACATCATATTGACAGGAAGTTAAAAGTTGAAAGAGCTAAAGCTAATAGGGAAATAAACGATATCAGGTTAAAAGCTGAAGATAGAGAGAATCAAAGTGCAACAGAAAGAATAGCTTTATTAAGAAAAGCCCAAGCCATAGAAGAAGGTATTACCGCAAAAGAAATAAAATCTAAAAAAATTCTTATAGAAGCTCAGGTTTTGTTTATGAAGCAGGGTCATAATAATATTGAGCAAAAGGATAAACTTGCACAGCTTCAAGCAGATGCAATTAACCTTGACACTAAAAGATTAAGAAGTCAAAGGTTATTACAGACACAAATAACTACTGCAATTAATGAGGAAATGGCAGCTAGAAAAGATATGACTAAAATTTTCGTAGAACAAATAGACGAAAAAATAGATGCTATTCATAAACTAGCTAAAGCTGAGGATATTAATTTTGAAAAGAAAAAGACAATAGAACTATCTTTGCAAGAACTTTCAAAAAAGCGTATAGAATGGGCTGCAATGACTGAGAATGAAAGGTTAAATTTAGCTAAGAATACATTTAGAGATTTAACTAAGATAGCAGGAGAGGAAACTGAAACAGGTAGGGCTTTAGCAATAACAGCTACAACTATTGATACATTCCAATCAGCACAAGCATCTTATAGATCTTTAGCAGGAATACCTGTAGTTGGGCCTGTTTTAGGAGGGATTGCAGCAGCAGCAGCCGTAGCAATGGGATTAAAGAATATAGCGGCAATAAGAGGAGCAAATAGTAGTGGAGGAGTAGGAGGAGGAGGAGGAAGAGGAGGTAATATTTCAGCACCCGCAGCACAACCTGCACCACAAATGATGTCAGGAGCTTTTGAAATGACAGGTGTAGTTGAGCCTGAACCTTTACGTGCTTTCGTGGTTACAGATGAAATGACATCAAGTCAAAATCAATTAGCTAACATAAGACGTAGAGCTACAATTTAACAAATCAAATAAATACTAATTTAATCTATTATATATTATGCCTTGCGAAGAATGCGAAAACGGAAAAGTAAAATGGGGAAAGACAGGAGAATGTCAATATGACTCTATTGCTGAATGTGAAGAAGCAAACAAAGACTATTACGAAAAGACTACATCCATTGTAGAACTTGTAATAAATGATGAAAATCAAGAATTAGCTATTGATGCTATAAGCTTAGTATCAGCACCTGCCATCGAGCAAGACTTTGTTTACTTTGGGAAAGAGAAAAACAACTTGACATTTGCTAAGGTAGACGAAGAAAAACGTATGCTAGTTAGTCCTGCACTTATTCCTAACAAACAGATATTTAGATACGACCCTAATACCGACTCTGAGTATTATGTATACTTTAGTCCTGCAACCGTTAGAAAAGCGTCTGAACTGTATTTAAAACATAACAATCACCATAAAGCCACCTATGAACATCAAGATAGAGTGTCTGGAGTCTTAACAGTTGAGTCTTGGATTAAGGAAGGTGATATGGATAAGTCAAAACTTTACGGATTTGATTTGCCTAACGGAACTTGGTTCGTAAAGATGAAGATACAAAATGATGACCTTTGGCAAAAGATTAAGGGCGGAGAACTTAAAGGACTTTCAATTGAAGGCTACTTTACGGACAAGATGGAAGCTATGTCTGAAAAAGCACCAACTGATGAAGAAATACTAAAGGCTTTAAATGAAATAATCACAAAATCAAACGTATAGAAGTTATTTCTATTATATAATACACACTCACTATTAATACAAAAAAAACTATGGATTTAAAAGAACAAATTTTAGTAGCTCTTGGTCTTAACAAAGAAAAAGAAGTTACGTTGGCTTGGCAGTCAAAAAGCGAAGATGGAACTATCTTTGTAAGTACAGCAGAAGAATTAGAAGCAGGCGTAGATATCTCAGTTTTAACGGAAGATGGAACTACGATATTACTTCCTGTAGGAACATATAAAACAGAAACAGGAGTATCATTTAGAGTAGAAGAAGAAGGTATTGTTGCTGAAGTTATTGAATCTGAAACTGAAGAAACAGAAACAGTTGAAGAAGAAGAAATGTCAGAAGAATCAGTTGAGTTAGCTCCTGAAGATGATGACAGAAAAGAAGAAGCTGACGTTGCAGACTGGAAAGGTATGGAGAAACGAATCCAAAACCTAGAGGACGCAGTAGCTGATCTTAAAAGAGAAAAAGTAGGTGGTGATGATGAGGTAGAAGAAATGGCTACTGAAGAAGTATCTGACAAACCTAAGTCTATTAAGACTACTGAAACAGTTGAATTTTCAGCAGAAGAAGTTGAAGCAATAAAAGCTGAGAATGAAAAACTTAAAACAGAATTAGCAGAATCTCCTGCTGATGCTCCAATCAACACTAATAAATTTAGTTCAGATAAACCTGTTTTAAATAAAAGAGAATACAATAGACTTTCAAGACGTGAAAGATTTATACACGATTTAAATAAATAATTAATAAATAAATAAAAACAATAAATTATGGCATTTACAGTAACGAGTAATTTTGCAGGCAAAGCGGCCGGATTCTATATCTCAGCGGCTTTAAAACAAGCAACATCATTGGAATACTTAACAATGATAGAAAACATTAAGTACAAGAGCAACATCCAGGCAATGAATGGGTCTGCTTTAGTAGTAGACGCTACATGCGATTTCACAAATGCAGGGAATCTTGCATTGACCGAAAAGGTGTTAGAGCCTAAGAATTTACAAGTGAATCTTGATATTTGCAAGACGACACTTTTAAGTTCATGGGAAGCGCTTCAAATGAGAGCAGGAGCAGGAGCTCCACCTCCCGCTTCTTTTGATGACTATGTTATATCTTACATGGGTGAGATTATAGCACAAGCAACTGAAGAATCAGTATGGGCAGGAACAGCAGTAGCAGGAAAATTCAACGGATTTGTTGGAGCAGTAACAGGTTTATTATTACCTGCAGTTGATGCAACAGTAGTTCAAAATGCAGCAGGTGGTGCTTATGCAGCAGGTACAGTAATTGCTGAAATCTCAGCAGCTTTAGCAGCAGTACCTACAGCAGTATTAGGTAAAGATGATTTATACATCTACATGAACCAAAAGACTTATAGACTTTACATCCAAGCAATCTCTGCTTTAGGATATGTAAATGCTTATAACATGAATGGTGATTATGAGCCTGTATTTAACGGGGTGAAGGTAGCAGTATGTAACGGAATGATTGATGACTCAGTTGTTATAGCTCAGAAGTCAAACATGTTCTTCGGGACTGATCTTTTAAGCGATTCGACAAGAATCGATATCCTAGATATGGCTCAACTCGATGGAAGTGATAATATGCGTTTAGTAGCAAGATATTCAGCAGGTGTTCAAACAGGAACAGGTGCAGACATCTTAAGACAATCGTAAATAATATAAAGAAGGAGGGTGTCAAAGCCCTCCAACTTTTAACCCTTAAAAAATAAAAAAACATGGCGTGCGGAACACTAACGAAAGGAAGGGGACTTGATTGTAACCGAATATCTGGGGGCGTAAAAAAAATATTTTTCTCAGTATATGATAAAGATGTATCTTATACTTATGATGCAACACACCCTTTAGAAATAGATGCGATTGATTGGGATGGTAGTACGATTTATGAATATGTTATGCCTTTAGGTGTAGCTTCAGTTACTGACACTATTGTCGGTAGTCGTGAAAACGGTACGATATACTACACTCCAACTGTCAATATTATCTTAAATAAATTAACAAAAGAGGATCAAAACGAAATCAAATTGTTGGGCGCTACGAAAGTAAGGATTTTTGCTCAACTTAATCAAACACTAGCTAATGGGCATGATGTATTTATTGCATTAGGGATGTCTAATGGAATGGAACTTAATGCAGGTACTATGGATTCTGGCGCTGCATGGGGTGACCGTAATGGTTATACTCTTACATTCGATGGAATCGAAGCACTACCTTTCGCTATGTTAGAAGATTATACTACAACTCCTTGGGATCAAGCAGGGTTTATTAATGAATCAGGAACATTTCCTACTACATCTTAATTTAATTGGTAGTTTTCATATATTTCTTGAAGAGGGTGGGCTTAGGCTCACCTTTTTCATACAATCTTAGTAAGGGTGCTGCACTTCGGTGTATCTAGGGAAACCTAACGCTTACTATCAGAATCAGGTGGCTTCAGCTGCCTTTTTCTGTTATAACAAATAAAAAAGGACTTTTTCTATTATATACTATATGATACAAGCAATTACAGAAACTAACTTAACTACTTTCCTACAGACTGAAGATAATCGTATTAATTCAACAGTAAGTTCAAGTAAGATTAGACACTTAATTAAATTCACTAATGACATGAAGGGAGGTTCAGAATTAGGTGAATTATATGCTTATGGTAAGACTGAAACAATATACAATAGATACACTAAGTTTACTTTTGACTATAATGCATTGCCTGATAGATTTTTAGGAAGGATTAAGTTTTTACCTTCAGGATATTGGAAGTATGAGGTGTATGAAGTATCTTGGATAGGTGAGGTAACACTAACAGAAACAACAGCCCCAAGAAGTGAAACTGATGTATTGCCTGTTGAAGATAATCATGGGGTAGTTCAAGGCCTTGTAACTAAGGGCAAGATGAATGTATCTGACAAAGCAGGAACTGAACAAGTACAATACACTCAAAGGCAAGAACCTGATGCCAATAACTATATTTACTACGGACAATAAAAAATTATGAAAGACAACATCATTAACATTAATTTAGAAACGAGCACAGCTCCTATAATTTCTGAGGTTAGAGGTAAGGATTGGATTGAGTATGGAACAGATGAATGGAAAAACTTGTACCCACAGTTCTTAATTGACCTTTACTACTCAAGTTCAATAACAGCAGCGATTGTTAATTCTACTTCTGAAATGATTGCAGGTGAAGCTCTTATCATAGAAGATGAAGATGATAGAGATTTAGAAGCTAGAGTAAAACTTGAGAACTTTATTAATAGAGCAAATGGAAATGAAAGCCTACATGAGGTTATTAAAAAGTTAGCTTTTGACTTTAAGCTTCAGGGTGGGTTCGCTCTTAACATTGTATGGTCAAAGGATAGGACTCAAATAGCGGAAATCTACCATTTAGATGTTTCTAAATTAAGATGTGCAAAACCTGATGAATTTGGCAAGACTCCAGGATATTACATATCAGCAGATTGGTCTAATACTAGACAAAACAAGCCTTACTATGTTTCTGCCTTTAATGCTAATGATAGAACCTCAGCAAATCAAATTATGTACTCAGGTCTTTACAGTCCTGATATGAACTCATACTACACGAGTGACTGGGTTTCTTGTACAAATTGGGCTTTAATAGATGGACGTATTTCTGAGTATCACCTTAATGCAATATCGAGTGGATTCTCAGGCTCTTTTATGGTAAACTTCTCGAATGGCATACCGACACAGGAAGAGCGTTTTCAAATAGAACAAAGTCTTACTGATAAATTTACAGGACAAAATAATGCAGGAAAGTTTATCTTGACATTCTCAGATGACAAAACTAGAACTCCTGAAATACAAGCAATAACTCCTTCAGACCTCGATAAGCAATATTTAGCACTACAAGAGCTACTGACTTCGAACATTCTTTCAGGCCATCGTGTAACGTCTAAAACGCTTATGGGTATAGATACTGCTAATGGCTTCAGTTCAAATACTGACGAAATCATAAATGCAGCGAATTTCTATCTTAACACGGTGGTAAAGCCCTTCCAGGATCAAATAGTAAAACAACTTAGAAAAATATTCCAAATCAACAACATGGATATGCCTGTTAATTTTGTACAGCTTAAACCTATTACTGTACAGTTTGACTCTAAGACTATTAGAGAAGTCATGACGGTTGATGAAATACGTGAGGAATTAGGACTTGAACCATTAGGTGATGAAGATACAGTTGAACAAGAGGTAAAGTTTAACAAAGTTGGAATGGTAGATGGAAAGCCTGTTTTTAGCACAATAGAAGAAGCTGAAGCTCATGCAAAGACTTTAGGGTGTAGTGGGTATCATGAACATGAATTAGATGGTAAAACTGGTTATATGGCTTGT
>TARA_R110002012_G_scaffold36218_7_pt1 | contig 17915 bp, 19 predicted proteins | sample TARA_R110002012 | Tara Oceans TARA_R110002012 (sample SAMEA4396515) | marine metagenome | biome: Westerlies Biome; feature: [DCM] deep chlorophyll maximum layer (ENVO:01000326); material: water (ENVO:00002006), including particulate matter (ENVO:01000060) such as... | depth 40 m
CCACCACAGTCCACCGTGGCTGGAAGAATGGTGATGCATCTTCCGGTTGGGTCGAGGGCAGGCTAGGTTTGGTTGGTCGCTGCTCGATACGGCGCTCTGCCGCCTGAAAGCGACGGGCTTGTAGAATTGGAAAATCGTATGGCCACCGACGTCGATTCAGCTAAGCGACTCAAGCGATTTTACGTTGTTGATATAGTCGTTCCTGGATTTGTGTTTGTAGTCGGCGGCAGCATTTTTGGTATGGAGCGCGGGTTTTTACTTGCGGTAACCGCATTGATGGTGACCGTCATCATGCATGAGTTCTGGCACCTCAAGTCGCGAATTTGGTTTGCGGCTTTCATGGCAAGCGTTGCGGTTATTCATGTATCGGCAGTGTTTATTATTGATTTGCCAAACAAATTTGACGCCACTGCGCTTTTTATTCCCATTGTCGTCGCGGAAGGCGTCCTTCTATTGTTTATTGTTTCCGCAGTTGAGAAACGTATTCAAAAAAAGCAGTAATACCGTTGATCGGTAGCTTGCTGAATATCTACCGCTCGCTGACGCTCATGTGCGCTCAAGCCTATTCCGGGTGGGAGCCCCTCACCCTTGAGCGCGAAGGACACGCGCTGACGCTCGCGTGCGCTCAAGCCCTCTCCCGCCGGGAGAGGGTGGGGGTCAGGCGAGTTCGCGCTCTGGCGGAGCCGCATGACCCGGCCCGTTCTCCGGGAGGCGCTCGGGGCTCAGGCGGAAACCGAGGGCGTGAGCGACCTTGAGCACGGTGCCAAACTCGGGGTTGCCGTCGCTGCTGAGGGCTTTGTAGAGGGCCGGACGGGTCAGCCCCGTTTGCTCGGCCAGTTTCGTCATGCCGACCGCTCGCGCCACGACGCCGAGGGCGTGGGCAATGAGCGCCGCATCCTCTGATTCAAACGCGTCAGCGAGGTATTCCTGGACGGCCTCAGGCGTGTCGAGGACAACGGCAGAGTCATACCCGGTGGTTCGGAGTTTCATGACAGCACGCCTCATAATTGACTGGCCAGATGTTTGGCCCTCTTGATGTCCGTCTGTTGGTCCGACTTGTCGCCGCCGCACAACATGATGACGAGCGTCTTGCCCCTGGACTTGTAATAGAGCCGGTATCCGGGCCCGAAATCGATCTTCAGTTCGCTTACGCCGCCGCCAACCGCCTTCACAACGCCGGGATTGCCGAACCTGAGTCGATCGATCCGCGCGGCGATCTTCGCAGCGGCGCGACGATCCCGCAGGCTGACGAGCCAATCCGCAAACGCGTCTGTCTGCTCAATCTCGATCACAGTTCTTCTGTAATCTACAGGAGACAAATGTTCAAATTATGAACGCGTCGTTTTGTTGAGTCAGGGGGTCACCAGGGTCATCCCCGGGCCTGTCCCAACGATCCGTTCCCAGGTTGTGCGGGCGTTTTCCGAAGGCGCAAGCCCTCTCCCGCCGGGAGAGGGGGGGGAGAAGGAAGTGGGTGGCGGCGCAGGATGCCCCGTCGGAACACCCGGCCGCATCGGGGGTTGATCCCGGGGGCTTGAGGGAGAGACGCGATGCGATATCTGACGGGACTGACGGCGGCGACGGCCTGCACCCTGGTGCTGGCGGGCTGTGCCACGACGGGCAACTATGCCTCGGCCTGCGAGCGCGACTATGCCCGCAACCGCGAACGGGCCACGGCGGCGGGTGCGCTGCTGGGGGCGGCGGTCGGCGCGGCGGTGGCCGGCAGCGACGACCGCGAGATCGGGGCCGCGATCGGGGCGGCGGCCGGGGCCCTGATCGGGCGCGAACTGTCGGCCGAGGACGACCCGTGCGGCTATGGCTTCGGCGGCTATAATCGGGACGGCCGCTATGGTCGCGAACGGGTCTACTGGCGCGACGACGGCCGGCGCTGGTAGCCCTCGGGGGTTTCGGCCCGCAGGCGCAGCAGTTCGCTCCAGTGATCGGCCATCACCAGCAGGGCCTGACGCCGGTCGGCATCGGACTCAGGGACGGCCTGCTGGATGAGCTCGGAGAGTCTCTGGCGGCAGACCTGGGTTGAGGTTGGATGGGTCATACCAGGATAAGTCCCGAAACCCTGAAAAGTCTCAGCTTTACCGCAGAGAAGGTTGGAGAGGGGCGGGGCAGTGTACCTTTCCCTCTCCCGCCGGGTCCTCCGGTCTCGCCCCCGCAGGCGGGGGCTCGCCGCAGGATGACGACAGGTGGCCTACCCGAACCGGCGGCGGTGGTCGGCGCTGCGCAGGGTGGAGCGGATGAATTCGGCGGGGGGGTCGGTTTCGGCCAGCACGGCTTCCTTGATGGCGCGGGGCTCGCCGAACAGATGGCCCTGGCCCATGCTGATGTCGAGCTCGAGGATGTCGACGATCTGGCGTTCGCCCTCGACCTTTTCGGCGATCAGCTCGATGCCGTAGCGGCGGGTCAGCTGGGCGAAGTCGGCGGCCTGGATGTCGCGCAGCGACGGCAGGGGCGAGGCCCCGTCCAGATCCAGCAGCTGTTCGATCAGGAGGTCGGCTGCGACCTTGATGAATTTCACATCGGAGCGCTGCAGGTCGGCGAAGTCCAGATCCAGCGACTGGACCTTGTCGATCGAGAAGCGGTAGCCGAGGTCGGCCAGCTTGGCCATGTTGCGGGCCTCGACCGCGCCGCGGGCGTCGAAGGTGGCCTGACCCAGTTCGAAGATCAGGGCCTGGTTCAGGTCGCGGTTCTCGCTGAGGAAGTCGAGGAACTGGGGGAAGAAGGTCTCATCGCCCAGTGACGACAGGGCCACGTTGCAGAACACCCCGACCTTGCGGTCCTGACGCGCGAGGCGGCGCACGATCTGGGCACAGCGGAACAGCAGCAGGTTGTCGATGGCCGGGACCAGACCCTCGCCCTCGGCGATGGACAGGTACTCGGCCGGCATCATGACGCGGTCGGTGGAGTCGCGCAGGCGGGTGAAGCTTTCGTAGAAGACGGTGCGGCGCTGGGGCAGGGACACGACCGGCTGCAGATACAGGTCGACGCGGTTTTCGCTGAGGGCGTCGTGGATGGTGGTCAGCAGCACGTTGGACTGCTGATGGCGGCGGCCCTCATGGGTATCGACGGGCGCGGTCAGCGGGGCGGCCAGCCGTTCGTCGATGCTGACGCTCATCTGCTGGATGAGGGTCTCGAGCATCCGCACCTCATCGGTCAGGGCTTCGGTATTGCCGAGGGCTCCGGCCTCGATGGCCTGGGCCAGTTCGGTCATGGCCCCCTGGGTCGACTCCAGCGCGTCGGCCAGCAGGCGGTGGGCCTCGCGGACCTGTTCGATTTCCTTGCGCAGGGCCACGGTGCCGAGCCGGCCGGTGACCAGGGCGTGGCCGGCGATCATCATGCCCAGCATGCCGAAGGTGCCGGTGAAGCCCGCGCCGAGACCCAGACCGGCGCGCCACATGAAGGCACCGGTCGTCATCGCCGCGAAGACGTAAAAGCAGAACAGGAAGGTTGTCGTCAGTGCGCGCATCGGTTCACCAGGCCGGAGAACGGCGAATCCCGTCATCCCGGATGGAATCGTCCGAGTATCGGGGTATCAGGGCGGATCGCCTAGAGCCTTTTCGCTTCTGACCGATTCCGTCGGGGGTGGAATTGCTCCGGATTCCAATGCGAGGGGAAATCCGGACCCGGATTGACGGCCTCGATCCGGACCGGTTTTGCTCTAGGGTGCCTTGAAAGAAACGCGGAGATTCCGATGGAACTGTTCGATCTGACCGGCAAGGTCGCCGTTATTACCGGCTCGTCCAGGGGGATCGGCAAGGCCATCGCCGAACGGATGGCCGAGCACGGGGCCCGGGTGGTGATCTCGTCCCGCAAGGCCGGACCCTGTGACGAGGTGGCCGCGGCGATCAATGCCAGGCACGGTGAGGGCCGGGCCATCGCCGTTCCCGCCAACATCGCCTCGAAGGAAGACCTGCAGCGACTGGTCGACGAGACCAATGCCGCGTTCGGCCAGATCGACATCCTGGTCTGCAACGCCGCCAGCAACCCCTATGCCGGGCCGATGTCGGGCATCAATGACGAGCAGTTCAACAAGATCCTGCAGAACAATGTGGTGTCCAACCACTGGCTGACCCAGATGGTCGCGCCGCAGATGCTGAAGCGGAAAGAGGGGTCGGTGATCATTGTCTCGTCGATCGGCGGCCTGCGCGGCAACGCCCTGATCGGGGCCTACAATGTGTCCAAGGCCGCCGACATGCAGCTGGCGCGCAATCTGGCGGTGGAGTGGGGGCCGTCGAACGTGCGCTGCAACTGTATCGCGCCGGGTCTGATCAAGACCGACTTCGCCAAATACCTGTGGGAGAACCCCGAGATCCTGAAGCTGGCCACGGATCCGGCCCCGCTGAAGCGGATCGGCCAGCCCGACGAGATCGCCGGTGCGGCGGTCTATCTGGCCGCGCCGGCCTCGACCTATATGACCGGCCAGACTCTGGTGGTGGACGGCGGGATCACCATTGCCTGGTGAGGATGACAAGGTCGGCGTCGGGCAGGATCTGGCCTGGCGGCTGCAGGGTCTGGCGTTCGCCGGTCTGATCGCCTTTCTGCGCGGGCTGGGGCTGGAGCGGGCCTCGACGCTGGGCGGGCGGCTGCTGCGGACCCTCGGGCCGATGACCAGGGTGCACCGGACCGTGCTGCGCAACCTGACCCTGGCCTTTCCCGACATGGATCCGGGCGAGCGCGAGCGGCTGGCCATGGCCCAGTGGGACCAGACCGGGCGCACCTTCGCCGAGCTGATGATGATGGACCGGCTGACCCCGGCCTCGGGGCGGATCGAGATCGTCGGGGCCGAACGGCTGGAGGCGATCCGGACGGGCGGCAAGCCGGTGGTGTTCGTCTCGGGCCATCTGGCCAATTTCGAACTGATGCCGGCGGTGATCCTGGCGGCCGGTATTCCGTGCATGATCTCGTACCGGGCGGCCAACAACCCCTATGTCGACCGGCTGATCCGCGAGAACAGGGCCCGTTACGGGGTCAAGCTGTTCGCGCCCAAGGGCGGCGACGGGGCCCGCGAACTGCTGGCCGGGCTGGGGCGCGGGGAGTCGGTGGCGCTGTTGAACGACCAGAAATTCTCGGAGGGCCCCGAGGTGAGCTTCTTCGGCCATCCGGTCCATGCCGCGCCGGGGCCGAGCCGGCTGGCGCTGCGTTTCGGCACGGTGCTGCAGCCGATGTCGGTGACGCGTCTGCCCGGCGTGCGTTTCCGCCTGACCGTGCATGAACCGATCGAACTGGAGGCCACCGGAGACCGCAGCGCCGACATCACCCGTGGCGTTCAGGCGGTGACGAGCTTCGTCGAAGAGCGCGTGCGCGAACATCCGGTCGACTGGTTCTGGGTACACAAGCGCTGGCCGAAGGCCGCCTACGATCCGGGCTGAGTCCCGGCTCGGTCGGCGCATCAGCCTAGTAGGACGGCTCGATATCGTTATCGGCGGCGCGGCGCAGCGGCCCATTATAGCCGGGCGTGTTGCGGCGACGGCGGTCGGGCCCGAAATAGGTGCCGGTTTTCACAAACGGACGCGGGCGCATGATCACGGCCTGGATGCGGCCGAGGAGGGACGAGGCGGTGATGGGCTTGACCACGAATTCGGTCACCCCGGCGTCGCGCGCCTCGACCACGCGACTCTTTTCGGAATGGCCGGTCATCATGATGATCGGCAGATAGCGATTGTCACTGTCGGGACTGTTGCGGATCAGGCGGGTGAATTCGACGCCGTCCAGCGGGAACATGTTGAAATCGACGATGACCAGGTCACAGGGCTTGCCGCGCAGGGTTTCCAGGGCGGCGGCCCCGTCCGAGGCCTCGCGAATCTTGCGACAGCCCGCAGATTTCAGGATGGCGGCCACCATGATCCGCATGTGCTGGTTATCGTCGACCAGCAGGATGTTGAGAGCACTGAGGGCGGTCATGATTTCCGTGTGGCGGCGGCGCCCGGGAGCGGCCATCCCGCTAATTTAGCAATGAATTCGACCCGGGTCGATGCGTTTGGACGTATTGCGGCACCGGATTGCCGGGAGTCGACCGTTCAGGCGCGAACCAGCAGGGACGGGTCGAGGTTGCGGTCGCGCCATTTCATGCGCCAGCACAGATGCGGTCCGGTGGCCCGGCCGGTCATGCCGACCCGGCCGATAATGTCCCCGCGCCGCACCGTCTGGCCCGCCTGAACATCGATGCGGGACTGGTGCAGATAGGCGGTGATCAGGCCCTGGCCGTGGTCAAGCAGGACGAGGCCGCCCTCGAAATGCAGGTCCGGCTGGCTCAGGGTCACCAGACCGGCGGCCGGGGCGCGGATCGGGGTGCCGCGCGGGGCGGCGAGGTCGATGCCGTAGTGGGGCCGCGCCGGGGTGCCGTTGAGAATGCGTTGGCTGCCCCAGCGGCTGCTGATGCGGAAGGTCTCCAGCGGCCAGACGAAACCGTCGCGGAAATGATCGGCGTCGGTGCGGCTGGCGAAGCCCTCGGTCTTGAGTTCCACCTCGCGGCGGATGCGCGCCAGCAACACGGGATCGGAGGGCGTGATCGTCGTCGACGGCAGGCCGTCGACGCGGGTCGAGGGGAAGGTGACCGGGGCGATGTCGATAACCCGACGTGACTCCCCGGACGGGGCGCGGGCCCGGACCTCGACACTGCCGGACTGGTCCCGGTCGAAGCCGACGATGAAGACACCGTCGGCCGAGGCGGTGGTCAGGGCCTCGCCATCGACGAAGATCAGGGCCCCGGGCCAGGTCCGGCCGATGGCATGCCCGCCCTGAACGAAGGCACCGGACAGGCTGAGCGAATCTTCGGCGCGGGCGAGGACGGGGCCGGCGACCATGGCGGCGGTCCCGCCGATCAACAGTCCGCGCCGGCTGGCGGTCATGTCGGCGCGACCAGACGCGTCTGGGCTTCCTCGGGGCCGTAATAGGCTTCCTGACGCTCGACGCACCAGTAGCGCAGGGCTTCGAGCGGGATAGGGCGGGCGCTGACGGCGCAGCGTACGAAGCGGCCGGGGCGCAGGACGGCGAATTCACCGTCGCCGTAATGCAGTCTGGCTTCGTCCTTGGGCGGGCGTGTGGTCATGCCGAGGATGGTAACGCCGCCGGCCGCGCGATGCTACCGGGCAGATGGGACCAATTCGCCGAGCTCAGAACAGGTCGCCCTGGCCGGGTGGCGGGTCCTTCGGGCGTCGGGCGGGTGTCGGGCGGGGCCGGGGCGGAGGCTCGGCTCCGTCGTCGATATGCGCCCCCCGGCTGCCGTCGGCCAGAACCAGACGGACGCCGAGTCCGGGGCTGAGGGCCGTGGCCGATGTCAGCCACTGGCCGTCGCCGTCCTCGACGCGGGCGAAGCCGGGCTTGGGCTTGCCGGGGTCGAGACTGGCCAGGGCCCGGGTCAGGGCCGACAGGGCCACGCCCGCCTGATCGAGTCTGCGGGGCAGGGTCGGGATCAGCCGGGTCCCGACGGCTGACAGCCGGTCGGTGCGACGCTCGATGACCCGGTCCAGCAGGACGCGACCGAAGCGGCCGGACACCCCGGCGAACCGGGCGGTCTGGCGGTCGATGCCGCGCTGCAGGCCTGAACCCAGACGGCTGGCGGCGTGGTCGAGGCGCTGGCGCGGCAGGGCCAGCAGGTCTTCGGGCCGGGCGGGCAGGCCGCGGGCCACGGCGCGCAGGCGGATGCGGCGTTCCTCGATCAGCCGTCCGCCCGCACCGGTCAGGCGGCGGTCCAGATCGGCCAGGGTGTAGCGCAGGTCGGCCAGCACCGGGGTGGCGACCTCGGCCGCGCCGGTCGGGGTCGGGGCGCGGCGGTCGGAGACGAAATCGATCAGCGTCGTGTCGGTCTCGTGCCCCACGGCCGAGATGATCGGGATGCGGGCCGCAGCCACGGCCCGGGCCAGGGCCTCGTCGTTGAAGGCCCACAGATCCTCGACCGAGCCGCCGCCGCGGGCGACGATGACCACGTCGGGGCGGGGGATGGGGCCGTCGGGCGTCATGGCATCGAAGCCACGGATGGCATTGGCGACCTGGGCCGCGGCGGCGTCGCCCTGGACCACGCAGGGCCAGACAATGACGTGGCAGGGCCAGCGTTCGGCGATACGGTGCAGGATGTCACGGATCACCGCCCCGGTCGGGCTGGTGATGACGCCGACCACGGCGGGGAAGCCGGGAATCGGCTGTTTGCGTTCGGGGGCGAACAGGCCCTCGTCCTTCAGCTTCGTCTTCAGCCGCTCCAGCTGGGCCAGCAGGGCCCCGGCCCCGGCCGCCTCCATCGATTCGATGACGATCTGGTACGATGACCGCGCCGGATAGGAGGTGATCTTGCCGGTGACGATGACCTCGAGTCCCGGCTCGGGCTGGATGCCGAGGCCGCGCGACGCGCCCTTCCAGACCACGCCGTCGATGGCCGACTTGTCGTCTTTCAGCGTCAGATAGATGTGGCCCGAGGCGTGGCGGTTGACCTTGGATATCTCGCCGCGCAGCCGGACGTGGCCGAACCGCGCCTCCAGCGTGCGCTTGAGCGCGAAGCTGAGCTCCGAAATCGACAGCGGCGGATTGTTGTCGCGCGGGGCCGCCGGTTCGTCCGCCGGGCCCTCGAACACATAGGAGTCGTCACTCATCGGCACAGACTAGCGGGGCGAGGGCGCGACGGGAACGGGGGAAGCGACGAACGGGACCCATATCGGCCGGATGTTCCGCGCCCGGTCACGTTCCGGCCATCCGTGGTTAGCCGACCCCTTCGTGTCGTGATATGGCCCCGACCCCATACAGGTGGTTTTGCCGCCAGAGACAGTCAAGCGTAGGAGATCTGCATATGAGCAGGGTGTTGGTTATCGGTGCCGGCGGCGTCGGTTCGGTCGCGATTCACAAGATGGCGATGAATGCGGACGTGTTTTCGCACATCACCCTGGCCAGCCGGACCCTGTCCAAATGCGACGCCATCGCCGACTCCGTCAAAGCGCGCACCGGGGTGACCATTGAGACGGCGCAGATCGACGCCGATGACGTCGCCGCGACCACGGCCCTGATCCAGACGGTCAAGCCGGCGCTGGTCGTCAACCTGGCGCTGCCCTACCAGGACCTGAACGTCATGGACGCCTGTCTGGCGGCCGGGGTCCACTATATGGACACCGCCAACTATGAGCCGCGCGACGAGGCGAAATTCGAATACAGCTGGCAGTGGGCCTATCAGGACCGCTTCAAACAGGCCGGACTGATGGCCCTGCTGGGCAGTGGCTTCGACCCCGGTGTGACCTCGGTGTTCGCCACCTGGACGAAGAAGCATCTGCTGGACCGGATCGACACGCTGGACATTCTGGACTGCAACGGTGGCGACACCGGCCTGCCGTTCGCGACCAATTTCAATCCCGAGATCAACATCCGCGAAGTGACCGCCCCGTCGCGTCACCGGGAGAACGGCCAGTGGATCGAGGGCCCGGCCCTTGCCCACAAACAGGTGTTCGACTTCGATCAGGTCGGTCAGAAGAACATGTACCTCATGTACCATGAGGAACTGGAGTCGCTGGCCAAATTCTATCCTGAAATCAAGCGCATCCGCTTCTGGATGACGTTCGGTGACTCCTATCTGAAGCATCTCGAGGTGCTGGAGAACGTCGGCATGACGCGGATCGAGCCGATGATGTTCCAGGGCCGGGAGATCATTCCGATCGAATTCCTCAAGGCCCTGCTGCCCGAGCCGGCCTCGCTGGGTCCGATCACCAAGGGCAAGACCAATATCGGCACCATCGCCACGGGCGTGAAGGATGGCGAGGCGAAGACCGTCTACGTCAACAACATCTGCGACCACGAGGCCGCCTATGCCGAGACCGGCAACCAGGCCGTCAGCTACACCACCGGGGTTCCGGCCATGATCGGGGCGGCGATGATCCTGACCGGCCAGTGGCAGGGCGCGGGGGTGTTCAACATGGAGCAGATGGACCCCGATCCGTTCATGGACATGCTGAGCCGGCACGGCCTGCCGTGGCAGGTGCGCGAGCTGGACGGGCCGCTGCCCTTCTGATCGAGGCCGATCATGGAAACCCAGGCCGCCGGACCCGGCGCATTCGCCCGTTTTGACCTGAACCGCGTGCCGTCGCCCTGTTTCGTGGTCGACGCCGACGCGGTGCGGGGCAACCTCGCCGTCCTCAAGGATGTCGGCGCTCGGTCGGGGGCGAAGGTGCTGCTGGCGCTGAAGGCCTTTTCGATGTGGTCGCTGGGCGATCTGGTCGGTGACTATCTGGACGGCACCTGCGCCTCGGGCCTGTTCGAGGCGCGGCTGGCGCGCGAGCACTATCACGGCCACCTGACCACCTATTCGCCCGCCTACAAGCGCGCGGACCTGCCGGAAATCCTGCGCCTGTCGGACACGGTGATCTTCAACTCACCGGACCAGATGGCCCGGTTCGTCGACCTGATCGTCGCGGCGCGGGCGGCGGGCGAGGTGTTCGACATCGGCCTGCGGCTGAACCCGGAACACAGCGAGGCCGAGGTCGCCAAATACGATCCGTGCCAGACCGGGTCGCGGCTGGGCTTTCCGGTGTCGCAGCTGAAGCCGGAGCACCTCGAGGGCGTCGATGGCCTGCATATCCACGCCCTGTGCGAACAGGGGTTCGAGCCGCTTGAGCGCATCTGGGCCTCGCTGGAGCCGAAGCTGGCGGGGATGCTGGGCAACGTGACATGGCTGAACCTCGGCGGCGGCCACCACATCACCCGCGCCGACTACCGCCGCGACGACCTGATCGCCCTGGTGCGCGGGATCAGCGAGCGTCACGGGCTGCAGCTCTATCTGGAGCCGGGCGAGGCCATCGCGCTGGATGCGGGCATTCTGGTCGGCGAGATTCTCGACACCTTCGACAACGGCATGGCCGTGGCCATCACCGACATCTCGGCCACCTGCCACATGCCCGATGTGATCGAGGCCCCGTACCGCCCGGCGCTGCTGGGTGAGGCCGAGGGCGGCGTCACGGTGCGGATCGGCGGGCCGTCCTGTCTGGCCGGGGACATCATCGGCGACTACGGCTTCGCCACCGCGCCGCAGCCGGGCGAGCGCATCGCCTTCCTCGACCAGGCCCACTATTCGATGGTCAAGACCAACACCTTCAACGGCGTGCCCCTGCCGACCATCGCCCTGTGGGACAGCGAGACCGACGCCCTGCGGCTGGTGCGAGAGTTCGACTATGCGGACTTTCGCGACCGGCTGTCGTGAACACGCGGTTCCCTGTGAATTCCGCCCCGCAAAGCCCCCTTTGACGCCTGCGGGTGCTTGACCCGTTCGCCCGGGGCGGTCATGCCGCCTGTATGAATATATTGCTCGTCGGATCCGGAGGGCGCGAACACGCGCTGGCCTGGAAGATCGCCCAGTCACCGCTGCTCAAGCGGCTGGTCATCGCGCCCGGCAATCCGGGGATGGAGGGGCTGGGCGAGCTGCAGGCGATCAAGGCCACTGATGTCGAGGCCCTGACGGCGCTGGCGCGGGAGATGAAGGCCGATCTGGTCGTGGTCGGGCCCGAGAGCGCGCTGGAGCTGGGGCTGGCCGACCGGTTGGCGGCGGCCAACATCCCCTGTTTCGGGCCGACGAAGAAGGCGGCGCAGCTGGAGACCTCCAAGGCCTTTTCCAAGGCCTTCATGGAGCGGCACGACATTCCGACGGCCGGCTATGGCGTTTATGAGCGGCTGCACGAGGCGCGCGCGGCGCTGGATGTGTTCCACCCCCCCTATGTGATCAAGGCCGACGGTCTGGCCGCCGGCAAGGGGGTGGCGATCAGCCCCGACCTGCGCGACGCCGAGGCCGAGATCGAGCGGATGCTGGGTGGCCGGTTCGGCAGCGCCGGCGCGCGGGTGGTGATCGAGGAATTCATGGACGGCGAGGAGGGCTCGCTGTTCGCCCTGTGCGACGGGGAGCGGGCGGTGCTGCTGGGCGGGGCCCAGGATCACAAGCGCGCCTTCGACGGCGACATGGGGCCCAATACCGGCGGGATGGGGGCCTATTCCCCGGCCCCGGTGTTCACGCCGGACCTGGTCGAGGCGGCTGACCGTCTGGTGGTGCAACCGACGCTGAAGGGGATGGCGGCCGAGGGCGCGCCCTATCGCGGGGTCCTCTATGTCGGGCTGATGGCCACGGCTGCCGGGCTCAAGGTGGTTGAATACAACGCCCGCTTCGGCGACCCGGAATGTCAGGTGCTGATGATGCGGCTGGCCGGAGACATCGTGCCCTATCTGCTGGCCTGTGCGCGGGGCGATCTTTCGGGCCTGCCGCAGCTGAAATTCAAGCCGCAGACGGTGGTGTGCGTGGTCATGGCCGCCAAGGGCTATCCCGACAGTCCGCTGGAAGGCTCGATCATCCGCGGCATGGGGCAGGATTTCGGCCCGCATGTGCAGGTGTTCCACGCCGGCACCCGACGGCGCGACGACGGTCTGCTGGCCGCGGCCGGCGGGCGGGTGCTGAACATCTGTGCCGCCGGTGACGACATCGTCCAGGCGCGCGAGCGGGCCTATGCGGCGCTGCGCAAGATCGACTGGCCCGGCGGCTTCTGCCGCACCGACATCGGCTGGCGCGCGGTCGAGCGGGGGTAGGGGACCTAATGTGGCTCTTTACCCTGCGGACAGCGTCCATTGCGCTGGCGGGCTCGGCAAGGGGGTTTCGGGTCGCCATCTATCCGGCACCGGGCTGGTTGGCTTGCTCAACTTTCCCGTCCGTAGACTCCCGCCGCCTCCTTGCAGGTCAGTCGTCAACCCCGGCAGCCTCGAGACCTATTCTCCGGGATTCGAATCCGGATCACACGGCGATCGGAACCTGTCGTGATAAACGACGTTAGCCCGAAACCATCAAGAAGTTATGGTTGACTGTTTGTTTGTATGCATTTCAGGGTTGCGGCGAGCCATCGCCGTCGCCGTCGTCGGTTTCTAGGAGAGGTTTGTCATGAGGACATATGGCGTCGCTTTGCTGACCTCGGTTGGCCTTTTCATTGCATCCTGTGCCGCGCCGATGCCGGGTTCGGATGTGGGAGGTCGCGTTTTGAGCCGCTCACCCGCGACCGTCATTGTCCCTATTCAGGCCACGCGAGAAGACGCGATGGATGCACTGGCAGTGGGAACGCTTTTCATTGAAGGTCGCTGTCTTCGGCTCGGGCAAACTTCATCCCGATCTTACCTGGTGATTTGGCCCGCCACGGCCGAATTTCGCACGATCGGCGACTCCCAGCGCTTGGTAAACCGCGAGTCCGGCGACTCATTCCGACTGGGAGACAGGGTGGCAGTCGCTGGCGGCGAAGTCCCAGAAAGCCGAATTTCAAAGCTCAACCTCACCACAGCGGTTCCGTCGGATTGCAGGGGCCCCTATTGGCTCGCCGGCCAGTTCCGGCACCCATCGACTTGAGGTGATTAGAATGCGCAAATTTGCCCCGGCGTTGAAGGTGTCCGGATATCTTGTGTGGTTCGGCGTGCTCTTTCCGGTGCCCTCTATGGCTCAAATACAAACGCCCCCACCGGATCCCCCGGCACCTAGCGGAAGGCCCGCCTTCGAATCGGCGGCTGCTGCTTACGCTCACACGTACGGCGTAAGTGAGAGCGAGGCCGCGCGCCGCCTCTCGCTGCAAAATGCCATCGCAGACCTCGAACAGGAGGTCAAAAAGACTTTTCCGGACCGTTTTGCTGGCCTTTGGATTGAGCACCAGCCTGAGTTCCGAGTCGTTGTGCGCTTGACGGGCACGATTGGCACAGCGGCGAACCTAGTCGGCCTGACGTCGCCCGTCAGAAACATCACCCAGTTCGAGGTCGCGCCGCGAACCCTCCAGCTGCTCATAGATACTCAGGAGGGGCTGTACCGTGAACTACTCGCGGAGGGCGTCGAACTGGATGTCGGGCTGGATGTCAAGCAGGCCGTGGTTGAGCTCTATATCCTCGGCGAGACGCAAGCCGAAAAGGTACGACAGAGTAGGGTTGGGCTCCTCCCAGATTTCGTCCAAATTATCGCTGTGCACCAACTTAGCACGCTTGATGTCGACGTGAGAGGCGGCCAAGCGATGGTCGCCTCAACTGGCGGTTATTGTACGTCAGGCCCAACGGTTCGTAATGCAGCAGGTGTTCGCGGAGTGACAACCAACGCTCATTGTCCAAACACCCTTGACTACGATGGTGTTTGGACAAGCTTTCAAGCAGAACGCCAAGGCAATGGAGCCTATGATGTACAGTGGCACACCGTGCCCGGTCGGACTGTCCGCAACCAAGTGAATGTTGGAACCGCGACACCGCTGACGGTGACCGCAACTCTGGCGCAGGCAGCGCAGCCCCTCGGAAGTTCGGTCTGCAAATACGGCTGGACCACCGGCTTCACCTGCGGAACGATCTTTGACAAGAATTACGGATCTCAAGGCCAGACTGGGTGGGTGCGTGTCAGAAACTCTGGCTACGATCTTTCCGAAAGCGGCGACAGCGGTGCCGCATGGATGCAGGGAGATAACACTGTCTATGGCATTCATGTCGGTGGAGCAGAATCCGTTGATCCATGGGACGCCTTCTACATGGGGATAGATAGAGTGCAGATCCTCGGTCTAAGTGTGCTGACACAGTAACGAGGGGCCTGCTGGAGACCGGCGAGCTCGCGCAGCGTCTTGCTATCCCATAGATTGTGGCGGCGCTTCGACATCGCCGCCCCGTTCCGCCCGCTCCGGAGATCCACGCCCCGTGCCCGACACCCTGCCGCCGGAACCGCCCAGCCACTATCGCGACGGCAAGGAGCGGCTGGCCGATCTGATTGTGCACCTGACCGGACTGGCGCTGGCGCTGGTCGGGGGCGGGATGTTGCTGGGTCTGGCGATCGGCTTCGGCGATGCCGGCAGCCTGACGGCGGCGGCGATCTATGCGGTCGGGCTGCTGATCATGCTGGGGCTGTCGACGGCCTATAATTTCGCCGCGCCCCGGTTTCAGCCGCTGCTGCGGCGCTTCGACCATGCGGGGATCTTCATCATGATCGCGGGATCCTATACGCCGTTCACGACCCAGCACCTGACCGGGGCCTGGGCCTGGGGCATGACGGCGGCGGTCTGGACCACGGCCATCGTCGGCGCGGCGGCCAAGCTGCTGCTGCCCGGACTGGGCAAGGGCTTCTGGATTGCCATCTATCTGGCGCTGGGCTGGGTCATGGTCATCGCCATCCAGCCCTTCATGCAGAGCCTGGGCCTGGCCCCGGTGATCCTGCTGGCGGTCGGGGGGCTGCTGTATTCCGTTGGGGTGATCTTCTACGCCAACAAGCAGATGCGCTACCGGCGCGCGATCTGGCACGGCCATGTCGTGGCGGCGGCGGCGGTGCACTGGGTGGCGGTGCTGCTGGCCGTGCTGCGTTAGGCAGGATCAGGATCAGGCCCAGGCGAACAGCAGTCGACCCTCGCCCATGCGTTCGCGCAGGGCCGGCAGGTCGGTATGCGCCACCGAGAAACAGCCGTAGCTGCGGCCCAGCTTGCCCTCGCGGGCGAGGAAGGCCGGGTCGGCATAGTCGGCCCCGTGGACGATGATGGCCCGTTCGCGGGCCTTGTCATTGGTATATTCCAGACCGTCGAGCAGGACGTTGGGGCCCTGCTGCGCGCCATAGCCGGCCCCGGCGGTGGCATAGGCCCCGACCGAGGACATCAGGCTGTCCGGCGTATTGGAGAAGTCGCGGGCATAGCCGGAATGGGCCGGATCCGATCCCTTGCCGTGGCAGGTGCGGAGGGCGGTGACCCCCCCGTTGATCAGATCGACCTCGAACAGGCGCTCGTCGCCGGAATAGCGTTTGAAATCGACCAGATACATGCGGTCGCGCAGCGGCACCCGGCGGTGATGGATGTCGAGGGCGGCCATGGCGCGGGCCATCAGGGCCGCGGGCACGAGACCGTTGGGATCGAGCGGCGGTGGCACGAAATCGACGGCGGGGCTCGGGGGGACGGCGGCGGTCCGCACCAGCGGCACGGCGCTTGAGGCCGCAACGAAAGGCTCGGACGCCGTTGCGCAGCCCGTAAGCAGGGCCGACCCTCCAAGAATTAAACCTCGTCTCGATAGCCGCATGCGACGCCCTCGCGCGGTTTCAGAAGTGACCAGTTGTTTCAAAGAGTAGTTTACGATTCAACCAATGCCTTGGCGATTGCGTTCAACCGTCTAGGGTATGCCTCCTGTTTGGGGAGGGTTTCGTGAAATTCATCGTATCATTGCTGGCCGCCGCGGCCGCGCTTCTGGCCACAAGCGCTGCCGCACAAGCCCCCGCTGTCGCTCCGGTTTCCCCTGCGGAGGGAACCGTGTTCGTTCAGGTGGGGCGGCTTCTGGCCGAGCCGCAGACCGGCGTCGTGCAGCGAGATAAAACTCTCGTGATCAGAGGGAACCATGTCGTCGAAGTGCGTGACGGCTTCGTTTCCGGCACCGGAAACGGCGACCGGGTCGTCGATTTGCGCGATTCCTTCGTGCTGCCGGGCCTGATCGACAGCCATGTGCATCTGACCCATCAGCAGAACCCGAACCAGCGGCTGGAAGGGATGACCCAGTCCAGCGCCGACCAGGCGATCCGTGGCGCGCTCTACGCCCGTCGCACCCTGATGGCGGGTTTCACCACCGTGGCTGACCTGGGGGCGGACAATGACGCCATCTTCGCCCTGCGCGACGGCATTGCGGCGGGCGAGATCCCTGGCCCGCGGGTGATCGCGTCGGGCTCGGCCGTGTCGATCCACGGCGGACACGCCGACATCAACGGCTATCGTGACGACATCATGCATCTGCTGTCGTCCGAGAGCGTCTGTTCCGGGCCCGAGGACTGTATGCGCGCGGTCCGCACCCAGGTGCGTTCGGGGGCCGATATCATCAAGATCACGGCCACCGGCGGTGTGCTGTCGAACACGGCCGCCGGTCTGGCGCAGCAGTTCACCGACGCTGAACTGGCCGCCATCGTCGAGGTGGCGCACCGGATGGGGCGTCAGGTCACGGCCCATGCCCACGGCGTCGACGGCATCAACGCCTTCCTGAGGGCGGGCGGTGACTCGATCGAGCACGGCACCTATCTGGACGCGGACTCGATCCGGCTGTTCCGCCGCGAGGGCGTCTATCTGGTGCCGACCCTGCTGGCCGGGGATTTCGTGGCCCGGGTCGCGGCCAGTCCGGACAATTTCTTCACCCCGGCCCAGACGGCCAAGGCCCTCGAGGTCGGTCCGCGGATGCTGGACATGGCGCGGCGTGCCCATGAGGGCGGGGTGCGCATCGCCTTCGGCACCGACAGCGGCGTATCGGCCCACGGCGACAACGCCCAGGAGTTCGCCCTGCTGGTCCGGGCCGGACTGACGCCGCTGGAGGCGATACAGGCGGCCACGGTCACCGCCGCCGCGCATCTGCGGATTTCCGGCGAGGCCGGGCGTATCGCGGTCGGCATGCCCGCCGATCTGATCGCCGTGTCCGGCGACCCGCTCAGCGACGTGACCACGCTGGAACATGTGCGCTTCGTGATGAAGGGCGGGGTGGTCTATCGGGACCAGTAAATCCCGGTCCCTTCCCCCCTCGCGGGGGAAGGTGGGCCGCAGCGCGGCTCGGATGGGGGCGCTTTTTTCTGAACGTCGAAGGTCGTGCTGCGGCCGCAGGCCCCTATCCGTCAGGCTTCGCCTGCCACCTTCCCCCGAAATGGGGGAAGGGATCGTTGCGCCGTGTGCGGACGGACGTGATCGGGCTGGCTGTGATGAAGGGCAACGCGTCCTTCCCCCATTTCGGGGGAAGGTGGGCCGCGGAGCGGCTCGGATGGGGGCTCTTTCTTCACCGATCGGCGACACCCGTATTGTGGCCGCAGGCCCCTATCCGTCAGGCTTCGCCTGCCACCTTCCCCCGAAATGGGGGAAGGGATATCTGCGCCGTGTGCCGACGGACGTGACCGGGCTGGCTGTGATGAAGGGCAACGCGTCCTTCCTCCCTCGCGGGGGAAGGTGGGCCGTGGAACGGCTCGG
>TARA_R110002012_G_scaffold60146_5_pt1 | contig 17899 bp, 15 predicted proteins | sample TARA_R110002012 | Tara Oceans TARA_R110002012 (sample SAMEA4396515) | marine metagenome | biome: Westerlies Biome; feature: [DCM] deep chlorophyll maximum layer (ENVO:01000326); material: water (ENVO:00002006), including particulate matter (ENVO:01000060) such as... | depth 40 m
CGCCAGCATCATCCAGCGTGGCAGATTGATGCCGTAATCGCGCTCAAGTAAAAACGCCATGCCACCTTTGCCGGACTGGCTGTTAACGCGAATCACCGCTTGGTAGTCGCGCCCGATATCATGGGGGTCGATAGGCAAATAGGCGACTTGCCAGGGCTCATCGGGCTGTTGATGCTTTAACGATTTACGAATTGCATCCTGATGGCTGCCTGAGAAGGCGGTATAGACCATCTCGCCCACCCAAGGGTGGCGCGGGTGAATGGCGATGCCCGTACATTCGTTGACGACCTGAATGATTTCATCAGGGTTGGATAGATCCAATTCAGGATCAATACCCTGGCTATACAGGTTCATTGCCAGGGTGACGATATCCATATTGCCCGTGCGCTCGCCATTGCCCAACAGGGTGCCTTCCACCCGCTCGGCACCGGCCAGCAGGGCAAGTTCGGCGGACGCCACCGCGCCACCGCGGTCATTATGGGTATGCACCGAGATAATGACGCTGTCACGACGGCTAATGTGCTGGCAGAAGTACTCAATCTGGTCGGCGTGATGGTGCGGCCCAGCGACTTCCACCGTGGTAGGCAGATTGAGAATACATTTGTGCTCCGGAGTGGGCTGCCATACGTCCATTACCGCTTCGCAAATCTCCAGAGAGAAGTCGATTTCGGTGCTGGAAAAACTTTCCGGGGTATATTCAAAACACCACTCAATATCGGGGTAGCGTTGGGCATAGGTTTTGACCCAGGTAGCCCCTTGCACGGCGATATCAATAATCCCACCGCGATCCATCTCAAATACGCGTTCGCGTTGAATCGTTGAAGTTGAGTTGTACAGGTGCACAATGGCGCGTTTAGCGCCCACCAAGGACGCAAAGGTTTTTTCAATCAAGTGCTCGCGACATTGCACCAGTACCGCAATGGTGACGTCGTCGGGAATTTGGTCTTCCTCAATCAGCCATCGAACGAAATCGTAGTCGGGCTGGCTAGCGGATGGGAAGCCGACCATGACTTCCTTAATGCCTACCTTCACAATCTGATGCCAGAAACGCTGTTTCTGCTCCACGCTCATCGGTTCAAGCAGTGCCTGGTTGCCGTCGCGTAAGTCTTCGCTCACCCAAATCGGGGCGTGTTCAAGATCACGGTCCGGCCATTGGCGATTAAAGGAGGGCATACGAGGCGCCGGGCGATATTTACGATGATCGAAAGCAGACATAACGGTATTCCTGAAGGTAGTAATATTCCTGGAAGTAACAGGTGATAAAAACAGGCTGCGGATAGCGAAAGCCGCTGATGGGCGGTGCGGAAACCCCTGTTGATAAAGAGGCACCGCATCGCATCAATGACTGCTTTTGGCAGTTCATCTAGTGTAAAGGGTTTGCTGCGCTAGGTTATTGCGAAAAAAAGAGAAAATCGTCAAGAATTGGCATATTATGCCTGGGTTGTTAAATTTGTTAGCAGGAGATGCTTTGTATGTCGCCAGCGCCTCTCGAGTTGGATCGTTTTGATCGCCATATCTTGGATATTTTGCAGCAGGAGGGGCGCATCAGTAATCAGGAGCTTTCTGATCGTATTGGACTCTCACCGTCCCCTTGTTTGCGACGCGTACGAGCGATGGAAGAGCATGGCCTGATTCAGCGTTATCGTGCCGAGGTGGATGCCCGCCCGCTGGGCTACCAGTTAATGGCGCTGCTGCATATCTCCATGGATCAGCACACGCCTGAGCGTTTTGATAATTTTGAGCGCCATATCAGCGAGATACCCAACGTTATCGAATGCCTGATCATTACCGGCCAGGCGGCTGATTTTCAGCTCAAGCTATTGGTGCGCGATATGGATGATTACCAGCATCTGTTGCTGCATGTGATTAACCGTATTGAAGGGGTGACCGGCGCGCATACCAGCTTTGTGCTTCGGCGGGTCTTTGAGAATCGCCCTGTGCCGACTCATCATCGTGTGTAAGCCGCTTTAATAGTATCTATAAACACAGCGTCGCTAAGCGATGGTCAAACGTAAACGAAGCGGTTTAGACTGTGTTTTTTACACTGGTTAGGAGGTTTTGCTATGACTATTCAGCGTCACGATACAAAAGCCCGCATGAGCCGCGCTGTCATTCATCAGAACGTGGCCTACCTATGTGGTCAGGTGGCCGGGCCGGAGGCTCGTGAGGGTGATATTACCGCTCAAACGGAGAGCATGCTGGCTCGGGTGGATGGGCTGTTAAAAGAGATTGGTTCCAGCCGTGAGCAACTGCTTAGTGCGACGATCTATCTTAAAGACGGCAGCGACGTCGCCGCGATGAATGAGGTGTGGGATGCGTGGGTGCCGCAAGGATACGCACCGGCGCGCGCTTGTATATGCGCACCCATGCCGGCAGATGAACTCAAGGTGGAAATTAGCGTGACCGCCGCGGTGAACTAGCCCGATGCGGTCGGCTATTTGCCATGCGTTTTACTTGCTGGGTTTTTCCACCGGGAAGCGGGTATCGCGCAAGCTGTCTTTGATTTTCTTGAGGTGAGGAAGAAAGTCTTCTCCGCGCCTCAAGGTAACACCCGTTGCCAGTGCATCAATCAGTGTTAATTGAATAACGCGCGAGGTCATCGGCATATAGTGGTCGGTGTCTTCGGGCGTGGCGACATCCAGCGTCGCGGTGCACTCGTTGGCTAAAGGGGAGTGCGGAGCGGTAATACCCAGGACAACGGCGCCGGCATCTCTCGCCAGGCGGGCAATATCCACCAATTCCCGCGTGCGGCCAGTGTAGGAAATAATGACGACGACATCGCCCGTGTGGCAGGCGGCTGCCACCATGCGCTGCATCAGCACATCGATGTAGGCCATTACCGGCAAGTTGAAGCGGAAAAATTTATGCTGCGCATCCTGCGCGACCGCCCCCGAGGCGCCCAAGCCAAAAAAGTGAATCTGTTTGGCTTGGGTGAGATAGTCGACCATGCGCTCAATCGCGCTCATGTCGATGTCACGCTGGGCTTCATCAAGGGCGGCGATAGTGGCACCAAAAATTTTATGGGTGTACTGCGTGGCCGAGTCGCCGGGCTCCACCGCGCGAGTCACATAAGGCGTTCCACCCGCTAAGCTCTGAGCCAGCTTGATTTTAAAGTCCGGATACCCCTTAGCACCAAAGTTACGGCAAAACCGGTTCACCGTGGGTTCGCTGACGCTGGCGGCTTGAGCCAGGCTTGCGATGCTAAGACTGGTGGCGACCGCAGGATCCTCAAGAATGACATTGGCTACTTTACGCTCTGAGCGATTGAGTTCTTCTAAACGTTCGCGTAAGCGGTCCAGTAAGTCATGAGCCATTGGCGATCTCCATGTGAGTAGGCGAAATATGCGGTTTCCAGTCGGCACACCATGCCACGAATTCATCGGCAGGCAGAGGGCGTGCATACAAGTACCCTTGTGCCGCTTCACAACCGATAGCACTTAAATACGCCGCTTGTGAAATGTTTTCGATCCCTTCTGCCACGACATCACAGCCCACACTATGCGCGAGCTGGGTGATGGTATGGGCTAACTGACGGTCAACCTCGCTGGTTTCCAGATCCATCACAAAGGCACGATCAATTTTGAGTGTCGAGAAGGGTAACGTTTTAATATATGCCAGCGACGATTGGCCCGTACCAAAATCGTCAATCGCGACAGCAATATTCATCTTGGCCAGCAGCGCAAGCTGCTCCTGGGCGTGATCCATATTGCTCATCAGGCCTGATTCGGTCACTTCAAGCGCCAGGAAGCGTTCAGGAATGCCATGGTGGGCGAGGCGCGACAGTAAGTGCTGGGCAAAATCTTTGCGAGTCAGCTGCCGTGCGGCAACGTTAACAGCAATATGAAAGTCGTCACTCAGTAGCCCTTCGTGTCGCCACTGAATGATGTAGCGCATTGCTTCATCGAGTACCCAGTCGCCGATAGAGAGAATATCACCGCTGGCCTCCGCCAATGGAATAAACTCACCAGGAGAAATCAAACCGAATTCAGGATGATGCCAGCGCAGCAGCGCTTCGGCGCCCAAAATCTTATGGTCAACCAGCGATAGTTTGGGCTGGAAGGCGAGCGACATCTCGCCACGCTCGGTGGCGCCGCGGATCGCCTGCTGTATATGCAGTCGATGCCGCTGCTTGGCTTCCAGCGCCGGCGTATAGCTCTGAACGGATGACGATCCTTGCGGTGGCAGAGCTAATGCCGCCATATGAACGAGCCGGTCAGTCTCAAAATGGCCCTCTTCGCCACTGACCCCAATACGTGCGCTCAACGGGAGCAACAGATCACCCAGTGCCTGGTCTTGTCCAAAACAGCTCAGTAGCTGGTGTGCCAACGCTAAGAGTTTGCCAGGGTCGGCAGTGGGCGTGATGACCAGTAACTCACTCCCCCCCCATAAACCGAGCAGGCAGTCCGCGCTGAGCTGGTGGCGAAGCCTGTGGCTGATAGCGTGCAGCAACTGGTCGGCAATGCGATAGCCATGCAGGCGGACGACATCATCGAGTTTGTCGAGCGCGATAAACAGCAGTCCTGTGCCCGACGCTTGAAGAGCTGCCGCTTGTAGCGCCTGGCTCAGCCCTCGCCGGTTGGGTAGTTGGGTAATCGGGTCGGTGCGAGACTGACTGTCGAGCTCTTGGGTCCGTTTGGCAATTTCCAGTTCTAGCGTGTCGGCCTGTTTGTCACGAATCTGATAGCGATGCTCGATACTCAGCGTATTACGTATACGTTGAAGCACTTCATTATGCTTAAAGGGCTTGGTAATGAAGTCGCGCACTCCCATCTCTAACGCACGTTGCCGGGTGGCATCATCAATTTGTGCGGTCAATACAATGATGGGAGGTGTTTGCTCAGCAAAGTGGGTACGGAGCTGTTCAATCACCGCGTAGCCATCTAAGTGAGGCATGCGAATATCCAGCAACAATAGATCTGGTAAATGTTGCTGACAGTAAGGAAGCACTTCTCGTGAGTCATTAATGCCGTGAATATTTTCAAAACCATACTCATCGAGTAGGTCGAGCATCAATTCGATATTGACCGTGTTGTCATCCACGATTAATACGTGCTTTTCGGTAAGGCTCATGGCTCCTTCCTTGGTAAGGGAGAGATAAACTGCGCAATCGTGGCGTGCAGCTTATCCAGCGCTAGCGGTTTGGTGAGATAAGCGTTAAAGCCAGCATCCAGGCCGCGTTTGACGTCGTTTGGCAGGGCATTCGCCGACAGGGCCACCACCGGTAAGGTTGCAAGCCGAGAGTCGCTGCGTATAACCTCCAGCGCCTGATAGCCGCTCATCCCCGGCAGGTGGACATCCATCAACACGAGAGCAGGGACGCGATTACGCATGATCTCCAACCCCGCTTCGGCACTGGGGGCTACCTGAACGTATAGCCCTTCCATGTCTTCAATAATATCTTTCATCAGGCGCTGGTTGGCAGGATTGTCTTCAATGTAGAGCACCAGGTGGCCATCGACAGGCGAGGCGCGGCGAGAACCGAGCGGCACTCCCTTCTCGGCGGTAGCGTTTGTGTTGGCCACCGGCAAAGTAAACCAAAACGTGGCGCCGTGTCCGGGCTGGCTGTTAACCCCGATCTGTCCGTGCATGTGCTCTACTAGTTCCCGGGTAATCGCCAAACCGATGCCGGTGCCCTCAATAATGCCGCCTTCAGCATCCAGGCGATTAAACGGTTCAAATAGCTCATGCTGGCGCTCTGGAGCGATGCCGGGTCCCGTATCGGTAACACTGATACACACGTGGTTGCCTGAATGTGCCACCGTTATATCGATTTTTCCATTGTCGCTATTGTACTTAATCGCGTTTGAAAGCAGATTTAAAAGTACCTGCTTGGTACGCGTGTAATCCGCGCTGACTTGCCAATGTTCGCTAGGGGGGGTAACGCATAGTTGAATGCCTGCTGCTTCGGCAGTGGCCTCTAGCGTTGAACAGGCATCATCAAATACCTGTGCAAGAACAATCGGCTCAATGGAGAGCGACATTTGCCCCGCCTCGATTTTGGCTAAATCTAGCACTTCGTTGATTAGACTGAGCAAGTGGTGGCCGCTTTTCTCAATCTGAGCCACTTGGCGCTGCTGTTTTTCACCCAGCGTTTCTCGACGGCTGTTAGTTAAAAGCTGGGCAAACCCAATGATGGCATTAAGCGGTGTACGCAGTTCATGGCTCATCGAAGAAAGAAATTCACTTTTCGCTCGGCTAGCCGTTTCTGCCTGGTCGCGGGCAGCCGCCAAGTCGCGGGTAACCTGCTCACGCTCCGCCATTTGGCTGTAAAGATTGATCAATAGCGAGCAGGTATCGGTGAACGGCTGGAGCCAATCCAGCAGCGCTTGATTCAGCGGCTGCTTACTATTGGCGATGGCATACATGCCGATAAGACGTTCGCCACTAAAAATAGGCACGCCCAAGTAATTATGTAGAATGGGATGGCCCGGCGGAAAGCCCCCGCGGTTAATGTGGTTATAGACATCGTCCGTCATGATCACGTCGCCGTGTACAAATCCTCTACCCAATAGCGAGTTGGGATTGGTCAGTATCATGTCGCCGCTTCGCAGTCGCTCCATCAAGTGGCGCGACGCTTCACTCCACGATAAATCGGTGATGGCATGGATTTTAAGCGCATTGGTAGTCTTGGTCGGGATCACTTCCCCGATCAGCGCGTAGTCGCTGTCGGTGAGTTCACGGAGCGCTTCCATTAAAAATACCCACAGTCTTTTTCCTGACATCAACGCTTGGTAATCAGTAATGCCCTGGTGAAGCACCTTGAGCAGATTTTGCTCTTTCTGTATTCGCCGATTAGCGTTGTACACGTCAGTCAGATCCGTCAGTACCCCTAAGAATTCCACTACCTTACCGTCGTTATCATGAATCGCATTGACAGTAAGATGGATCGGAATATAACGGCCATCTTTACGAACGGCTTGCACTTCACGGCCACGGCCGATAACGGTAGGTTCGCCACCAGCAATATAGCGGGCAATAAAAGCGTCGTGTTGAGCACTAATCTCCGGTGGGGTAAGCACCGCGATATTTTTTCCAATCAGCTCGCTCTCTTCATAGCCCAGCAGCTTGAGCGCAAAAGGGTTGATGCCAATGATCTGGCCGGCATGATCAATACGCACCTTGGCGGTTGCGCTTTTGGTAAACAGGGCTTCAAAACGACGCGCAGTGTTGGTTAGCTCTTGCTGTAACTTATGTTGACGAAGTAATTCTTCTACCTGGCCCGCCAGGCTTCCCAGCAGTGCCATATCGCGTTCGCTGAAGTCGCGAGGCTGACGACTGATCAAGCACAGCGAGCCAATCGCTATATTGTCCAAAGGCCGTATTGGATAACCTGCATAGGCGCGGATATAGGGATTGCCACTGACTAACGGGTTATCGATGAATCGCTGATCTTTTAAGGTATCTTGAATGACGAGGGGGGCATCATTGGCAACGGCATGCGCGCAGAAGGAGAAATCACGGTGTGTTTCGCATACTTCAAGTCCTGGATGCGATTTAAACCACTGGCGGTCTTTATCAATTAACGAAACCAAGGCAATTGGCACGTCAAATAGATCGCGGGCCAACTGTGTCATACGGTCAAATGCCTCTGCAGGAGGCGTATCGAGTATTTCTAGAGCATGCAAGGCCGCTAGGCGCTGTGTTTCATTCTGAGGTATATCTGGGGCTTGCATGACCATTCCGAAGAAAAAAGTTAACAAAACATAGTATAAGGACATTACACCGTTGGATAACTTAACTATCGGTCATTACTCGACAAGCTTTAACCGAGACCTAACAATTTCATCATCCAGCGCCGATAAGGAGGGTAAAGGAGTCGGCTGGGGGAGCGTTTGAAAGTCACTGATAAGATTACGCATCATAGCCTCTCCTTAAGCTAGCGTCCGGCGGGCGAAGGGGGAGCAGCGGGTTAGAGCGCCGTGCTTGCGGTAGGTAAATCTAAACGGTCAGTGTAAACAATTAGTGTAAAGTGATGCAGGCCCTGTTCATTGTGGGCTCATCACACGCTTTATAGCGCTACGTTAACGTTCTAGTTTTATTTGCTCTGTCCGATCTTTCTAGCCTTGCATTCTCTGGGAGGTGCTATGCCGTTACAGCCATTGTCGATCACTATCTTGCCCACCATAGGCGCCGTGACGGCCAGCCAGTGGGATGCACTGGTCGACAAGGATCAGCCCTTTTTGCGACATGCCTTTTTGCACGCGCTGGAGGCCAGTGGCGCTGTCAGCATGGCGACTGGTTGGGAACCCTGCCACCTGAGCGTATGGCAAGACGAGCAATTAGTCGCGGCCATGCCGATGTACCGTAAGCACCACTCGTATGGTGAATATGTTTTTGATTGGGCATGGGCGGAAGCCTTGGAGCGGGTCGGTGGCGACTATTACCCCAAAGCCCTAAGCGCGGTGCCTTTTACGCCGGTGCCGGGTAGTCGCACGCTGATAGCAGAACAAGCTGATTCAGACAAAGTGCGAGCCCTGCTGGCTGATGCCTGGCGCGAGCACTGCGAAAGCCAAGCGCTTTCAAGCTGGCACCTGTTATTTGCAGATGAGGCTGAGATTACCGCATGGCAGGCCCAGTGCCCTGAACTGATTAGCCGTGAAGGGGTTCAGTTTCAGTGGCGAGATAGCGGTTTCAATGATTTTGATGGCTTTCTGGCCAGCCTTACCTCCAAGCGGCGCAAAATGATTAAGCGTGAGCGGCGTTTGGTAGCTGAACAGGGCTTAACCGTGACGCGCCTGGAAGGTAGTGACATTACCCCAGCCGCTATCGCCCATTTTTATCGCTGCTACGCCATTACTTACCATGAGCGTGGTCGTCCGCCTTATTTGAACCATGATTTTTTTGAGCGCTTGCGCCAAACCATGCCGGAGGCGCTGGTGCTGGTGCAGGCCTATGTAGAGGATCGCCCCGTGGCAGCGGCACTCTATTTTCGCGGCAGTAGTACGCTCTATGGACGCTACTGGGGAAGTGAGGTGGAGGCCGATTGTCTGCACTTTGAGGCGTGTTATTACCAAGGTATTGAATATTGTCTGCAGCGTGGCTTAACGCTGTTTGATCCCGGTACTCAGGGCGAGCATAAGTTGGTACGTGGGTTCGCCCCTCAGCGAGTGCGCTCGTTGCATTATATTCGTCATCCTGGGCTGGCGGCCGGGGTCGCTCAGTTTTGCCACGAGGAAGGAGAGCACGTGAGGGCGTACCGCGAGGCAGCTCATCAGGCGTTACCTTTCAAGCTTTCTTTTAAATGATGCACGGCTCGCTGGTGTCGCGCCTTAATGGCATAATGCGCGCCAACGACAGGCGCCTATGCAAAACAATCCTGAGTTAAAAGGTTTTATTTACGCCAGCCCGGTCGACAGGTGATGACATGTCTGTTGTGAAAGACAGGCGGTAGGCGACAGATTACGGGAAAGCAATGATGCGCAAATGGCTAGTGATAACATTGCTCGCGGTGTTGGCTTTGCTTCAATACACGCTATGGATGGGTAACGGCGGCTGGGGGGATTTGCAGCGTGTCCAGCAGCGCGTGGCAATTCAAGAAGCGGCCAATGGCCCTATGCGCGAGCGCAATGCGCGGCTAGCCGCTGAAGTGACGGACTTAAAAACCGGTCTAGATGCGATTGAAGAGCGTGCGCGCAGTGATATGGGGATGGTGCGCACAGATGAGCAGTTTTTCTGGGTGCCGGGAGTGGCGATCGTGGATGAGCTGGAAGGCATTAATGCGGGGCTAGCCACTCCTCAGGGACCGCGTCAATGAGCCAAACGTGGCTAGTCGTACCTGCAGCAGGTCAAGGCCGCCGGATGGGCGCCGATAAGCCTAAACAATACCTCACCCTGGCTGATGGGCAGCCGATATTGGCGCATACGCTGGCGAGGCTGCATAAAGCGTTTCCCGACGCGCATTTAATGCTTTGTTTAGATGCAGATGACCACTGGTTTTCCCCGCGCTGGGTGCCCTTTACGCATTGGCAGCGAGTGCCCGGTGGCCGCGAGCGAATGGACAGTGTCCTGAATGCCCTGCAGGCCATGGCGGCCGAGAGTGACGATGTGGTCATGGTGCATGATGTGGCAAGGCCCTGTATCACCTTGAGTGATTTACAGGCCCTCTATCAAGCCACTACGCAGAACCCCGCAGGCGCGCTGTTAGCCATGCCGGTTGCCGATACCATGAAGCGTGCCGATGACCATGGTCAGAGTACCCGCACTGAGTCGCGGGAGGGGTTATGGCATGCGTTAACCCCGCAAGGTTTTCGCTATGCATTGCTACGCCGCGCGCTAGAAACTGCCCGCCAGAAACAAGTAATGGTGACGGATGAAGCATCGGCCATTGAAGCACTGGGTGAGCGCCCACAGTTGGTGAGCGGTCGCCGCGATAACCTGAAAATTACCCACCCGGATGACCTGCCGTTAGCGCTGGCGATTATGACCGCACAAGCGGCTGACAGGGCCTAATTATTAGGAGTGAATAATGCGTATTGGTCACGGATTCGATGTACACCGCTTTGGCCCTGGCGATCACCTGATGATCGGTGGGATTAAGGTGCCGTTTGAACACGGCTTTGTGGCCCATTCCGATGGCGATGTTCTGTTGCATGCGGTGAGTGATGCCGTGTTAGGCGCCTGTGCTCTGGGCGATATTGGACGCCATTTTCCCGACACTGATGCGATCTGGGCGGGCGCTGACAGTCGCCACCTATTACGCCATGTGGTTGAGCTGGTGCGTGAGCAAGGCTATGGCGTCATTAACCTCGACGCCACTCTCATGGCCCAGGCGCCTAAAATGGCCCCTCATATAGACGCGATGCGGGCCGTTATTGCCGCCGACTTAGGCATTGAGCTTGGTCAGGTTAATGTCAAAGCCACCACGACCGAAAGGCTTGGTTTTACCGGGCGCGGTGAAGGCATTGCCGCTGAGGCCGTTGTACTGCTTGAGCGTGTAGAGACACGTAATGATTAATATACCTGAGTGGCAGCGCTGCTTAGCCGCTCAGTTTGGCGCTCTTAAATCAGGCCAGTACCGTGCTCAGCCGGAAGATTTTTGGGTTGATGAACAGCTCGATTTTGTTCCCGAGGCTTATGGAGAACACCTGTGGCTGCGTGTTGAAAAGCGCAATCAAACCACGTTAGATATGGCGAGAGTCGTCAGTCAGCTTTGCGGTGTGACGCCTCGTGATATTGGTTACTCTGGTATGAAAGACCGTATTGCTGTTACTCGCCAATGGCTAAGTGTTCATTTGCCGGGGCGAGACGCCCCGCCGGATCTGGCGCAATTGCTTAACGCCAAGGGAATCTTTGTCGTCGAACAGGCTCGTCACCCGCGCAAACTGAAACGTGGTGTGCATCGTACCAATCGATTTGTACTGCGCCTGAGCGGTGAAGCGATTGATGACAGTGATTTTGTCGGCCGCTGGGAGGCGCTTTGCCAACATGGCGTGCCCAATTATTTCGGCCCTCAGCGCTTTGGTCATGACGGACGTAATTTGCAACGCGCAGAGGCATTGCTTAACCGAGGTTGGCGTAAGCGTGACGATCGACAAGGTATGATGCTTTCCACGGCGCGCAGTTTTCTGTTTAACGAATTGCTGAGTGAGCGGGTGGCAGAGGGTACCTGGACGCAGCCGCTGGCGGGCGATACGGTCATGCTCGATGGTACCCAAAGCGTGTTTAGCATCGATGTTGCCGATGCAACGTTAGCGGCCCGTGCCGCCGAGCTGGATATACATCCCACTGGGGTGATGTGGGGCGTGGGAGAGCAAGCCAAGCACGAGGCAGGCGCCTACGAAGCACGTGTGCAGCAGCGCTATCCTGACTTATGCAATGGCTTAGAGCGCAGTGGCGTCAAGCAAGCCAGGCGCGCACTACGAATGCGGCTGCAAGAGCCACAGCTTGAGTGGGACGCAAAGGCCGCACAGCTCTCGTTTGTGTTGCCGCGGGGAAGTTTTGCTACCGCCGTGTTAAGTGAGCTGATGGTGATGCATTAATAGCCGTGAGCTGACTCACCCGTCAGCACGGTGATAAATAGGCAGAAAGGATAGTAAAAGTGATGGATTTAAGCCGCTGCCTTTAGCGCTTATGATCAAGGAGAACCACGATGAGGCGATTACTGCTTTCCAATGATGACGGTGTGCATGCGCCTGGGTTACGCGCCCTACACGACGCATTGCTAGCGCATGCCAATATTCGCGTAGTGGCGCCTGATCGTGATCGTAGTGGCGCCAGTAATTCGCTGACGTTATCACGACCGCTTTCGTTAACGCCCCTTGATAACGGTTTCTATAGCGTCGATGGCACTCCTGCGGACTGCGTCTATTTAGGTGTTAACGGCGTATGGGACGAGAAACCGGATTTGGTGATTTCAGGCATCAATCACGGCAGTAATCTGGGTGACGATGTGCTCTACTCGGGCACCGTGGCGGCGGCGATGGAGGGGCGTAACCTGGGCATGACAGCGATCGCCATGTCGCTGTGTGGTGAGCGTCACTTTGACACCGCGGCACGCGTTGCAGCGACGTTGATTGGCGCTGCTGACCAGCTGTCGTTGCCACCGCGAACATTGCTTAACGTCAATGTGCCCGATGTGCCCTGGGAAGAGATCAAAGGCGTGAAAGTGACCCGCCTGGGATATCGCGGGCCGGCTGAACAACCTTTGCCGGTGCAAGACCCGCGAGGCCGGACGCGTTACTGGATTGCACCTGTTGCCGCCAATGCTGACGATGGCGAAGACACTGATTTTGCCGCCGTCGAGGCGGGCTTTGTGTCGATAACACCGTTACAAACGGATTTAACGCGACACCCCGCGCTTAACGATGTGCAGGAATGGTTGGATGTTTTTGCCTGATATCTCCCCATGTGAACTACGTGGCAGAGGCATGACCTCCCAGCGCACCCGGGACCGGATGGTTGAACGGCTCCAGCGACAAGGCATTCATGATGCCCGCGTGCTGGAGGTGATGGCTAACGAACCACGTCATCTGTTCGTCGATGAGGCGCTGGCCCATCGCGCGTATGAAGATACCGCGCTTCCCATCGGATTCGGCCAAACGTTATCGCAGCCGTTAATCGTGGCGCGCATGACGGAACTGGTGCTGCGCGCCGCGCCGCGCCGTGTGCTGGAGCTGGGAACCGGCTCCGGCTATCAAACATTACTGCTCTCAAGGTTGGTGGAACAGCTGTACTCCATTGAACGCATTAGTGCGCTGCATGAGCGAGCGGCTGAGCGTTTAAGGCGCCTAGCGGCACCTGTATCGCTGGCGGTCGCTGATGGCGGGCATGGATGGCCAGAAGTGGCGCCGTTTGACGTTATTTTATTGACCGCCTGCGCCCAAACGCTGCCCACACCGCTTTTAGAGCAATTGAGTCATGACGGGGTATTGATCGCCCCGCTGGAAGAGCCCGATGGCAGCCAATGGCTTACCCAGATAAAGCGCATCGGGAGTGCCTTTGAAAAGCGCCGGCTTGAACCCGTGCGTTTTGTACCTTTACTACAAGGAGTAGTGGATTGAAGCGGCGACCCTTGGGGATTTTTTTACGAGGCGCAGGGATGGGCGCCGCCGACGCGGTACCCGGCGTGTCGGGAGGAACGATTGCGTTTATTAGCGGTATTTATGAAGAGCTGATTAACACCATTAAACAGTTTGGGCCCAGTGCCATTGGTGCATGGCGTCAAGGCGGCTTGCGTGGGCTTAGCCTGCATTTGAATCTGGCTTTTCTCGTGCCGTTATTGGCGGGGGTGGGAATTAGTCTGTTCAGCGTCGCCCATTTGGCGCTTTGGTTAATGGAAGCCCACCCTTTGTTGTTGGATGGATTTTTCTTTGGCTTGGTAGCGGCTTCCGCTCTCGTCGTTGGGCAAGCAAGTCAGGGATGGAAGATTTGGTATTTGCTGCCGCTGTTGTTTGGTTTGTTGTTGGCGCAATCGTTGCCTGGCATGATGCCGCTGGTACTGTTGCTTGGCAACGAAGCGCTGGTGGTCATGGTGGCTGGTTGTATTGCAATTAGTGCCATGTTGCTTCCAGGCGTATCAGGCAGCTTTTTGTTGCTGACAATGGGGCTCTACGGCACCATTATGGGAGCGATTCGAAGCCTTGATCTAGGCATTATTGTGCTTTTTGGCATGGGCTGTGTGGTTGGCTTGGCGCTATTTTCACGCCTGTTGTCCTGGCTTTTAAGGCGTCATCACACCGCAACGATGCAGCTGTTACTGGGGTTCATTGTCGGCTCGTTACCGGTTCTCTGGCCATGGCGCGAACTGTTACGCTATCAAATGGGTCCGGAAGGACAGTTGATTCCGCTTGATCACCGTTATTTGCTCCCTGCTGATTATGCCGCATTAACCGGCGACTCAGCACAAGTGGCAGGCGTTCTCGCGCTAATGGCCTTTGGGGCGCTCATTGTTGTGCTACTCAATCGGCACGCTGATCGTCGCCCAATCGATACCAAGCTTGGCGCTGGAAAGGAGTAAGTTTGTATGCGTAAAGGTTATATACCGAAAGTAATGATGATGTCGGCGTTGGTATTAGCCGTTGCAGGTTGTGCCAGCCAACAAGGCGGAAGCCCCCAGGTACGTGATATAAGCCAAGCGCGCCAGGCAGTCGAAAACTCACCACAATATACCGTCAAGGCGGGGGATACCTTGTATGGTATCGCGTGGCAGCACAATTTGGATTATCGCCAACTGGCAGCCATCAACAATATTGAGGCGCCTTATCAGATTCGCCCAGGGCAAACGATTGCCCTGCGTGCGGGGGCGGGCGCTTCATCGGCCTCGATTGCCAACCGCGAGCCCACCTCGGATAGCGCCCGTGGCGGTGCGGTAGCTACCGGACTGAATCCACAGACGGCCTCGGTCGCGAGTAATGATCAAGAGCTGGATTGGCTGCTCCCCGATGAATCGGCGATTCAGCGTAACCAGCGCCTGACGGCTGAGCGCAACGCCGCTGATGCAGGTGCGCAAGACACTGATGCGTCAGGCTCAGCGCCAGCGTCTGTCACTGCAGCAGAACAATCCTCGTCATCAGGGCCCAGCGCTACAGAGCCCAACGCTACTGAGCCTGCTGTGGTAGCGGCCGCCGAACCAGCGCCAGCCCAGCCGTCGACGCCGGAGCCATCAGCGCCCGCGCCTGAACCAACGCCTGAGCCGCAGGCTCAGCCTGATGCTTCACCTGCGGCTCAAACCGCCAGTGTCGACCGCGCTTCGCGTACCTATACGCCTGCCGATACCATTGCTTGGCAGTGGCCGGCCGAGGGTGCTGTGGTAGGCGCGTTTGGTCAGGGCGACAGTATTACCGCCGGGATTGATATCAGTGGTAAAAAGGGGCAACCTGTAAAAGCGGCTGGTCCGGGTATTGTGGTGTACGCGGGCAGTGGCGTAAGGGGTTACGGCAACCTCATCCTTCTCAAGCACAACGACCAATTCCTGAGTGCATATGCACATAACGATAGCTTGCGAGTCAGTGAAAATGACGTCGTAGAAGCTGGCGAAGTCATTGCCTCAATGGGGGATAGCGATGCCGAGAACGTCAGATTACATTTTGAGGTTCGCCGAGACGGCCAGCCTCAAGATCCGTTAGATTTTCTGCCTTCTCGCTAATGCGATTAACGGTTGTGTAAGGAACCAGCGTTTAACTAGGAAGTTGCCCGAATTGCTGCATTCGAGCGTCATAAAACAATGGTCACATAATAATATGGTGTGCGCCCAAGAGCGCACCCCTTTGACTTTCTAAATGGCGGATAGGCGACAAACGGGGGTAAGGCCATGAGTATGTTGGAGAAAGATTTACAGGAAGTTGACCTGGATGCTGCTGAGGAAGCGCTTGATAATACCGATGATGAGGAAACGGTAGAAGAAGATGCTTTTGAGAAGGCGCTAGGGCGTGAGGATCGGCAATCGACCCAAAGCTTGGATGCAACGCAAATTTATCTCAACGAAATCGGTTTTTCACCTCTCTTAACACCTGAAGAGGAAGTGTACTACGGTCGTTTAGCGCGCAAGGGGGATCCCTTGGGCCGTTCGCGGATGATCGAGTCCAACTTGCGGCTGGTAGTGAAAATTGCCCGGCGTTATCTGAACCGCGGCTTAACGCTGCTGGATTTGATCGAAGAGGGCAATTTAGGCTTGATCCGCGCCGTTGAGAAATTTGATCCCGAGCGCGGTTTTCGGTTTTCGACGTATGCTACCTGGTGGATTCGCCAAACTATCGAACGGGCGTTGATGAACCAGACACGCACCATTCGCTTGCCTATCCATGTGGTCAAAGAGCTGAATATCTATCTGCGTGCGGCGCGTGAATTGACGCAGAAGTTTGATCATGAAGCCACCGCCGAAGAGATCGCCGATCACCTGGACAAGCCGGTTGAAGTGGTCAAGAAAATGCTGGGCCTTAATGAGCGTGTATCGTCGGTCGACTACCCCATGGGTGGCGAGAGCGACAAGCCCCTTATCGACACGTTAACCGACGATGAGGTGCAGGGGCCCGAGGCGTGTCTGGTAGATGGCGATGTTAAAGAGCATGTGGATCTTTGGCTGGATGAACTTAGCGAAAAGCAGCGAGAAGTGGTGGTGCGCCGCTTTGGCTTACGGGGACATGAGTCGGCAACCCTTGAAGAAGTAGGCGCCGAGATTGGTCTCACCCGAGAGCGAGTGCGTCAGATTCAGGTCGAAGCACTCAAGAAGCTGCGCCGCTCGTTAGAAAAGCAAGGGTTATCGCTGGAAGCGCTATTTGAAACCTAGGCAAACTGTTTATTCGGCCGCTGAGTGGCGGTTTAGCCGTCAGCTCAATTTACAACGGCTAGGCAGCGTCGCTTAAGGTGTTTAGCGGTACTGGGCAAGCAAGCATGTGTTCCCCCTCAAAGCCGAGCGAGTGCCATTGCGCACTTACTCGGCTTTTTTATGATTTAGCGCTTCATAACGTTGTTTATGTTTAGAATTATTGCAGAATCTTCTATTTCAGGATCAGGTGGAAAAGCTTATGCGCCCCCTAGTGGCCGAGATTGACCTGGACGCGTTGCGCCATAATTATCAATTAGCGTGCCGCTGTGCACCTCAAAGCCATTCGGTGGCTGTGATTAAAGCCAATGCTTATGGTCATGGTGCGCTTGAATGCGCGCAGGCGCTGGAAAGCCAAGCGCCTGCGTTTGCTGTTGCCAGCATTGAAGAGGCCCTGGTACTGCGTCACGGAGGCATCACCCGGCCCATCGTTCTGCTGGAAGGTATTTTTAGCATTGATGAAATGGCGCTGGTTGATGCCCATGGCTTGTGGATCTGTGTGCATAGCCAGTGGCAGGTCGATGCGCTGTTGGCCGCGACGCCACGACATCCTATACCGGTATGGTTAAAAGTCGACTCGGGCATGCATCGACTGGGGTTCTCTGTTGATGAGGTCGCTGGCCTGTGGCAACGGCTTAGCGCGGCCCCAAGTGTGGCCTCACTGCATTTAATGAGTCACTTTGCCAGCGCGGATAGTCAAGATAATGGTTATTTCAATCAGCAAATGGCGCTGCTTCAAGGGCTGGCGAGCCAGCTGGACGCGCCGCTCTGCCTGGCCAATTCGCCCGCCACGTTGGCCAGGCCAGTGGCTCACGGCGATTGGAATCGACCCGGGGTGATGCTTTACGGCAGTGATCCTTTGCAAACCGCTAATGACATAACCCGCCAACTGCAGCCGGTAATGACCCTACGCTCGGAAATTATTGCCCTGCGGGAGCTGGAGGCGGGGGAGCCGGTGGGGTATGGCGGGCGATGGCGAGCACCACGTCGCTCACGAATTGCTGTGGTCGCCTGTGGTTATGGCGATGGTTACGACCGCCATGCTCGAGACGGTACCCCGGTACTGGTCAATGGCAAGCGCTGCGCCCTTGCTGGCAAGGTGTCCATGGATATGATGACCGTTGACGTGACGGACGTGCC
>TARA_R110002012_G_scaffold59532_3_pt1 | contig 17871 bp, 27 predicted proteins | sample TARA_R110002012 | Tara Oceans TARA_R110002012 (sample SAMEA4396515) | marine metagenome | biome: Westerlies Biome; feature: [DCM] deep chlorophyll maximum layer (ENVO:01000326); material: water (ENVO:00002006), including particulate matter (ENVO:01000060) such as... | depth 40 m
ACAATTAATGAGTTTACCTGAGGTTGAAGCTCAAGAATACATTATTGGTCAAAAAGATTTAATAATAGGGCAGTTAAAAGACAAGATGCAAGATATTCATGAGTTTGCTGAATTAGCTTTACAAGGTGATAATTTTGCTTTAGAGCAAATAGAAGCAATATCAGACCACGCTAGATTTAATCAAGGTGGGGAAGTATATACTGGTAGTAATTTATCTAATGCTGGAGATACTCAGTTTACATTTAAAGGTCAACCTCAAACAGATACTTATACAGGTAAAGATATTTCTATGATGGCTGCTCAAGGCGGTGAAGCTTATACAGGAAGTAGTTTATCAGATGCTGGAAATTCAGACTTTTCATTTACTGGTCAATCAGGTTCAAATGAAACATATACAGGTAAAGATATAAGCATGATGGCTGCTAGAGGTAAAAGTCTTAAGGAAGTTAAAAAAGCTTCTAAAGGTGGTGAAACATCTGGTGATATTAATATTGGAATGTTTTAAATAAAAAATTATGGGATTAGTATTTACAGGAACAGTAACAAATGAAACTTTTGCAATTGACGCAAAAGATGGTATACAATATATATCTGTTAAGAATCAATCTGGTTCTTCTGGACCTATAACTGTTACTGGTACTTTATCTATAGGGAGTAAAGCATCTTCCGCTATTAGCGTTGCGGCAGGTGAAATTGTAACTGTAACAGCTGGTAATAATACTGTAATAGGTAGTTTAACAATAGTAGCTGCTTCAGGAGAAACAGCGGATGTAATAGCAGCACAATAAATGAAAGGCGTAGAAGCTTCCATAAGAGCAACTAATATAACTCCTTTTGACGAGGATGTTAAACTGTTTTATACGGGAACAGGTGCTTATGCTTTGGAAACTATTACTGATAACAAAATAGTTAAAAAGATAATAACAGGACCTTCTAATTGGGGACCTTCATTACAAAATACAGATGGTACAACATGGGTTAATGATGGTAAAACATTCCCTTACGCGTTTAACGCTGTGCAAGCTTTTACATTAAAATACTTATACGGCGCTACTTTATATACAGCTACTAGAATAGCAATCGCAGGACAACCTATAGAAGATCTGTTAAGAAAAGTAAATGAGGATATAGCTGTTTTACTTTTAGCTGGAGAACCAGCAATTACTACAATAGAAGAAGCTAGAGGTTTAAATGGGGCTTCGCCTATAGGCGTTGAAATGTATTACAATAATAATAATTTAGTTATAGATATTGTAACTTCAAATGATGCTATAGGTGATTCTTTTCAATCTGTTACTATAGCAGGATATTTACTTGAAACTAATTTTTCGGGTGGTAGTGGGCCAGATATGTTTTTTCAACCTAATGCTTTAGGCTGGAATATTGCTATTATAATAAGAGATTTGCAAGGTGGTGAATATCGTACTTTAGTTAACTCTTTATTGAATCAACCAATTTATATAGATGAATTAAGACAGTATTCAAGAAGTTCAGCTCAAGTATTAGAGTCTTTACAATTTATACAATTTAATGTAGATGGAAATATAGACCAATTAATTGAAACTAATGTTATAGATCCATATCAAGCACAACCTACACTAGATAGTTATGCTGATATATTACTAGATGGTCAAACATATTGTAAAGTTAAAATTTTAGCAGGAGAATCACTTGAGCTAAGGTTAATTGTAGAAGAGGGTGGAGCTTTAACTTATGAAGATTTAAAATCTTTAGATGATTTATTAGCAGAACAAGGCGTTGATATGATATATCAATCAGAAACTAAAGAATTAGAGGAAACTTGGAATAATTTTGACGGTTTTAAAGAAAATAAAGAAAAAGATAACAAATATAAAATCTTAATAATAGCTATTTTAGCTTTACTAATAATTAAATAAAATGAGAAAAAGTAGGATTAAAAATTACAACAAAGGAGCTAAACTTCAAAATGGTCTTAAAATGGATGTAAAACAAGGTTTTGCTGATACTGAAGATAGCTATTTTAACGCTGACGGTACAGGAACAGTAATTGGTACTGTAAAAGCTTCTGGATTTTTTATGGGTGGACAAGATAGTTATACACAATCACCTATAATAGGATCTCTATGGGATAAAGATCTTGGACAAGCTACTGATACCGCTGTACTAGAATTAGAAGAAGGAATTTTTACAATACTTGTATTAGAAGACTCTGGATCGGTTTGGCAAATAAGTATATTAGCGCCAAATGGTAGTGAAATTAACAGTGATCAGCTTAAACAAATTATGGAATTACAACCAAGCTCAACTATAGATGTATTTCTTGGTAGTACTTATGTACCAGAAGGTACCGATCCTACTTTACCTTCAAATGTACAAGGTGTAGCGGAACTTTATTTCAATGACGCTAACAACATGAATAAAAATTGTGATTACGATTATTCTAGTTCAGCAATTAAAAATTATTTAGGTGATATTGGGTGGCAGCAAGCTACTGGTGGTAATTATAACCAAATGTCTGTTGATGCAAGTGATTATATTGCTAATTTTCTTTGTAATTTGGAGGTAGAAGATGCTACAGATAATAATGATTCACAAAATCAAGATCCTATATTGAGTCAAGCTACTCAATTCCAACCTGTGGATAGAGAAGGTATAAGCTCTCAAGTTAATGAACTAGAGAACAATTTAGTTAGATACGAAAAAGTAACTCAAGCAGCTAAACAAGCTTTAACAGCTACTAAAAACGAATATGATTTAGCCTTACAAGCTTGTGATGACGATACTAATCAAGATAGAAACGCTTGTACTGATGCTAATGATCTTGGATTGTATGTTGAAGAATTAAGAACAACTATATCAACTTTACAAGAAGACACCTCATACCAGGATCTAATTTTAACAGCTCTTGAGAACGCTGAAGATGGTGTACCTCCAACTGCTGGAACTTTTTCAGCTGATATACAAACTTCACTTGAAACTTTAGCTAGTACTATTTCCAGTGGTGGTAATGTTGCTACTAATTTAAACTTAGAGTTAGAACAAATATTTAACGCTTTAGAATCAGCTAGAGAAGCGCTAGAGTATGACCAAGGAATATACCCTGATGGTAGTCCTCACTCAGTATCAGACATAACTAAAACTGATGAAGCCTTAGAGTCTATTGATTATATAAAAAATCAATATAACGCTCTTTATATGACTTACGGCTTTTTAGTTTTAGGAGCTGATGCTTTACAAGAGCAGTTAGATCAAGTTAAACTTTATTTAAATGAATTAGTTACTGGAGCTGCTGCCACTGATGAAAATAGTGTATTCGGAATACAAGATGCTATTGATGATATAGAAAGTATAGAAGATACAATTGAAACTTTAAGTACTTTTCAAACAGAAATACAAGCTTTAGGTGCTGGTGAAACACCAACTGATATAAATAATTTTATTATTGAATTACAAAATGCTAATACTGATTTAGATCAAGATGTTGCAGCATTTAATAGTGCTATTGCTGATATATTAGCTGTTTATCCTCCTACAGGTGAGTTTGAAAATACTTTAACATCAGTAGAACAAAGTTTATTAGAACTTACTGATTCACTTGAATCTACAGAACTTTCTTTATCAGCATATGAAGCTTTAGGTACTACGCAAGATTTTCAAGATGCTATTAGTGAGGCAAATGTATTAGGTAATATACTTGGTCTTTTTGCAGACTCAACTCCAGAAGGAATACAAGCACAAATACAGCAGTTAATAAAAGATAATAATGAAGCACAACAACTTATAAGTGATGTATTAAATGAAATAGAATTGTCAACTGAAGAAAGTATTGTGTCTGATTTAGAGACTTTAGTTAGTGAATTAAATAATGCTAATACACAATTAGAAACTTTAAATAGTCAAGTTATACAACAAGCAGCTGATAATACTGCGATGAATTTATTAAATACTGAATTAAACACTTTAAATGAACAGTTAGGTAGTGATTTGACATATTATCAATCTGAAATAAATAATATTTCTTTAGCTGTAACTGATTTAGGTGTTACTGTAGATGAATTAGAAGCATATTTAACACAAAACTACGGTTACGCAGAAGATGGAACCTTAAATAGTGGAATACCTGGATTAGATGAATCAGATGTAGATGCTGATGAAGTAACACAACCATAATAAAAAAACACACAAAAAATGAACTTAAAAAACCAAAACTTGTTCGATAATTTAGATGAAACTCTTAGTTCTACTTTAGAATTTTTAAGAGGTAAAGAATCTACATTAAAAGAAATGGAAAATGAAATGGCTGAATTAGAAGATGAAATAAACTTAGACATCTCTAAAGGACACAATGTTTCTAAGAAAAAGCTTAAGCTTAAAGATCTAGAGCGTAGTTTTAGAGAATACGAGGTTAATCCATCCGATATACTAATAGAATGTACACATATTAATAACATTAATAATTGTATAGCTAAGATTAACGGTAACAGAGTTAAAACTTACGGTGAAGCTAAGTTAGAGTACGAACAAGATTTGATAAGTAAAGAAAAGTTAGTAGATATATTGAAAGATATGGAAAACAAACTTTCTAAAATAAAAAACGAAAACGATGTTAAATCTGAATTGAGAAAAAAGATAGTTAATACGGAAATGCATATTAATAGTCTTGATTCAAGAATTAAACTATATCAAGATAATTTTAAATCATTCTCTGAAAAAGAACAATCTTTAAAATCAGAAAAAGAAAAATACGATAATGAATTTAATTCATCGTTATCTGAAATAGAAAAAAAGAATAAAAATTTAAATACTTTAATAGAAAAAATAAAGGCGTTAAACTTTGATATAAAATCTAAGCAAAATTCTATAGAAGAGGATAATATAAAATTAGCTGAATTAAACAAAAAAACAACAAGTTTGTCTTTAGCTGTAAATAACGACGCTAATATTTTAAAAACAACAATACTAGAAGATCAAGATATTTTAAAAGATCTTAAAAGTAGTTTAGATATTGCTATTAAAGAAAAACGAGTTTTAGAAAAAAACATAAACCAAAATAATAAGTCTTTATTGAATAGAAAAAATAAAGAACCCATGGTTGATTCAACTATAAACTTTATTAATAGTCAATATAATTCTTTAGAAGTTTTTGATGATGTTAATGATTTATGGAAGTTTAAGTTTAATGGTTTTAAAGAAAACATTGAAAAATTAGCTAAAGAAAATAAATATACATATTCTAACGCTAATGGAGATAGTGAAACGCCTTTAAATCCTTTAATAGAATATACTGATAGACTTAAAAACATGATTACTTTTATTCAAGAGAATGATATTGTAATAGACGAGCATGACGAAGTTGAACCAGAAATTATCTATAGAGATAAACCAAAAGAAAGTAAAATAAATCCTATTGTAGTAGGTGCTATCGCTTTAAGCGGAGCTTATATATTAAGTAAAACAAAATTAAATTAAAAATGGCTGATTTAAATAGAATTGAGCAACGCGTAATAGAGGTTGACGGTAAAGTAGTTGACGCTACTAATGATATTATTCAAGTATCTCAAAATTTAGGTGTATTAACACAAAGTTTAGAATCATCTATAGCCGCTTTGCAGCAACAAGTTACAGCTGTTAATGCTATAGTTACTGATCCTGTAGCTGGTGTTGAACCAACGCCTTATATAATACAAAACGGGTATAATATGTTTGGTTATACTGGTACTAATGGTATTCCTTTAGCTGATGCTTTTATTCAAGCATCTGGTATTCCAAATATTATGGATCAATTAGGAGTAATTAAAGATCAATCAGGTAATTTTTTCTACGACGGTATTCCTTATTCTTTATCAACATTAGTTTACGGAAGAGGATATTTCTTGAGAAATTTGGGACCTGCTTTTTCAGTAACTTGGGCTTAAAATTTAAAAAATGGAAGAAGAAGAAATAGACTTACAATTTATGGAAGATTTGGGTATTACTTTAGGTAGTATTCAAGAATTAGGCTGTGACGCTAGTTTTGAAGAATTTGAAGCTTGGTACAATCAAAATACAGAGGCTATTGAATCTACTGAAATTGTTATAGAAAACCAAGAGCCCGAAGCTGTATCTATAGCAGATATGTATGTGATTTATGAAGATAATTGTTTTGGACAAAGTGTTGTAGTTGAACCTGAAATATTTATAGAAAAAGAAAAAGAATCTAATAAATTAGGTATGTACGCCGTTGGCGCTGCTATACTTTATTTTTTATTTAAAAAGAAATAATGAATTTATACGTTTTAAGATTTAGTTCTCAGAAAGATAGCACTTCTGGTTTGTTATTTAACATTGTTGATAATAAACTTAATTTTTTATGCTATACTTTAGAAGACGAAAAGCGTGAAGAAAAAATAGCAGGAGAAACAAGAATACCTGAGGGTGAATATGAGATACTTTTTAGAAACGAAGGTGGTTTCCACTCTAAATATAAAGAAAGGTTCTCAGAGATGCACAAAGGCATGTTAGAGGTACAGGATGTACCTAATTTTAAATACGTACTTTTACATTGTGGAAACACTGATGAACATACAGCTGGGTGTTTATTACTAGGTGATAGCCAAGAAAATAACGTAATTAAACCAAAAGGATGGATAGGTAGTTCTAGTCAAGCTTATAAAAGAGTTTATCCAATAATAGCAAATGAATTAATTAAAGGTAACAAAGTTACTATAAAATATAAAGATTTCGACTAATGGGATTAACAAGTAATTTAGGTGGTTTTTACACTAAAAGATATGAAACACAATTTGGTGATCCAGTAGCTTTTAGTAAATCAAGAATGAACGCTATAGGGGAACTTATGGCTAGAGGTATTATGACTGAGTGGGGTGTTAGTGAACCTGACTGCCCTGAAGATAAGTTTATAGCAACTTATAGACGTAGAAAAATTTGGCTTTTTGGTGGTTGGAAAGATGTTAAATTAACTTCTTCTTGTGATGAAGGAAAACAGGCTTTAAAAGAGCAAAGTGTTAATCGAGTAAGGAACCCACTATCAGCTGATAAAGTTCCATGTAGTACTATTTTAGCGGCTATGGAATTAATAGCTGGACCTGGTGGTGAACTTGAGGCAGCTCAAGGTAGATTAGACGGTTGTGGAGGTTGGGCTCGTACTTGTAAGAGAAAAGCTAAGGTAGATATTGAGAAGTGGGACCAAGCTTATAGTATTCTTAATTCTTATTATAGATCAGGTGGAGAAAACTTCTTAGATTGTACTACTCAAGAAATAAATGACGCTCAAGCTGAGACCATGAAATTGTATAGTGATTTATTAGAGAGTAGAAATCAGAATGTAGGTATAAGTAATACTTCACTATTTGTAACTCTAGGTGTAGGTATTGTAGGTCTTACCTTTGTAACATTGAAATTTTTAAAATAATGGATAGCAGATATTTTAACACATACCAGAAGTATTTATTCGAACAAGATAGTTACGAAGGAAGGTCTTTTAGAGACGGTGATGATGATGATAATGACATAATAGATCTTGATGCTATAGATTTAGAAGTAAACACGGATATTAATTTTGTTAATTCTGGAGGTGCTGCTGCTGCAACAGCTGGAGCTTCAGCCACTGTACCTGTAATAGCTCCTACTGCTTTTGCAAGTGGTGCTTTTGCTCAAGCGATACCAGTAGTTGGTCAAGTTGTAGCTGTTATAGCAACGTGTGTGGCTATAGGGCAAGTTTTTCATAATCAAGACAAGATAGGTCAATACAAAAGAATAGTAGCTAAAACTAAAGCAGCTTTAGCGGAAAAACAAACTATATTAATTGTTGACCAAGCAGAACACGATAAGCAATTAGCGTTTTTAGATAGAGAAATAGCATATAGAGAGGCTCAAATAGCTAGAACTCAAACTATGCAAACAATAGTTTTAGTAACCCTATCAGTTAGTAGTTTAGTATTTACTTACGGTATAATAAAATTATCTAGAAAATAATGAATAAAAAGAAAGTATATAATATATTATTAGCTTTAGGTATCGTTGGTGGTATTTACTTACTAGCTAGTAGAGTTTATAGAAGGTATAAATCTATGACTAAAGCTCTACAAGATGGTGAATTGTATATTACTGAATTGTTAAATCAATTAGAAGTAGTTACTCAAGATGGTAACGTAGTTGAAACATACAATATTCCACAATCTAATATGTCTTTCCCTTTATCTTTAGATACAACGTGTTATGATGGTATAGATGGTGGTTGTGCTAAATACTCTAATGTTCAAAAATTACAAGTAGTATTATTATATCAAATTAGTTCTGTACCTTTTGATTTAGATGCTGATGGTCAATTTGGAAACAAAACAGAAGAAGCTGTTATTCAATATTTAAATACTTTAAGTATAGAAGTTTTAGAGGCTAATGGATATAGTGTTAGTTTAGTATCAATAGGTGATGATAATTTAAATTATGTAACTGAATCTTTATATAATAATATTATTATTCCTCAGTATGATGATATAATAAGTTAATGTTAATAATTAAAAAAAATAGTAGTAAATTTAACATCATTTACTAAAATTTAAAAATTATGCCTTTAGCTGAATTTGTTTCTGAATCTGAGTCAAAAAAAAGATTAAATATTTGCGTGGGTGATAGTGAATTTTTACCTTGTGAACAATATTTTAAATTAACAGGACAATGTAAAAAATGTGGTTGTTTTGTAAAAGCAAAGACGAAAGTATATAAAAGAGGGAATCACATCGAAAGATGCCCGTTAAATAAATGGTAAAATGGGTAAAAAAAATAATTCTTTAATTCTAGCTTTAATAATAGGAGGTGCTGCATTCCTATATCTTAGAAATAAGAGAAAAGAAGAAGAAGAAGAGCAAAAACAAATAACACTAGAGGGTAGTGGTAACGTTTATAATACGGATCTAGAAGGCTGTACAGACGTTAATGCATTAAACTACAATGAATTAGCCTCAATAGACAATGGAAGTTGTATAGAGAAGATAGAAGGTTGTACAGATCCTGATAACGTAAACTATAATCCTGACGCTAATATAGACACTAATCCTTCATCTTGTTTTTATCAAGCTGGTTGTATGGACCCTACAGCTAACAATTATGACCCTAACAATAATATAACAACATACAATAATGATGGTGTAGACGTTAATTGTGATTATTTCGTTGAAGTGTTAGGTTGTACTGAACCTTCAGCTACTAACCATAACCCTGAAGCTAACACTAATGATGGTTCTTGTACGTTCTCAGGTTGTACAGATCCAACAGCTATAAATCATAATACAAACGCCACTATAGATGATGGTTCTTGTGAATATAATACACCTGGATGTATGGATGATACAGCGTGTAATTATAATGATGAGGCAACTACTGATAATGGTTTATGTATATATCCTAATCCTGGATATGATTGTGATGGAGAGTGTGTATATGACATGGATAATGATGGGGTTTGTGACGACGATGAGGTATCAGGTTGTACAGACCCCGCAGCAAACAATACTAATCCAAATGCTACTGATGATGACGGATCATGTGAGTACAACGTTTTAGGGTGTACAGATGAAACAGCAAATAATTACAATGAAGACGCAACGATGGATGACTATTCATGTACTTATGACGTGATAACTGGTTGTACAAACCCTAATGCTTCTAATTATAATCCAGACGCTACACAAGAAGATGGTTCTTGTATTGGATTATCTGGTGGATGTACTGATCCAAACGCTGAAAATTACACAGAAGGAGCTGTTTATAATGACGGTAGTTGTGAATATCCTTCAGATCCAACACCAAGTGGTTATACACAGGAAGAGTGGGATGTTTTTCAATTCATGAGAGATGATTGGCTATCTTTAATATCAGGTGCTGAAATGAGTACTTATTGGAATTATGTAGCTCCAGCTTATGGAGGTGGAGAGATGCCTAGTTTCTGGAATCCTCTTGCTGATCCTACAGTACCACCTAGTGAATGGGATATTGCTAATTGCCTTATGCCTTACCCAGGTTTATGTATAACAGAAGATTGGCAATCTTACGTAGAAGAATATCAATCACTATAAATAAAAATAATAAATCAAATAAATTACAAAATGAAAGAAATTTTTAAAAGCCCTTACACTTATATCGCTTTATTTTTTATAGGTAGATATTATTTGAAAAATAAACCGGATAGTTCTGCTTCAAAAGTTATAAGAGAAATAACAGAAGGTGGTGAAAATTTATTAGATGAGACTACTGAGTTTGTAACTGATTCTGTTGATATAATAACAGAAACTACTGAAGATATATTTGGGGTAGTACAAGAAGTTGGTTTTGATACTCAAGAGGCTTTAACTAACGTTGTACAAGGTACTGAAGAGGCTATTGAAATGGCTGATGGAGATGTTTTACCTTCTGACACGCCAGATGAAAATCCTACAGGTGGTGAAGGTGAAGGTGAAGGCGAAGGACCAAACTTTAGTGGTATGAGACACAATATGGTTGATGATGAATCAACATATTATGATGGTCAACCTAAAGTAAGTAGTAATTTAGAAAAATCTGATTTTTCTTTTTCAGCATCTGTAGACGAATTTAACAATAATAACCCTCAAATGTCATAAAATGAAATTAAATAAAAAACAAATCTTTGCTTTAGCTGGTATCGCCGTTCTAAGTGCTGGATCTTTTTTTATGTTCAGAAGAAAGCGTATTATGTTTTTTGATAACGTTTGGTGTTCTGATGAAGAATGCTCTAATATAGATGACGCTATATCTTATTGCGAAGGTAATACTTATGACTCTGACGGAGACGGTATTCCTGATTCACCCCCCCCTGGTGGTGGCCGATCAGCATCTAAATCTACTAATTTATCCTCTTGTATAAACGATCAGACTAATCAACAAGAAAAAAACGCTATTGAAGATGTCCAGATAGAAATAGGTCTTAAAGATATTGATGGTAATGTAATAGTAAATTCAGAGGCTGAAGCCGCTCAATTAGCTAATGATTATGCAACTCAAGTTGAAAGAACTTTAGATGGTGATCTAACTTGGGAAGAGATGGGATATACTACCGGTATGTTTAACATTGTTTTCCCTAAACCACATGGATTAAAAGTAGGTCAAAAGATTTTTATAGTACAAGATGATACACCAGAAACTATAGGTTCTTATAATGGTGAGGCTACTGTAAACGCAGTTAGATCTCCTTATATAATTGGTACTAATAAACCTAGAGTAGGAAATACCCCTGCTGTAGGTGGATACGTTGTCGCCCCTTCAATGTGGGACGAAATGTTTGGTTAATAAATAGTGTAAATTGAATGTTTAATTAAAATAAAAAAAAGATGAAAAATTTCAATGTAGGAACTTTCTTACTAGGTTTAGCGACTGTATACGCTACAATCTATGTAGCAGGTAAAGCTTGGGAAAAGTCAAAAGAAGTAGAAGGAGAGTAGTATGTTAGAAGGATATATAATATCTTGGGCAGTAAACGATCCTGTAACAGGTGAAGACGTTGTGGCTTCAATGCCACTAACTGAATTTTGGAGAAAACTACAAGAAGCTTCAATAGAATTTGATGATTTAGGTTTTTATCTAGAAGAGGGTGTTGCTTTGCCTGTTACACCACCTGCTCCAGAGCCTTTTCAAGGTATGGAAGAAGGTGATATAATACAAATGCTTAACGAGTATATTACTTCAGATCCTTCTGGTCAAAGAAACCTAAATGATGATGATGATGAAGAAGTTGATGATGAAGAAGTTGATGATGAAGAAGTTGATGATGAAGAAGTTAATGAAGATGGTGAAACAACTGATTCAGAAGAAGTTCCTTTTAGTGAGGGGAGTAAATCTAATAACCCTCCTTTAGCTTCTTCTAGAGTTTTTTTAGGTACAGTAGGATTTGTAATGTTACTTATATTACTTGGTAAAAAATAATTATGAAATCAAAGTATATAACATACGTGTTAATCGCTGTAGTTATATTTCTTTCTTTTTCTTTATTAGCTAATAATAGAAGTATTTCAAGATTTAAAAGCCAAATTTCTAAATTTAAATTAGAAAACCAAGCTTTTAAAGAAGAGATAAATGAAAAAGGAGAAAAATTAGTAGAGCAAGAGCAAGTTATTTTAACTCAACAGGAAGCTATTGATAATGGCTTAGTTGAGTTAAATAATTTTAAGAAGTTAAGTAATCAAATTAAAGTGGTTACTGAAACTGTAATTGATACTATTGTTATTACAAATCATGATACTATTATTTCATATATAAATGGAATAAACTATTTGAAGTTACCAGCAAAATATGATTACACTTCAGAATTTATAAATTTTGATTTAAATATTAGTGCTGAAGGATTATCGTTAAACTCAATAAAATTACCAAATGAAAGTTTGGTAAGTATAGGTTATAAAAAACAAGGTTTATTTAAGCCATTATTACCTGTTATAGAGATTAAAAATACTAACCCTTATATAAAGACTAATAAACTACAAAATATATCTATAGTAGAAGAAAAAAGATTAATAGACGATAAGAAGTTTTTAATAGGCGTAGGATTTGTATTAGGTTTTTTAGTTAAGTAATGAGTAAAGGAAAAGGATATATAATATTAGGAGCTGTAGCTTTTGGTTTAGCATTAGTTTATTTCTTAAAGAATTCTTTAAGTAAGTTTAAACGTAAAGTGTTGTTTCAATCAAATATTGAAGCTGATAAATGGGAAGATTTTAGTGAAACTGATCCCGCTACAAGTGAAATAATACAAGATTATTGGGATAGAGGTGCTAACAGAGATTATTCTATAGATGAAATAGAAAATGCTACTTGGCAATCAGAACACCCTTGGTCTGCTGCTTTTATTTCTTGGATAATGAAAGTATCAGGGGCTGGTAGACATTTTTTATATTCTGATAGACATTCAGACTATGTAAGAGATAGTATACAGCAAAGAGAAGTTAATTCTAAAGCTAAATTTAAAGGATATAGAGTAGAAGAATTAAAACCACAAGTAACTGATATTGTTTGTAAAAGAAGATTAGGTTCTACAGCAGATTATGATAATGTTCCTGTAAGTACACCTTTACATTGTGACATCGTCACTAAAGTTAATAAGAAAGACGTAGAGGTAGTCGGTGGTAATATAAATAATAAAGTAGATAGAGCTAATTTAAGTTTAAACAGCAAAGGTTATTTGAATGAAAATGATTATTTTGTTATAATTAGAAACACGTTATGATTAAAGGAAGTGATTTATTATTAATAGGAGGTATAGCATTAGGTATTTATTATCTATCTAAAGAAAAAGATGAGCCTAAGTCTGAAGATGATAAATCTGATGATAATAATGATTTACCTTTAGAATTAGATTCTGAAAATGATGGAACTAGTATTACGTCTTGGCTTGATGAACAGGGTAGAGATTTAAATTATTGGGTATTTGAAAATGAAAATGGTGAAATATCATATAATGAAGAAGCATTTGATGAATTAGCTAATGCTATGGTCCCATCTGATGGCTATGGATTACAATGTTGTAATGAAGAAGATAATACCAATTATAATGAAAGAGTAAACATGGCACAAGAATGGTTAGCAGATAATGAGTATTTTAATGATACGCCTGAAATATTGGCTCATTTAATGGATTATGTTAATATGTATTGCCAAGAAAGATTTCAATGTGATAATGAAGTCATTGGAGAGGGTGGTAGAAAAGTTGATCTTAATTTTGTTAATGGTAAAGATGATACATTATTACAAGGTGAAGATGAACTTGTTAATTTTAATAGTAATAACGCTTTCATTAAAGAAGAAAGTAAAATAATAAAATTTAGTTAAATGAAAGATTTAGGTATACTAATAGCTGCTGGCGTGGGTTTATATATATTAAGCCAACGTAATAAAGAAGATGATTCTAAGAAGTTAGATGATAACGTACCAGATATAGGTGGTTCAGATCCTTCTGATCCTAATTCTGGTGATGATAGTGACCTAAGAGCTGTTACTGTAGGGGAATTAACTAGTGGTCAAATTAGTGCTGCTCAGGCTTCTCAAGTATATATCACTAGCGAGGAAATAGAAATAATAAAAGATATATTTGAATTAGAATTAGACTTAAATGATTTAGTTAAAGAAGTTCTTACGAATAAGCAAAATTATATAGAAGGCACTCCAACATCACTTATAAATGATATAAAAGATTATGCTAATGAATTTGAGAGTTGTATTAATTCAGGTTATAACGCTTTAAATACTATAACTCCTAATAAGGCTTTATCTACTCAGGTTATAAACATATTTAACGATGTTGGTCAATGTGCTATTAAAGTTAGAGAACAAGTACAGTATTTAGCCGGTGAAGACGGAGAATTAATAGCATATATAACACCTGAAGGTTATAATTTAATCGAATCAGGTAGTCAACAAATATTAACTGATTTTATAAACACATTCGGAGGTTTACCTGAACCATTGGGTGAACCTTCTTACGAGAATTAATAAATAAAAATTAATTAAAATGAAAAACGAAGAGTTAATTAAATACGCTTTAGTAGGAGCTGGTGGTTATTTACTATATAATCATTTTACCCAAGTAAAAGCTAAAATAAGCCCAAAAGCTTTTTTAGATAAGTGGTTAAATACTGTGGCTTCTGGAGATCCTGGTAAAGTTACTTCACTATACGCTGATGACGCTATATTATTACCTACTGTTTCATCTGAAATAGCTGTAGGTAAGAATAACATAAGATTGTATTTTGACACTTTTTTATTACAATCACCTACTGGAGTTGTAGATGATTTATATACAAGATTAGAATACAAAGATGATTTAGCTATAATAGATGGTAATTATACTTTTACTTTAACTGATCCAACTGTAGTTGTTGGTGATGTTCCTAATGCAGGGCAAAGTGTAGTACCTGCTAGATTTACTTTTGTGTTAAAAAACTGTGAAGGTGATTGGAAAATTTTAACTCAACACTCTTCTGTAAGACCTGAATAAATTGTATAAAAGTGGTGAAATAATAAAAACTATAGGGCATCAGTTTTTAGGAGTGACCTATGTATATCACTACGGAGTAATTTTAGTAGAAGGAGATTATATATATGTATTACATAATAGTAGAGAAAGAGGTGTTGTAAAAGATGATATTGATTTTTTTTTAAAAAACAGAGAGATAGCTGATGTTATACCATCTAATTTAGAAAATATAAGTAATAAAGATATATTATTAAGATTTGAGCATTGTAAAAGTAACTGGGATGTTTTAAATTTTAATTGTGAGCATTTTATAGATTGTATGACAAATAGGAACAGAAACTCTGAACAGTTATTAAAATTCATAGTTTTTTCTACTATAATTATATTATTAATAAAAGTTAAAAATGAGTAAAGAAAAACACGAGACATGGCGATCCATGTATGAAGAAAGTCATTTGAAAGTAGTTAAAAAACCAAATAGGAGTAAAAGTAAAATAAAAAAATTTAAAAAACCTAGGTTTAAAAATAACGAAGATTATGGAAATATTTAAAGACGATAATAACTGGAATGAAAAATCTATAATTGGTTTTATAGCGTTTTTAATTATGTGTATTATTATGTTTGCTGACTTAATTACTGGTTGGGTAGGTAAAGATTTAGTTATAAAAGAATTTGTTTACGAATCATTTGTATGGATAGTACTAGGATGTTTCGGCATATCAGGAATACAAAAATTCGCAAAAAAATAATAATATGAAAAATACAAATACATTTTTAATTTTAGCTGGATTAGCATTAGGAGGTTATTTATTATATACATTAAATAAAGATGAGGATACTTCAGATGATGATGATAACCAACAAAATAACGCTAATTCAAATGATTTAGCTGAAGCAGAATATACTGAAATTGATGATACAGGTGAAATAGAAACTACTTCTGGTGGACTTGAAGAAGCTGAAACAGATTTAAATACTGGAGTTACTACTTTAGATCCTAATAACACTAATGAAGACAGTACTTCTGGAGAAATTATATATGGAGATGTTTTAGTGACTCCTTACGACAAAGTTCAAGTTAGGGTTAGAAATTTAGGTGATGGTTTATATGAATTTAAAGCTATAGTTAATGAAGACATGCAATATGTTGATCAATCTGGCTATAATCCTGATTTTCAATATCCACCTATAGCTGATTGGGAATTTACAACATTTAATGTTAATAATGGTGAAGGTGAAATTGAATTGCTTCCAGATGAGGTTGTATTAGTACAATATACTCAGAATGCTGTGATACCTATAACAGCTCAATGGGATTTCGATAATTCAGTTTATGATCCTACTGTAAACTTTGACTTAGAGGTATTATATTTAGGTAATCAAGCTGGTGCTCCTAACCAAGGTGGCGGGCAACAAGATCAAACCGCTAATTTAGGTGATCAATAAAATTAAGTTTAGTTAAATAGATAACATCTTGGATAGAGATAGTTAAATATTTATTAATTAAAAATTGAAAAATGGAAAAGTTAAAAAAATTATTAAAATTAGACATCATTGGATGGTTATTAATCTTATTATCTTTATTAGATATTTGTAACAATCCTCTATGTGTTAAAGCAGGTGTAGCACTAATTTTAATTAATAAACTATGTTGCGCTTTAGGTATAAAATGCCCAGGTTGTGATAAAAGTTGTAGTAAAGGATAATAAGTAATTTAACGAGGGCTGGTTAATCCTAGTCCTCGTTTTTAAAAAAAATATAATATGGGTTTTGGACTTTCAAGTTTTGGTTTTCAAGAATCAGGCAGTGGTGGTGGAGGTGGTACAAATACTAACATTGCCAATACAAACCTAACGCAAGATGCTGCAAGAATATTGACAGGTGGTAGTAATAAATTAACTTTTACAGGTCAATCTGAAGTAGAAACTAATAGTGTGTTTAGTTTTAAAAACGGTTCATCTGCTCCTGACATTAGAATATATGAAGCAAGTGGTAGTGGTACTAACTATGTTAAATTAACTGTTGGTGCTTTGGCAGCAAATAGAACTTTAACTATGCCTGACGCAACAGGAACTATTGCTTTAACAAGTGATATAAATTCATATACTGCTGGAGATGGTATCACATTAAATACTTTAGAATTTGATTTAGATGCAATACAAACAATAATAACATCTATAACAAATGCTGCTCTTAAAATAGGTAGAGATAGTCAAAACTTGATTGATTTTGCTACTACCGATAATAAGATAATTTTTAGAGTAAATAATGTTAATGAAGTAGAGTTATCTGCAAATAACTTTAGCCCTGTAACTGATGATGGTTGTGCTTTAGGTACAAGTTCATTACAATGGTCTGACTTATTTTTAAATGCTGCTGCTGTAATTGATTTTGATAATGGTGGTGCAACTATTTCACAAACTTCTTCAAATCAATTAAATATAACAACAAGCGACCCCTCAAGAGGTACGAATCTAACACATAGGAATTTTAAAACATCTTCTACTACGGATGGAAATGTAAAAGATGGAGATGTCGTTAATTTTGGTACGGGTACAGTTGTAGCGGGTCAGTGCTACTATTATACAAGTGCGGGTGCTTGGGCGTTAGCAGATAGAAGAACAGAAGCAGCATCAATAGGATTTTTAGGAGTTGCAATGGCATCAGGTACTGCATCAACTGTAGGTATGTGTATTAGAGGTATGGTAACAATGTCAACTGATGTAGGAGATGTTGGAGATGTTCTTTGGTTAAGAATTAACGGGGCTTTTGAAAATGCAATACCTACTTCAAGTGGCGAATATGTAAGAGTAATGGGTTATTGTTTGGATGATGCAAATGGTCAAATATTTTTTAACCCATCACAAGATTGGACTGAAATAGCGTAATTATGGCACAAGATTTTGGAATA
>TARA_R110002012_G_scaffold12541_3_pt1 | contig 17850 bp, 22 predicted proteins | sample TARA_R110002012 | Tara Oceans TARA_R110002012 (sample SAMEA4396515) | marine metagenome | biome: Westerlies Biome; feature: [DCM] deep chlorophyll maximum layer (ENVO:01000326); material: water (ENVO:00002006), including particulate matter (ENVO:01000060) such as... | depth 40 m
ATTTAAAGGCAAGCAAATCGTAAAACCGGTCATCATGGAAAAATTTTCAAATATAGGGACAAATGCAATAGTGCTTCCTGGTTCCATTCTAAGAGAAGGAGTTCTTCTCTGTGCTGGTAGTCTTTTGATGGGCGATACAGAGGAATGGGGAGTGTACAAAGGAAACCCAGCTAAACTGGTAAAAAAGATAAACAAGGATAAAATAATAAAAACCGCAGAAGATTTATTATTGAAAAATAATAATAACATGCTATAATTACCAAAATGAAAAGGGTTACGTTTCTTAATCACGCAAGTGTATTAATACAAAATAATGATAATATAATATTAACAGATCCTTGGTATAAAAAACCAGCTTTTGGGAGTTGGTTATCAATCCCTCCGTGTATATATCACCCAGCATATTTTATAGCATTAGCCAAAACAAATCCTAAATTTACAATTGTAATCTCTCATGGGCATGATGATCATTTTGATGATGATTTTTTAAGTGCTTTACCCGAGGAGACAACAATTTTATTACCTAAATTTGATTCAGTAGGCCCTAGAAAAAGACTTGAACGATGTGGTATTAAAAATATAAAAGAGTATGATAGCAATGGGATAAATCATAATGAGGTAGAATATAAATCCTTTATATTTAAAGATATATCAATGGATGATGCTTTTATCACAATAGCAACTGATGATTTTATAGTAGCTCATGGAAATGATAATTGGCAAGAATTATCAGATAACGTATTAAATACCGTCAAATCTGATTTTGCAAATTATAATAAATCAGATAGGTTTTTTATGTCACAGACAAATATGGCAGATGGTTTTCCATTAATATATGAAAATTACACACCGGAAGAAAAAAGCAAATTATCTAAAAGAAGACAAGATAACATGATCCTCACCAGTGTAAGAAACGCATTGGCGGTGGATTCAGGAGCGTTTCTTAGTTACGCTGGGCTAGCCATTCCTTTTATAAAAAATAAAGAAAATCTTTTAGATGAAGCTTATTGCAAAAGTTTAGATTATATTAAGGATTTGCTCGTAGAGAATAATGTGGACAGTAGCATTGTCTTAGACATGGTTCCTGGAGATTCATATGATTTTAATAAGGTGCATAAGTTATTTGGTAAACAATATTACAATCATGATGAGATAAAGGACGCATCAGTAAAGTTCTACAAAAAGTACAAGTGGGTTGATGATTGTGACACCTATCAAAAATCTTTGCAGATACCCACTGATCAAAAAAATGAGTATTTAGAACTTTTCTTAGCTGAGTTTAAAAAATTTGTAGAAACTAAATTTGGAAAGACAGGTTATCAGAAAGATGTATTTAATACCAAACTTACGTTCAAGGATAACGAAGTCTCAAAATCAATATCTTTCAGCGATGATGCAGAAATAGATGTGACATTTACATTTGACGTGGTGCCGATGGAAAAGATACTTACGGGTAAGTTAAACTGGGAGTGCTGTTACGTCGGTTATGAGAGCACCGTCAAGGTGAATGGTGACTATAATATAAGCTCATTAATAAGATGGTTGTCTATGTTTGGGTATGTTTATCAACAAAGAATTTGGCCTAGTCTAGAGGAAAAGAAAATATGAGTTTTGAAAGCGTAAAAATATTTGAGAATAAAATAGCAGATTTTTTTCGTGCCCCCTACGCTATAGCTGTGGATAGTTGTACTCACGGAGTGGAGCTATGCTTGAGGTATACGAACGCTCAGGCTATAAGCTGCCCTAAAAGAACATATTTATCCATCCCTTTTTTATCAGAAAAACTCAATATACCCAGAACATGGAAAGATGAGGATTGGAGAGATTACTACTACCTGACAGATAATGTCATTGACGCTGCTGTTCTTTGGAAACCAAATACTTATATTCCTAAAACTTTTATGAGTATTTCTTTTCAATTTAGAAAACATCTGTCTTTAGGGAGAGGGGGGTGTATATTAACTGACAATAAAAGAGCGGCCAAACAACTAAAAAAGATGTCCTATGATGGTAGAAGTCCAGATGAATCTTGGTCTATTCAAAATATAGATACTATAGGATACCACTATTACATGACCCCAGAAACGGCACAATTAGGATTAGAAAAGCTACCTCAAGCAATTAGTACCCCACCAAAGCAGTGGACTGCGCAGGATTGGCCTGATTTAACTAAACAAAATAAAATTTTTAAAATAAGATGAAAAATATTTTAGTGTTAGGAGGGAATGGGTTTATGGGTAAAAATATCCAAAAGGCCTTTGAATCTTCTCCATGTAATATGTTTTATGAAAGCAGGCGAACTGGGTTTGATTTGCATGATTTAAATCTAACAATTAAAAAAATTAAAAATATAGCACCTAGTGTAATTATATTTGCCGCGGCAAATGTAGGCAACATTGAATATGTTTCTCAAAATGCTGCAAGTGTTGTTAATGATAACAGTCAAATGTATCTTAATCTATACAAAGCAGTTTCAGTTGTTAATCCTAATATTATTATAATTAACCCTATATCTAATTGTTCTTATCCTGGAATTATTGATATTCAACATGAGGAATTGTGGTGGGATGGCGAGGTTCACCCTTCTATCGAATCTTACGGATTCCCTAAAAAATTAGGGTACATAATATCCAAATGCTACAAAAAAGAATATGGGATTAAGACCTTAAATTTTATTGTTCCTAACGCTTATGGGCCTAATGATTACATAGACGCAAGTAGAACCCATGCTTTAAATGGGATCATTATGAGAATGATACAATCCCAGCAGAGTAAGGAAAAAGAGTTCCTGATTTGGGGGACTGGCACTCCTGTTAGGGAGTGGATTTATATGCCTGATGTAGCTAGACTGATAAAAGAAGTTGTAGACAATGGGCTCTATGATCTACCTGATCCAATTAACATTGGGCAAGAAAATGGTGTGTCCATATTAGAGTCTTCAACAATGGCTCGAAAAGCATTAGCTTATGATGTGGAATTTAAATTCGACACTACAAAACAAGATGGGGCTCCCATAAAAGTTTTAGGAAATAAAAAGTTCAAACAACTTTTCCCCAACTTTACCTTTACAGAAGTTTCTGAGGGAATACAAGACACGATTGATTACTATAAAAAACATTTAATATGAGTAAAAAAATATTTATCACAGGAGGTGCTGGCTATATAGGCACTACTTTAATACCGTTATTGTTAAAAGAAAATCACCAAATAACAGTATATGATTCACTTATGTTTAATAATGGTGATAAACTATTACCTTATATTAACCATAAAAATTTTACCTTTATTGAAGGTGATGTTAGAGATTTTAATAAATTATCTAAATCTGTTAAGAACCACGATATTGTAATTCATTTAGCAGCCCTAGTAGGGTTTCCTATATGCAGAGAAAAGGGGGAAACCAAATCCCATCAAGTAAATGTTATTGGAACACAAAATGTTATTAATTCACTTTCCCCTGATCAATATCTATTATTTGGGTCTACTGGATCAAATTATGGCGAAGTAGTAGGAATTTGTACAGAAGAAACTCCGTTAAACCCCCTTTCAGTCTACGGTAAAACAAAAACTGAAGCAGAAACTTTAGTTACAAAGCGGCAAAATAGTACTGCCTTTAGATTTGCTACTGCGTTTGGAGTTTCACCTAGGTTAAGATTAGATTTATTAGTTAATGATTTAACTTACAAATCTTTAACGGAAGGATATGCTGTTATCTATGAATCTCATTTTATGAGAACTTTTATCCATGTTAAAGATATAGCGAGAATATTTGTGTTTGCTATTGACAATCAAGAAAAAATGAAAGATAACACATATAATGTAGGTTCAAATAAAATGAATTATTCTAAAAAAGAAATATGCGAACTTATTAATTCTAAAGTTGCTGATTCATATTTTAATTATGCCGACATTGGGCAGGATGCTGATAAAAGAAACTATGTAGTAAGCTACGAAAAAATTAAACAACTAGGCTTTGATACTACTATAAGTTTAAATGAGGGTATAGATGAATTAATTAAAACTATGCCTCTAGTAAAAACATATAGTCCATATTTTAATGTAATTAAGTAAATGAAAAATATAAATGATAAAAAGGGATGGTTGATTAACAATCAACTAACTGCTATACCCGGTACTAGAACATTTTGGCATGATTTGCTAGACTGGTATCCGGGGCTTGAAGATAAATGCGATGGGTACACTGACTTTGGTGTTTTAGCTGAAAAAATAGAATCTATACCCCATACTCCTGATTATATAATCAGAAACGGAAGCTATTTTAGAAAGCTTAACATTGATGTACCCACATTTTGTTTAATTCAAGATACAATGGATAGTCCAGTGCAAACTGAAGTTATTAATTCTGTTACTTGTGTTGTATTTGCATCTAAACAAGGGCATAATCTTTATAAAGATAGAATAAATCCTCAAAATGTAAGAGTAATCGAGCAGTCATCAGATTTTAATTTCTTTAAACCTATAGATGAGAGACATCCCGATGTGCTACCTAATTCAATTCTTTTTATAGGAGATTCTTCTTATGAAAAAAAGGGGTTTCATCGAGTACTTGACCTAATTGAAAGGACTGCAAATTGCAATTTTTGCTTGGTTATGAAAGATGATACAACTCTTGATAGAATCCCGTCACATAACAGGCACCGGGTTCGTATTTTTAATAAAGTAAATAGAGAGACTGTTAGGACCTTAATTAACTCATGCATTTGTGCTATTTGTACTTCTGGTAATGAAGAAGGGCATTTTGCTGGAATTGAAATTGGAGCGTGTAATATACCAATGGTTGCAAGACCAATGGGGTGTTATCTAGATAGAAAAGATGATAAAACGTGGGGATTAATTTCTGAAGATGAGAAATTTCCCGAGACATTAAAATATGTTGTTAATAATTTAGATCTCTTTGAACCTCGTAAATATTACTCAAAAGAATATACTCTTGAAAGATGCAGAGAAAAATGGACTGAACTACTTGAGGAGTTTGTTATATGAAATTTACAGTAGAAATATTAACAGGGATGGGTAATGTGCTTAAAGCCCTTATATCAGCTTTAAGTATAGCAGAAACTAATATTTTACCAAGGCTTGATTTTCACGCTGATGGAGATTATGCTAAAATTTTAGATGACAGTTTAATTTGTCATGGCGATGATGAATTTGGAACTAATTCTTTTGTTACAGCAAGGTGGCTTATTTTAAAAGAAGAAGAATTAGAGCAACCCGATCTAATAAATGATACCAAAGTATGGGGTGATCATCCTAATATTGAAGATAAAAGTCTCGCTCATCTTTTTTCAACTCATACTATTGATTGGTTTTTTGATAGAAATCTTATAAGTGATAAGGTATACGAAAGAATTCAAAATGGAATTAAAAAAATTAAGTGGACAGATAGAGTTTTATCTGAAGTCGAAAAAATTTCAAGCCATTTTGAAGGGCCTTTATTATCAGTGCAAATAAGGACTTGGGGTCACTCGGGTGATCCCGCTAATTGTATAAACATTCAAGATGGGGTCCCAAGAAAATACAGCTTTGAAGAATATAAAAATGCTATAAATAAATTTTTACCCGAAGTAAAGACTATCTTTATTACTTCTGATAATGACAGTATTCTTCCAGAGTACATAGATTATTTAAAAGATTGGGCGGCTTCGTCGAAGTCGCATGCGCATAACGTAAAAGTAGTAACTTATCCCCGGCCTGCTAACCTAACTTTATTACAACACTCTGCGGCATCCATGCTTCTAGGTTCAAAAAGCGATATGCTAGTATGCAATAGAATTAGCACTTTTGCTGAATGCATGTGGTGGTTTGGTGAGTGTAAAGCTACTACAATACCTGTTGGCTAAAGTTGTAGTGGATATATAATTTCAATATGTTAAAATAATTAATATTATGCACCATTCAAAATTTTTATACGTATTAGCTCGCATATATAAACCAAAAAATTATTTAGAGTTGGGTTTATACGCTGGCGAAACTTTTAACCTTATTGAACCATTAGTTCAAAAAGCTGTAGGAGTAGATATTTCCCCTCCGCAAAATTTAAAAGGTGAAATTCACAAATGTACTACAGATGATTTTTTTAAAACAAACACTACTTCTTTTGATCTAATTTTTATAGATGCTGATCATCAATACGAAAGCAGTAAAAAAGATTTTTTAAATTCTATAAAGTTTTTGAATAGCCAAGGCCTTGTAGTAATGCACGACACGGACCCTACCACCAATGAGCTTTTTTCAAAAAATCGATGCGGAGATTCTTATAAAATAGTTAACGATTTAGAACAAAATACTGACTACAATATTTTTACGCTCCCTATCGCAGAAGCAGGACTTTCTATTATAACTAAAAAAAACGACACAAGAACTCATAATAGAAACTCATAGATAAAATATATACATGAAAGCATTAGTAGTAGGAGGAGCAGGATATATCGGAGGTTATTTAGTTAATAAGCTACAGCAGCAAATGCCTGATGTAGTTGTGTACGATAACCTTTTATATGAAGATAGATATCTAAAAGATGTTGATTTTATAAGAGGGGATATCAGAGATACGAGAAAGTTAGTTGAGGCAGCAGAAGATTGTGATGTTGTTATATTAGCAGCTGCTCTTGTAGGTGACCCAGCATGCGCAGTTGATAAGATGCTTACTCATGACATTAATTTTAAAGCTATTAAAGATGCATGCTTAGCTCTTCCTAAAAATAAACATGTAATTTTTCTTTCTACTTGCTCTGTATATGGGGCTCAAAATGATCTACTGGACGAGACAAGTCCTACTGACCCTCTAAGCGAATATGCAGTTACAAAACTTAAGGCAGAAAAATATGTCGAAGAGAGGGGTGGTACAATTTTCAGATTGGGCACTGTATTTGGCTTAGGTGATACACACAGCAGAATTAGACTGGATCTCGTTGTGAATGTTCTTACCTTAAATGCTATTACGTATGGTAAAATAACTGTCAATGGTGGGGATCAATGGAGACCAATTATTTCTGTTAAAGATGTTGCAGGTTATATTTGCGAAGCTTGCAAAGGTGTCAGTAGAGCTGGAATTTATATACTTGCAAGAGAAAATACAACAATTAAAAATTTAGGCGAAAAAGTTGTTAGTTTAATTCCTGATACTGATATTGAATATACTGATATATCCTTTCAGGACGGCCGGAATTATAAAATATCTACAGATAAAGTAGATAGCGCATTTATATACACCCCTAGGTATTCCATTGATGATGAAGTTTATGAAATGAAATCACTTTTTACAGATCAACGGATTAAAGATCCTTCAAACAGTTTATATAATAATGGGAAATACCTCACAGAACTTAGAAACGTGACAAGATTTTAATTATGAAAGAACCAACAATATTAAACGGAGGACTAGCAGTCGATGATAGAGGATCCGTCTCTTTTGTAAATGATTTTAATTTTAAAAATGTTAAGAGATTTTATCAAGTTCAAAATCACAGAAGAGGATTTATTAGAGCTTGGCACGGTCATAAAAAAGAAGGTAAATATGTTTATGTGGCTGCTGGTACTGCGCTAGTAGGAGCTGTACCGATGCCAGAGACTGAGGTAGACAAAGATACCGTACCAGAGACGTTTGTGATTTCAGCAAAATGTCCCAAAATATTATACATTCCGCCCAATTATGCTAATGGGTTCATGAACCTGGAAGACAACACCATAATCCAATTTTTTTCAACTAGTACATTAGACGAAAGTCTCGGTGATGATATTAGATTTGAGTATGACAAATGGGATATATGGAAAGAAAACTTTAGATAAAAATTATGAAAAACAAAACTGTTATGATCTTAGGATCAACTGGTATGCTGGGTAGATATATGTCAAAATATCTACAAGAATCCTTTAAGATTATTAATATATCTCGAGCTCATTTAAATGCTGAGAATGCTAATAAAGATAAAATATTAGATCTTATTGACAATAACGTAACTACCGCCGACAAACCAGATGTTGTTATTAATTGTATCGGTGTAATTAAGTCACAAATTGATAAAAATACAACTGCACAAACTATTAAAGTTAATTCTTTATTTCCTCATCTGCTAGCTGAAGCCGCTGAGAGTATATCAACCCCGTTAATTCACATTACTACAGATTGCATATATTCAGGTAAAAAGGATCATTCATTAGCATATAATGAAACGGATGCACTAGACGTAAGCGACACATATGGTGTAACTAAAGGTTTAGGCGAGCCAACTAATTGTACTGTAATAAGAACCTCTATTATTGGTGAAGAGGTAAATCAGGCAAGGTCTCTTATTGAGTGGGTAAAATCAGAAGATGGTAATAATGTAAATGGATTTACTGATCATTGGTGGAATGGAGTAACGTGCCTTCAACTAGCTAAAATTACAGAAGAAATTATTGATACAAATAATTTTTGGAGTGGCACGCGACATGTATTTTCAAACTCCGTATCTAAAGATCAATTAGTAGCAATGATTGCTGATGCGCTAGGTATTACAGTAACGATAACCCCGGGACCTTCTCCATCCCCCTGTAACAGGCAGCTGAGCTCTATCCATAAGCTTCCTTTTAATATACCTTCTCTAAGCGAACAGCTAAAGCAGTTGAGAGGATTTTCAGCTACACTGTATAGTTGATAAGCGAAAAATACCAACTATAATAAAGTATGGTAATTGAACAAGGTGTATATGACGGTAAATTAATTCATGAAAGATTTGCTTATAAGTTCTTTCGTAAAAATGTATCACCAGTCGGTAATATTGTAGCGTTTAGAGCGCCGATGTATGTTAAGGAAGAGCTAATTGATCTTGAGGACTCGCTTACAAATGACTATATTCATAGTCAAGATGCAGTAAATTTTTGTTGGGAAATTCCTGGCCTATGTCCATTAGGAGCTGTATCATTCCAGCGACTTTTTAATACTGCAATAGCTAATATTTTATCTGGTATTCTTAAAAAAGGAATTATAGTTGACGGGGACGATCTTTTAGTCCAAGATGAATTTGTTGGTATAGATGATAAAATAAGAAAGTCAGGAAAAGTAAGCGTATCTATTACATATTCTAAAGACAACGTTGCTATAGGTCATACCGGAATTAATATTGTAGCAGGTGATAAGGCACCACCATTTGCCTATTCATCTAATCTTTCAGATAAACAGGCTGATGCTTTTGTCAAATCTATTATTGATTATTTTAATAGTGAGATGGTAGATCAATTTATTGCTACAACAAAAATTATTGTATGAAGAAGATTTTTACAAATGGTTGTTTCGATGTTCTTCATCGAGGCCATTTAGAATTACTTGAATATGCTAAGAGCCTTGGTTACCTATATGTGGGGGTAGATTCAGATAAAAAGATACAATTAGATAAGGGTAAAAGTCGACCTTACAATAAGCTAAAGGATAGAATAAAAATGCTTAAGTCACTGCGTTTTGTAGATGAAGTTTGGAGTTTTGACGATACACAAAGCCTAGAAGCCCTCGTTAAAAAAATATCCCCCGATGTATTAATAATGGGGTCTGATTGGCGAGACAAAAAAGTCGTTGGTAAGCAACATGCTAAAAAATTAAAGTTTTTTGAAAAAATCGATGGATATTCTACGACAGATATTCTAAACTATAATAATTAATTATGAACTTTTTTCAGCTCCAGAACAAGCTTTTTTACTCTAGGAAAAGCAAAGCAGAAGATCTAGATACTGAAGGGGAACAAGCATTTGTTCCTTTTTTGTTTAATAGGTGGCTATCGTTTTATAATAACGACATGTCTGTCTTTACAAATGAAACATTTAATAAGTTTAGTACTATTTTTGATGATAAACAACAAGCGTATAGACTTTATTATTATCTTATTCCTAGACTTAAATGGAAAAAAATAAGCTATATTAAGAAGAAAAAAAGAGAGGTTGAAGAAGAAGAAAATTTAACCTTAATAGCTAAAAACAAAAACATATCAAAACGAGAATTATTACAATACGTTGAATTAAATAAAATTCTTGCTAAATAGTCATATGGCAATGGCAAGTATTGATAATTTAGCTCCAACTAAAAGTCTAATAGATCTCTCCACCCCGGATAAAGGGGACTTTGGCTTAGATGATTATGAGTTAAGTTTTATTTTTGATGATATTTTATTAATTGAATATGTAGATGAAACGGAACAAGGCGATGTTCTTCGAAATGGTATTGTAGTACCTACAAATGCTATTAATAAAGCTTGGAGAAGAGGTAAGGTTATTTTGGCAGGGCCAGATGCTAAGTATGCAAAAGAAGGGGATGTGGTGGTCTTCCCAAATAATATGGGGGTCACTATTTCTGGAGTAACTGTTACCGGTAAAGGGAAAGTAAAAAAGGGCATATTTTTGAACGAGGAAAGAATGTTCGGAATTTGTAAAAAGAAAAATGTTAGTACAACGAGGGACACTTGATTCACTTCTCTTGAATAATGTATGTGATATTAGATTTGTTCGGAGAGATCCAAAGCCAGGTCAGAGCCCTACGAGAAGAATGTTATGTACTAAATCTCTATCGTTATTGGACTCGGTTAATGGCCGTATTTCTTTAAACTATTTTCCACCTAAGAATCCTCCACATACGTATTTAAGACCTGATAATCTTGTAGTTGCATGGGACATAATTATGCAAGACTATAGAAATATAAACATGAATCAGTGTGATTTAATTAGCGAGATACCTGCCGATGATGAATTTTGGGCTTATTTTAATGAAAATATATACCCTATGTCAGCTGAGCAAAAAGCAAATTTTATGAATTCATGAATATTAGTTTAGAGAAAGTAACTGAATTTTTAAAGCCCTTTTTATTACAGGATATAGTAATAAAGACGGATAAAAAGATTCTGAAACGAGGAAAGCTTAAAATATTTCAAGTTAAACAATATTATATAAACCTAACGTTGGAATATAATGATTCTATTAAATCTTATGAAATACCCTACCCGTATAGAGTTGAAAATACAGATGGGATGGCGATCTTAAATTACCAGTTAAGCTCTTTTATTCCTCCGAGACAATTAAACAAAGTCAAGTTTTTAGATAGCTCCTCAAAATCTAAAATATATGACAACTTGGTCTATATATTGCCATCAGAAGAGGCTATAATATAATTAAGTGTGGTAGGTGGGTTATTAGATAGTTTTCCAGACGGGTATACACCCAATTCCTCACAGGTCAAGCTCCTTAAAAATATTGATCAGGCATTTGAGGATGGTCATAAATTTATTGTATGTAATGCCCCAACTGGAGCTGGTAAATCATTTATATCTAAAACAATTGGTAATGTTGCCAACCAGCCAACTAAAGAGTTTAGGGATTTAATTAATCATTATCTAGCATACAGAAAAACACATGGCGGAGGCTACGCGTATGAAGATGATTGTAATGATGAAGCGGCCTTTGGTTGTACGGCGTTGACAATTACTAAAGCTTTACAAGATCAATATAAAGGGCTATTTGAAGATATAGAGGTATTAAAAGGTAAATCAAATTATCAGTGCACTGTTGATGATCGGTTTTCTGTAGAGTTAGCACCATGCTTGCATATGTCTAAACTTAAGGAAGAGTGCTGGGCCAAAAACTCCTGCCCGTATTATGAGCAAAGAAACAAAGCGCTTATATCTGGGTTTAATACACTTAACTATAATATGTTTTTTGCTTTACCAGAGCATTTAAAAAAGAGACAGTATCTTATTTGCGACGAGGCAGCCGAACTAGAAGATCAATTAGTAAAAGAATTTTCTTGTGATATTAATTTTGAAATACTTAAAAAGCTGCAAGTTAATATTCGTCCGTTTTATTCTAGAAATAATTCACAGGTAGTAAATTGGATTAATAATTTTTTAGTCGATCTTAACGATAGAATAGAAGAGCTGAGAGATATAGTTAATACATCAACCAAAGCAAATAATAGATTTATTATAGAAAAAAAGAACGCATTAATTAGTCTTAGAAATCTACATTCTAAGCTTTCTCTAATTTTAGATACATGGAACGAAAGTGAATATATTTTTGAGAGAAATGCTAATGGTATTAATTTTATGCCGTTAAAGGTTGATAAATTGTCAGATTATCTTTTTAGATATGGTAAAAAGGTTATATTAATGTCAGCTACAATTATTGATCCAGCAAATTTTTGCAAATCTCTAGGCATTAAAAAATTTAAGTATATTGAAGCTAAATCATCATTCGATTCTAAAAATGCTCCTATATATTGTAATACAAAAGTAAAACTAAACTATCACAATTTAAAGCGTAGTTTACCAAAAATAGTAAACCAAATACAGCAAATATGTAATTTTCATAAAAATGATAAGGGCATTATTCACACACATAACAATACGATAACTAATTTTATATCCGAAAATGTAACAGATCAAAGATTTTTAATAAGAGAACCTGGTGTTAGAAACGAAATTATTTTAGAAGAGCATATTAATACCGACGATCCTACAGTCCTAATATCTCCTTCAATGTCGCGTGGTGTTGATTTAAAAGATAATTTAGCTAGGTTTCAAATTATAGTAAAGGCACCATATTTACCAGCTAAAGATAAAAGAATTGAAAAATTAATGAAAGACGACTTTAATTGGTATATAAATAAAATGTTATGTTCTGTTATACAATCATGTGGCCGCGGGGTTAGATCTAAAAAAGATCACTGTATTACATATATTTTAGATGGTGCAATAGTGGAAAGTATTGTTAATAATAAGCATAAATTACCAAAATATTTCCTTGATAGGTTTTTATAATAAATATATAAGTAGGTATGAAAAACCGAGCATTTCACTTCGAAATAAAGAATCTTCTAACGCAATTTGTGGCAGCGTTTGATGATGTCGTTATTAGTAGGTATAATAAAAATCGAGAGAGAAAAAGTAATATCGATGTACGATACGTATTTGCTCCTAAGCAAAGGGTGATGTATGATATTATTAATAAGGCTCAAAATTTAACGTTGCCGGTCGTGGCTGTAGATCTAACTGGTATTTCACGAGACGAAACACGTGTATTTAATAAGTTGCTTCCATCTAATTTACCGGCGCAGTTAGACGAATATCCAAGATCATCGTCAAAATTTTTAATGCCCGTGCCAATAAATTTGGAGGTTAGTATGTCTATTTTAGCTAGATATATGCAAGACGTAGATCAAATTGTTTCTAATTTTGTACCCTACAATAATCCTTATATAATTTTATCTTGGCAAGTTCCTTCAGATTTTGGGACAGAATACCCACAAGAAATAAGAAGCGAGGTATTATGGTCTGGTAACCTGGCCTATACCACACCAACTGACACTACTTATTCGGATAAATATAGGATTTCAGTAGATACTACTTTTACAATTAAAGGGTGGTTATTCCCTGAGCAAAAAGACACCGCAGGTACTATATATAAAATAGATAATAATTTTATTGCTGTTGATTTAGCAAATAGAATATATTCACCTCTCGAAAAAACAGAGCTGGTTGAAGACAGGACATACCAACAATACGGGTACACAACACTATCCGGATTTGATGGTAATGTGCCTACTAATTACACAGAAACAGTTACTGTCTCAGGTATACCCGAATTTACAAATATATTTTATTCGACTTCAAGCACGTTTGCTGAAATAAGGAGCACTACAAATATCTTAACATCAAATGATAATCATTTTATCTTGTATGGAAAGCGATTTAGTTATAGTAATAGCTTTTATTTAAGCACTAATGATATGGGCGGCTCGAGAGTTGACTTCTTTACCGGGTACCAACAAATAACTTCAGCCAAGTCTCCAACTATTAGCGGATATAAACTCCCAGATAGTTTGTGGTCAATCATGATTGGTGATACTGTTGTTAGTGATAATATAGCTAGCATATCCTTTCCAACTTCAACATTAAGTGCTAGCCCCGGAACATTTACCTTTGTTACAGCTAACGAAGCCGGCTGGGCTTCTTCTTATCAAGCTAGTAGCTCTATCATTAATATAGCATAAATATATAAAGATGGCTTCAAACAGTACAGGACCTTCAACAACTTCAGGTCAAAACCGCTCTTATGTAACCAATGATGGTCGTGCCTCCACATTTGGAAGAAACTTAGTACAATATATTCAAAATCGCTTACCGTATGCGTCTGGGGTAAATGAGGAAAATGATGCTCTGAATCCTAAATATAAGTTTTTTCAAAAAGCTGGAATGAAAAGAGCTGAAGCTTTAGCTAAGGCATCAGTTTCTTCATCTAATCCTTACAACAACCTCCCTATTGGTGATTTTGGAAAAGATACTACATTCGGCGATGTCATGTACGCAAATGTACAGGATGATAAAGCAGGCAGGTTAAGAGATTACAGAATTATGGCTGCTTATTCTGAAGTAGCTGATGCATTAGATGAAATTTGTGATGAGACTATTAATCCAGATGACACCGGATATATCGCCAAACTACATTTAAAAAATATTGATTTAACAGTAGACGAAAAAACAATATTAGATGATGAATTTCACAAATTTATAACCTATTTTGATTTAAAAAATAGAGGCTGGGAATTTTTTAGGCAGTTACTAGTTGAGGGAGAAGTTTTCTTTGAACTTATTATTCATGAAGGTTATGTTGATGATGGCGTTCTAGGTGTTATTAACCTACCTGCAGAAATTATTGACCCCGTTTATAATAATATTCAAAATATGCTCATAAAAGGGTTTATTTATAGAAAACCTATTTTTAGCGCCACACAGCCCAATAAAGTAGAGAAGGTTGAATTTATACCTATGGATTCAAACCAAGTAATGTACGTCAATTCAGGAGTTTATAATGACACAAAAAACTTTGTTGTCCCATTCTTAGAAAATGCTCGCCGGCCTTACAGACAGCTTTCCTTAATTGAAGATGCAATTGTTATATATCGGCTTGTGAGAGCCCCTGAAAGGCTGGTATTTAATGTTGATGTAGGTAATATGTCTCCACCTAAAGCTGAAGCATACTTAAAGAAACTGATTCAAAACTATTGGTCTAGAAAAACCTTTGACCTGGATCAGACGGATGTTGTTAAAAAGTTTAATCCTCAATCAATGCTTGATGCTTTTTGGTTTGCGAAGCGCTCAGGTCAAGACGCTTCTGACGTTAAGCAACTCGACGGTGGCACGAATTTAGGTGAACTTGCCGACTTAATGTATTTTATTAAGAAGCTTTACAGGTCTCTTAAGGTACCGTCAGTAAGATTAGATCCTGAAGAGCAGGCATCTAATGATGGAACTACTATTCTCAGAGAAGAATTAAAGTTTGCAAGATTTATTATGAGACAGCAAGCTCGGTTTGCTGCTGGTATTAAGAGGGCGTTTATTACTCATCTCACTCTTAAGGGAATATTTAAAAAGTTTGAATTAGTTGAAACCAATGTAGAAATTGACTTTAATGTACCAACTAATTTTTATGAAATAAGAGACTCTCAAAGATTAGAACTAAAGACACAGGCTTATACCGGTGTGACTGCTAATGAATTTGTAGCAGCAACATATGCTCAGAAAAAATATCTTGGCTGGAAAGATAAAGACATTTTAGCTAACAGAGAGTTTTTAAGAAAAGATGCGGAGATGCAATGGGAGCTAGCACAAATTACAGCTAACGGACCGGCCTGGAAAGAAATGGCAATTGCAGGTGAGTTGGCAGGAGGAGAAGCTGCGGTCGGCGGCGAAGGAGCCGGAGTTGGCGGTGAGGGTGCTATTCCTGAGTTCGGTGGAGGGCCCGCGGATGTCGGTGGAGAAGAAATTGAGGCTGAAACTGAGGTCGATATTGAAGAGCCAGTTGCTTAATTATCTAGCCGGGTTACTACTAAAATACTGAGTCCGGTAAAAAAGATTACCAGCGCCTTTAGCGGATAGTTGATTGGAATTTGTTAGGCCTCTAAAAGTAAATTGTGTATTAGCCGGTACTTCAAATTCTTCATCAGTCCCAGTATATCCCCTATCTCTAAAAGTCATTGCCGCGCTCGGAATAACAATTACCTCAGAGCATGGCTGCTGTGCTGATAAACCCTCATACGTAGCTCCAATTATTTGTCTAAACGATCTACATTGGTTTATATTAAAATAATTATAGTCACTATTACTTGTCGGTGCTTCTGGCATAATATTATTTATGCTGAATAAATAATTTTATGGCACTTGCATGTACAATTACACCACTTTCTGCATTTTTATCAACAAATCTCAATACTAAAATTGAAACTTATGATAGGCTAGGGGATAGAATTAAAAGATCTTTAGGCTATCCACTGGTAAGCCTTGAAATTCATACTGATCAACTAAGAGAAAATATTCAAATTGCCGTAGAGTACTTCACAAAGTACGCCGGTTTTACAAGAGAATACCTCATTTTTGATTCTGACATGTATGAAACTAACAAGGGGATACGCCTGGATCTTTTATATACTCTTGCAAACACAGATTTAGATACTAATGCCAAACAAATTGCTGGTACTAATCCCCTAGGCCCAGGCCCGGAATTTATCGGCTCAACGCCTGATGCGATCTTTGTATGTACCTCAGCTTTAAGCTCATCAGTATTTGAAACCTCATCTGCCCTGTCTGGTACTTTTGCATCTGGTGCAAGTGCGTTAAGCCCTGGTATTCAACAATTTGAACTATTTGATCAGACATTATACTCTTCGATTACCACGTTTAATACTAGCTTAAGCAATAACTTTAAACAGAATAATAGAAATACCTTAACATTTGAAGGGCTATCATCAACAGCTACATCATTTCAAAATGTATTTGACTATGATGTTATGGACTATCGGAAAGTTGTAGATGTGGTAGATTTTGAAGAAGGGTCAACAACCGGAATTAACACCCTATTTACCTTAGAACAAACACTAGCCCAGCAAACATATTTTAGTTATGCACTTGGAAACTATGGATTTGATCTTGTCTCATGGTATACATTAAAAGAATGGATTGATACGAGAGAGAAAATGTTAGCTATACGAAGAGATATTAAATTTGACCCCCGGACGCAATATTTGCAAATGTATCCACAGCCAGGAGCCAATAGATTTTATGGTGTTATAGCGTGTTATTTAGAACGAGCTATAAGAGATGTTATTATGGAGCAGTGGATATATGAATATTCTCTAGCTTTGTCTATGATAACAATAGGTAGAGTAAGAGGTAAGTTTGGACAGGTAGCTTTACTAGGTGGCGGTTCACTAAATTACGATATGCTCACGAAGGGTGAAGAAAGAAAGGCAGAACTCGAAGCTAAATTACTAGAAGGTGCATCTCCTGGATTAGGTGATGCTGACCCATCAATGTTCTTTGTGGGATGAGAAAAAAATGGCGGCAAGGTATTTTTGTACCTAGAAATCAAGATAAATTTATTGGTACAAAGGCCACTTATCGCTCTGGTCTTGAATTAAAATTCTTTAGATTTTGTGATAATAGCTCTAATGTGCTAGAATGGGGCAGTGAAAATATAGTAGTCCCGTACAAAAATCCGTTAGATAGTAAATATCACAAATATTATGTAGATAATTTTGTAGTTATAAAAGAAGGAACCGTAATAAAAAAATATCTTGTTGAAATTAAACCATTTAAGCAGACAAAAAAGCCTCAAACCAAATATAGAAAAAAGCAACATTTAATTTATGAGCAAAAAGCATACGTAACTAATCAAGCAAAATGGCAGGCAGCTCGAGAATATTGTAAAAAGTGCGGATATACCTTTATAATTATTACAGAAAAGGAGCTTTATAATAAGAAGTGACTAAATAATTGTATGTCTTTAAAACTTAACTTGGTTGTAGAAAAACCTGATGT